>Ga0307989_1001608_pt1 | contig 11793 bp, 8 predicted proteins | sample EllFjometagen185_FD_203164 | JGI IMG/M metagenome (GOLD analysis project Ga0307989, IMG submission 203164) | Marine microbial communities from Ellis Fjord, Antarctic Ocean - #185 | ecosystem: Environmental > Aquatic > Marine > Unclassified | place: Southern Ocean | collected 2014-10-08 | reverse complement strand
TTTACCTCTTTAAGTGAATACCATAGTAAAGCACGTCCTCTAATAATCATTGAAGGATGAGAAGATAGATTTAGTCCTTCAAGGGCAGCATCACGAAGTTGAGAAATAAAGGAACCCACATCAAACCTAAGATGTTTTTCTGTCAAACCAGAAAGTATTTTCATTATGGCTTTTACTGATATATTAATTGAATTACAGGCTATTAACCCAAACCGATCAGCAGAAATTTCCTGATTTCTATGTTGCATTATCCCCTCTAAATTCGCTTCATTTAGATTAATGCCAGTTTGATGGTGCGACAAGAGAAAATGACCAAGCTCGTGTCCTACTACAAAACAAAATTCATCATTATTAAGCAGATTTATTAAACCTGAAGAAAAACGGAGAACACATCTTTTATCATCGTCAGCAAAACACAGTGCCTGAACCTCAGACGAACGATATACAAAAGCGTCAACTGAATCCTCAGAAATCAGAAGAGTTTTGCATACATCGGTAATAATCCTAGATAATTCAGGTGTTACAGCATGAGTAATTTTTAACTCATGATAAGATATTACATCCTTAAACCTCTCTATTCTTGAATAAGATTCTCGCTTAATTGGTTTTAGATTATCATAAGAATATCGTACTAATTCAGCTTGATTTCTTGCCGTTTTTAAATCCCTAGACATATTTTTTCCTAGCCTCTGATATCATATCAATTCTTTGCTGAATTTGCTCTTTTTCATCTCCTTCAGCAGCAGAATTCAACCTGTTATTCCATTTACTAAACTCTTTTATTAAATATTTCTTAATTTTTTCATTATCCCAAGTAGTATTTATTCCTAAAATTTCTTCAATACTCACATCAGCTTGGATATCAATTTTTAAGTTCATTAATGTTAAATCTCTTAACCTTTCTACTTCAGCATTATCTAATTTTAATAAACTTGAAATTTTATTTATTAATTCAAATTCTTTAGCATCGCCCTCACCATCTGCTCCAATAATTCTATAACATAACTCTAAAGCTTCATACTTTGAGCTCTCATTATCAAATTCATTTATTTCACTAATAATCTGATTTACTGTCAGAGTTCCTTCCTTTATTAGCTTATAACCTAGACGAAAAGCAGAATTATATATTTTCTTATATTCCTCTCTTTCAGACGAATCTTCTTGTGAAACTTTTCTTGTCATCCATTTCTTAATTATATTACCTTCAGTTTCGTGAAAAGTTCCATCTGACAATGCAACAGCTACTGCTAATTGGGCAATTAGTGGACCTAATTTTTGCTGCTCTTCCTTTAACTCCTTATATCCCTTATCAGGAAAAAAATATGAAAAATTCAATCTTGTTTGCCAAAGGACTCTCTTATTATTAATAACATCATTATAGTTATCTAATCGTTTGTTTAATTTCCCTTCAAGAATCTGAACAACTGCAACCAATTCTTGTTTTCCACCAAACGGTGGAATGAGGATTTCAGGAATAACAACTCCAATTTCAGCCCAGTCAATAAATCCTGAATTTGTAGAAATTAAACCGGAGTTCCTTTGGTGAAGATACATCCCACTAGATTTCTCTGAAAACTGTTCAACAGCTGTATATACATTCTTGAGAATATCAATACTCCTACTATCAACTAAATATATATGTATATCTGGATTTTGGAAAACCCAAGTACAGAATTCTATTTCGTATTTTTCAGTACCAGCTTGAAGATTCCATAGTGGTGAGTTTGGTTTCGGAAACAGCCCAATACCTTTAATTGAAAACACCTTTATAGAGGTTGAATCATCTTGTGTTTCTTCACTTATTCGAGCTTGAAATGGTTTCATACTCTTTATCAGTTTTTGCTGTACTTTTTGTCTAGCAAGATTCGGGTATCTTTTACCATCTCCTTCTCGTAAGGTTTTTTCTATAAAAAAGAGTATTATAGGACCAAAAATGAGTAACAGTATCCACCCCATTACTCAACCACAAATTCATTTATATCTATATCATCTTGAGAAACGGTACTAGCTATTTCCAAATTCACTTCAGCTTTTATCCCTGAGCTAATATCTAAATATGAGCATTTCATCGTCTGATTTATATCATATGAAAACGAAACCTCAATTTTCTGTCCTGCAGGTCTTCCTGGTGGTAAATCTAATTCACCTTCCCAAATTGTAGTAATAAACTTCGGATCTTTTTCTATACTAATTGATTCCGTAACGTCACACCGCACACGTGTCTGACCATCTCCTATCGTATAAAATGTTTTCGTTACAGAACATGGAATATTAGTATTTTTCTTAATTAGGGTTACGTTTTGGAGCTCTTCTTTTCTTCTGTTTTCTTCAAAACATAATGCTGTGGTTCCAAAACATTTTCCCGTGATCTCATTTAGTTCAAGTTTATTTATAGTTCGTTTTTGAGCTTCATTCAATTTTGATTCATCACCTTTAAACACAGCATATAGAGCAGCTCCCAAAGCAACAACTTCATCAACATTAGCAGGTGAAATTGGTTCTTGGTTAAATGCTCTTTTAATACTTTCCCGGACATACGGGATTCTGGTACTGCCACCGGCAAGAAGCACTTGATCAATATCATCAACTTTCACTCCTGCTTCATCTAAAGTTGTCTCACATAACATTTCCGCTTGAGTAACTCGAGATGAAATTGCTTCTTCAAATTCTTCACGTGTCACCTCAATAATTTTCCTTGCAATATGAATAATGATTTTTTTTCTTTTTGAAAGAGATTTCTTATCGTCTTCAGCATCTCCTAAAGTATAATCACCATCTTCAAAATCTTCTCCTGTTTGATCTTTATACTTTTTCTGAATAATTTGATACAAACATAAATCAAAATCATCACCACCAAGACGAGAAACACCATTTGAGTTAAGAACTTCAACAGAAGTGCCGGATACTTTAATCAACGAAACATCAAATGTTCCGCCTCCGAGATCATAAATAGCAAAGGTTCCATTCAAAGATCCGCCATTCTGATAGGCATAAAACAAAGCCGCTGCAGTTGGCTCATTGATGATATACTCAACATTCAATCCTGCCTCTTTTGCAGCTCTCATAGTAGCTTCACGCGCCGCATTAGAAAAATTAGCAGGAATCGTTACTATTATTTCATCAATTGAACCTAGTTTTGCAGTTACATCTTTATACAATTTTTTAAGAAGCAAACTACTCAATGTTATGGGAGTAAACTCTTTCCCTTTTACAGAATACAATCTCCCAGTTCCCATATCTCTTTTAAATCTAGTCGCAGCTTCCTTTCCATTGCTAGCTTTCCAAACCCGGTATGCTTCTTTCCCTACGATAACACTATTATATTCGTGATCAATATAGACACAAGAAGGTGTCAAATTATCGCCTTCATCATTATATACAATAGAGGGTCTACCAACTTCATCTATCATTGCGACTGCAGAAAATGTAGTACCTAAATCAATTCCTATAAAATTTCCCATATATATCTCCTAGTTATTATAAAAGTAAATCGAAACCTTTGCAGGTGTTATTATTTTAAACCCTACGGGTAATCTGAGCCTATACCCGCAATGTAAAATTTTATTTATTTTAAAATGTTCATAATCACTATTTGTAGGTGTTTTTTTTGGATTCCTATCAAGGCCTTCAACCTTTCTAAAATCATCACCAACGTTTGGAATAAATTCTTCTACATCACATTCATCTAATGCATCATCAAACAACATTTTTATTTGTAATAAGTACTCGTGAGCTTCCCCCTTAGGACTTGCTTCTAGTAATTCATCTATAAATAAAATAATTCTTATAAATCTATGCAAAAATTTATTAAACACTTTTGCATCATAGCTTTCTTTATATCTTCGAATTAAGTCATCTTTTTCATCAAGGTTTTTTTGAAAAAGCATGAATGTATCAATCATAGTATCGATTTTTGTATTGACGCTTTTGTATTGTGAATCCCAAACTTCGGGAACTAAATACTTTTTGGAACCTGACAATATCTGCATTCTCCAACGATAAAATCTGAAAAGCATAACACTTAGCAGTAACAAGGCAGTAGCCATAAGCACCAACAAAATAAATGCCCAAATGGCGATTCCATTTAATGAACTTCCTTGTTCTATCACCTTTTCAGGAGTGTTATAATTTTCAAAAGGTATTATTATCCCTATCACCAGCCCAAAAATTAGTGTTATTACAGGTACTGCTCCTAACCATAGTATTTTTCTTCTCATCCACAAACCTCACTTTTATCTTTATCTAGTCTTTCAATTCCACTTTCAAAAACCAAAAAGTCCTACCCTGTTCATACCAGTAATTTATTAGAATTTTGCTCTATAAGCTCCAAGATTATTTTTTTTAAGATTTCTTACACAGGAAAATAGTTCTTCCAATATTTCCCCATCAATCCAGTCTTCAATATTGCTTTCTTCATCTAGATTGCGCTGATAATTATCTAAAAATATTGTTACACTATTTCTTGTGATATGATTTTCATTTGGAGCAATTATTGAAATAGAATGTTCATCAGCAAGAGTAGTCAATTTTTCAATAGGTATGTGTAAAACAGCGCTAATTTTGGATAAATTCTCAAATTCAGTTTTTGTAAGATATCCCTTCACCGCCTCACACATAAGGATCATTTCAACAAAACAGGGCACCATTTCCTCTGTAATGAAGTCTGCATATCGGGCATTCAGCCATTTCTTATTGAAAACTCCCTTATCATGTAACTCATAACAATTATTAAAAATTTCCTTAATTGCATTAGGTAAATCAAATAGTTCTAAGACTAACGTCCTAATCAAATCATTCTGTTTAGAATCAACACTTCCTCTTAAACCTTCATATGTCTTAAGAAGTTCAGCAAAAAACAGAGACAGATGTAGTATTTGATTGTTATATAAGTGAGTTTCATTAGTAGTAATTTTCTCAACTGAATAATAAATATTGTCATATGTAATAACTAATTCTGGATTTACATCTGATAGTTCTGGATTTACAATTATGGATACAGTCTTTTCTTTATCAGAAAGGGTTAAAATATCGGTAATATCACCAATCGCATTGTCAGGCTCTTCTGGATTAGATATTTCTTCTAAAGAGTCACTTTCATCTTTTTCTTCAGGTAATTTTTCATCATTCACATCGTTTAAATTATCTAATCGGGTATCTTTTTCTGTTAATATTGGTTCATCTGTTTCTTCGGTATTCAAAGAATGTGATTGAGTTAAATTCACTTCTGGTATAGCAGTATCTAAATCAGAAACACTATCACTATCACCATCTTCCTTTTTTCCCTCTTTACCAGGTGTCGATTTTGTAAAAATAAATAATGAAATAATGAGACAAATTACCAATATTAATACTATGAGCAAATACATATTGAACTTTCTAAGTGAATTATTTTTACCCACACTTCCACTGAGCTCAGGCATAATTAGGGTAGACTCTTGGGATTCCGCTGTAGAAGTTGTTGTCATAGTAATATTTGTTTGATTTTGTTTTGAAGGCAGCTCCTGGCTACTTTTGGAACTTGTTATTTCATCCGCTGTATCTAAAGAACTTTCAGCTTGTGGATTTGAAAGCACTACATTCTGCTGTGGTACATCTAACTTCTCAACCTCAGATAAATCTTCAATTTCAAGTAGCAATTGAGATCCAGACAGCACAGCACTACTCCCCTGCAACCCTTTAACAAACTCTTCTTTATCAGCGCTACTCGTACTAGATTGGCTAACAAAATTCTCTGCACTATCAATTTTTTCAGGAATATTTGACAAATCACTAATGAGGATCTCATCTGTGGATGGGGTTTGGATGGTTTCCAAATTTTCATTACTATCTTCAATTATAGCAACCGGTGGGGTTATATTCTCCGAATCGGTAGCTATTGGTTTTGATTCCTGTTCTATAATGGGGTTTAAATTCTCATTTTTTTCATTATTGCTAATCAACTCGAGAAAAACAGTATCACTATTATCTGTTTTAATATTTGTTGTTGTGGGTTGTGGATCAGGTATAGGAACATTGGGATAGTCAGCTGGATCCTCTGAGATAGAGTTAATCAATGGCTTTACTAAAAAATCCGGGATCGATTCACAAGCTTGAACAATAATGCAGAACAGAAGTATTACTACTATTTTCAAAAATATCTTCATAGTATTTTTCCATACTTATCGATAGCTATGGAATCATAATCAAATTTTCGGCTTTCTTTACTCTTATCTATTTTGGGATTCACTCTTGGGTACCCAATTATCTGTGGATATTCATAGGGGCAGGATAACCCATAAGCAACGGCATACCTATGGAAATATTGAACATGTTGTTCATCTAGATGGAAATCATCAGGAACTCCCATTGTTTGAAAATAAAATTGTGGGATACCGGCATTTTTAAGTTTTCGATTCACATATGTCCTATTTATCGTCTCTTTATACCACGGTGATTCACTGCCTCCACCGCCTAAGAAAATATGAAGTTCTTTCATATTAGAAAACCAGTGTTTATCATCTGCATCTTTTGCATACATGATGGCTTTTGCTACCAATTTCTTAATATCTTCTTCCCCTTGTTCCCAATGGCAATCTGGTAGTTTATGAGTATCTCGACCAGGATTAAATAAACATTTTTCAACATTTTTCTTAATCTGCTCGCTATTTTCATCCCAATCGTCATTTACTGCATATGCATATTTATTAATAAAAATCTTTATGCCTAAAGGCTCTATCTGTGTATCAAGTATATTAATTTGTTTTTCACCCATATGGTCAATCAAACAAAAAGATGTGATATCAAAAGTACCTCCTCCTATATCCATAAAAATATAGATATTTTCCATAGCTGCTTGTGATTTCATAAAGGAGCAAATAGCAGCAACAACTTCTGGAACTGCATAACACTCGACATTATTAACAGCTGTTTGATATTTTGCTTTATTTATGAGTTCAGACACTTCTAAAACACTATCTGGTAGATTTCTAACTTCAGAAAGATTCCACGCTATATTCAAGATATTCTGAAAAATAGGTATTTCGTCAGAATCAAAATATTTAACAGGAACACCAATACTAGCTGACCATTTAATCATTTTATTGAAACAAAGTTCTGCTTGCTGTTCAATAAAAGACAAACGAACTTGTTGAATAACTTTTGCTAAAAAAAAGATAACAATAGTTTTCATCTTTTCGGCACTATAATTTACTTCTGTAAAACTTTTATCGAGTAGAATCATTTTAAGGTTATCTATTTTAATTATCTGCTTAGAAGAGTCTCCCCAATTTTCATCGAATGGTGTAATAATTTTCAAACCATCTAATTTCACTGCTGATTCGATAAAACCAAATTTATCACCGTTATTCAGATAAATAACTTCTGTTTCTTCAGTTTCCAATTGACGAAAACAAACCTTTGTATAACTTGTTCCAAAATCTATACCTAGATGGATCGTAATAATGCTAGAACTAACATTAAACTTGGATAACATATAGGTGCTAAATGAAAGATCGTTATCTTTATCTAATGAGGTTTTTGTATCATCAGTATCATATTCTCTTTTAAGCCTTATAAACTTTAAAAGTTTCTTTAATTGCACTCGCTAATCCTTCTTCACAACGAGAAAACCATAACTCAATTCTAGGGGAGTAGCATCTATTGATTTTCGCAATTCAATCATTCTTATTTTAGAATCAAGAATATGCTCTTCCTTTGATTTACTACCTTCAATTGCCCGAATAATCTGCATCTTTTTTAGATCATTACTGTCTTCTAAATCTTTTATTCGTGTGTTGTAGCCATCTATTTTCCGATTATATAATTTGAGAGCACTTTCACGCTGACGTTCATAAAACAGTTCATTCTCTGTCTCTATTTGCATATAATATTGCCCAAAATCATCCATCAAACTTTGTTTTATCTCTTCAATCATATTATTCAAAGATTCAGGGTCCTTAATATAGTAATCAGAGTTTTTTATTATCTTCCCTATTAAAACTGCTTTGTTAATTACCTGTTCTGCTTCATTTGAATCTAAAGTATAACTTCCATCTAAACTCATTGCAGAAAAACGTAGTATAGAGCGTTGGGTTAACCCGGAAAATTCCCATTTATGAATCGCATATACATAAATTCCTTCGGAAAGTGTTTGGAAATATTTTTGAGAGAGTAAAAAAGCCGATACCGGGTAAAATAATTTTTCTTTACTTTGATAGTGATTTTTAATCCACATAATAAGAGGATGCGTCGTATCGACGAACTCCGAACCAATAGGTAACACCCCCTGCAAATGAGAAATTTTTTGATCAAATATACACAATTTAGGATTTGGATGTGTATAAAGGCTTGTTCGAGTGTAGGGTTTATTTTTTTTAATAAATTCATTCAGCGACACTTTTGCATGTCGAGACAATAAAATCTTCCGCCCGAATTGAGAATTGATATCTTTCTCAATTCGGGTTTCAACGAAGTTTTCTTTAAAAAAGTCCTCTATAAATACAATCAGGTCCGAACCATCAATCCAACGTTTTGTGTCTTTAGACTCATTTATTGTATTTATGAGGTAATCAGAAAATCCAAGTAAATTGACAGCGTTATCTTCCAGATGTTGCTCTACTACTTTATTCTCTAACTGTGCCTGCATAGTCTGCAAAGCCTGGGCCTCTCGCTCAGCCTCTGATAATTGAGGATTATAGACAATATTCATCAATTCTGATTGAAGTTCACCGATAATCTCTTCAAGATCACCTATACTACGTTTAAAGACCTCCACCCGTTCGTACAACCGCTCCAGTATACGATCTTCAATAGTTTGGGCATTTGTAAAATTTATAATATTAATTCGATCTGCTTTCTGGCCAAGCCTATCAATACGGCCAATCCTCTGTTCTACCCTCATCGGATTCCAGGGTAAATCATAATTAACCAAGATACGACAAAACTGGAGGTCAATACCTTCACTTCCCACCTCTGAAGAGAGTAATACTGCCTGTTTGTTATAATGCTTAAATCGATCGATAATATCATACTTCTCTTCGCCCATACCTCCCTGAATACGGAAAGTATGTAAATTATCACTTCTCAACCTCTCTTCCAGATATACTAATGTCTTTCTGAAATAAGCAAATACAATGATCTTTTCATCTGGAAATATTTCGGTAACATTATGAATGGCTTTTAACAAATCGTTATATTTTGAATCTTGTGCCTTTAAGATATCTAGATCAATATCAGAGAAATTAATTGGCGGCATTAAATTATCAAATTCAGTCTCTATAACATGTCTTTCAAGTTCACTTTCAATGCCCTGGTCTTCCCAAAAAAATTCCTGTAGTTCTTCAAATAGTCCACTTGTCTGCCACCCTTCTATAGCAGCCACCAGAGAACTTGCCATTTGACGTTGTCTGGTGATAAGTACAAAAAGAGGAATTCCAGTAGTTTGTTCTGCTTTACGCATGAAGGCTAAAGATAAATGCTGATAAATTTGCTTTTCGTAATCCGAATAATTGACTGGATATGCATTTGCCTCTCTTATAACACGATTTTCAATAACATCCCGTTTACGGGTTCTATTCATGTAACGATTAAGAAGTTGATTAGATTCAATAAACCTGCACAATTCCATCTTCATGTCAGGACTATTAACAATTTTTTCTATATCGTAAATTGGAAAATGTTTTTTAATATATTCAAATAATAGCTTGTGCTCACTCATAGAGCTCCTCTCTAACTCTAAGAAGTGCTTTTGTAACTCGCTGACATCTATTTTATTTCTTCGTAGAATATTTGCAATCTGAATAAATGGTGTATTAATATCTACCTGCTGAGTGAATGTTTCATATTCATAAAATTGATCAGGATCAATTAATTTCATCAACTGAAACAAATTCTTACTGGAAGTTTGAATTGGCGTTGCAGTTAAAAACAATAGGTTTTCTGAAACATCTCTGATTAACTGTGCAAAACGATTGCTTGCAGTAGTTTGGTTCCGTAAGTAATGGGCTTCATCAAATACTACCAAATCATATAAAGGCAATTCATCTACAGGAGAATGATTGTACAATAAATCCCCTAAACGGGTTCGATAGTTCCTCTGAGGATCAACCTGATAATCAGAGGGCGTACGAATTCCCTCGAGACTAGATATATGAATGAATGCACGATTATGATCATTTATCTCCTTAAGTTCCACTAATTCATTATAGATGTCTTTAGCTTTAACAATCGAAGAACGTAATCCAAATCTACTTTTAAGCTCTCCTTTCCATTTTTCTCGAAGCATTGCCGGACAAACTATCAACAATCTTTTTGCAGATTGTCGAGCTTGAAGCTCTTTCCATATATAGATTGCTTCTATAGTTTTCCCCAGCCCCACCTCATCTGCAATCAACAAACGACCAGCATGGGATTCAATAAATTTTAATACTGGTTTGAATTGATGAGAATAAAAGGTTGTATCCCCTAATTCCATGGAATAAAAAATATTTGTGAGATCACCTTTTATCTTATTATAAATAAGAATTTTTCTTAAATCGAAAGGAGTGCCAAATCTGCGTGCTTTAAAAAGCGCAATTGGGTCATCAAAAATTTCTTCTTCTACAATGACTAAAAGATGAGACAACTTATTGACTCTTTCTGCTGGTCCAAATTCAACCTGAATAAGGGTTTTTAATCCAGCTGTGGTATTTCTTCCAGTTGTAACACCGATTTTACCGGGTTTACCGGATACATATACCTTTGTTCCTGCCTGTAATAGTTTCTCTATCAAGTAGATTTCCGCCGTTTAAAAAGTTTATTAAATCGTACTCGAACTACTTACTCATACCCTCATTTATGTAAATTATTTTTCCAAAATACTCATCTTAAGGTATTTTAGCACACATTTTTATAATGGAGGTATTTAAAAATACTCAAATTCTAATTTCTAAAGCCTATTTTTCATACTCATCCAGCAATTCTTCCTGTAGTTCAGTAAACATTGGGTTATTTGGATCTGATATTTCATCAAGCATAAGATCTTCATCGTCGTTTTTCGATTGAAGATAAACATTATTGGATATATCAGTTCTTGTCTTAGAATTTTCATAGTAGCTTAATGATTTTCCAATTATTACCAGAATTACCAAAAGAAAGATTATTACAAAAAACAACATATATTTTCACCTCTGTACGTCGTCAAATGATTCGAACAAAACCTAGTCAAATTAATAACTCAAAGTTCGCATACCGAAAGTTCTAGAAAAAAAGCTCGAAAATCACGCTAAAACCTTCTAATAAAATGTTAGTAATTACTTGTAATATATAGACATAAGACCGTTTATTTTGTATAATTGAACTGTTAAACAAAAAAACAAAACAAGGAGCTTATGCCTAACATGTTGATGAATTTTACCACCAATACCGAGAATATATCAAGCCATGTCAAAAAAATTTCCCATCAATTCAAGATTGGAGGAATTCTACAAGCCTGCGAAGCCCGCAAACAGAAAAGGGTATCAAGGTTATGAAAGTATTCTACTATCTCAACTCGCTGCTCTGGTGCAACATCACCATGAACAGAGACCAGAGAACCCGCAATCACGGGAACCTAGTGCGCAAAGATATTGCGGTACCGGGTATCTTTTCCACAAAATGCCACATTTTCCGGGAAAGTGGAGTGGTAATTTGTATTTGGGTAAGGGAATAAGAATAGTGGGTGTTGAGCTGGCCAAACTTTTGAACCCGGTAGTGCGGCCGAGCATAGGTCGCTTTAACATATAGCGGGTGGAAATCCCACCGGTAAGGCTTTAGCCGTCCGCCCGGTAAAGGTTAACC
>Ga0307989_1001607_pt1 | contig 11795 bp, 7 predicted proteins | sample EllFjometagen185_FD_203164 | JGI IMG/M metagenome (GOLD analysis project Ga0307989, IMG submission 203164) | Marine microbial communities from Ellis Fjord, Antarctic Ocean - #185 | ecosystem: Environmental > Aquatic > Marine > Unclassified | place: Southern Ocean | collected 2014-10-08 | reverse complement strand
GAATCTATTTTAATATAAGAGGTAAGGATTCAGTAAAACATGAAATTTTAGTTGAAAAGTCGAAAAATCAGCCATTTAGAAATAAGAGTAAAAGGCAGAAGGGGTTTAGGCAGAAGGCAGAAGGAAGTGCAGGATCGATAAAAGGCTTTGAACGTCTCAGCACTTCTTTCTGCCTTCTGCCTCGCCCACTTCTGCCTTTTGAGTTATTTACGGCGACGCTGAATCGTTACAATAAGATCAGCGTTCACCAAATAATTATAACAGGAGTGGTGAAAATGAGTCGGATATATAAAACCAGAATTACAGAAATGTTGGGAATCCAGTACCCAATTCTATGTGGAGGTATGCAATGGGTGTCAAGAGCCGAATTTGTTGCCCATGTTTGTAATGCCGGCGGAATGGGGTTTATTACTGCAGAATCATTGGAAACCCCGGAAGACCTACGGGATGAGATTAAAAAAATGAGGGATTTGACGGACAAGCCTTTTGGTATCAATCTGTCAATGGTTCCCGAATTTGGACTGCCCGAACGAACATTAAAATTTTGCGATGTCATTTGCGACGAAGGTGTGAAGTTTGTTGAAACCGCCGGAAGACGTCCTGACCCCTTAATGCCTGTTTTGAAAGCGGGAAACGTTAAAGTGATCCATAAATTGACAAATATTCGGCATGCAAAGAGTGCACAGAAAATTGGTGTGGATGCCATTACGATTTTAGGGTTTGGTTCCGGTGGACATGTGGGAATGGACGATGTCTCCTCATTTATTCTTTTACCGATGGCAATCAAAGCACTGGATGTACCGGTGATTGCCGGCGGTGGAGTTGCCAGTGGATCAGGACTGATTGGAGCGCTCGCCATGGGAGCTGAAGCGGTCTTATTGGGAACCGCTTTTTTTGCATCCAAAGAGGCGCCGGTTCATGATGAGATCAAACAAAAACTGGTTGATACCCGGGAAAACGAGACAACCCTGTTGTTAAGATCAGTTAATAACGCATTACGGGTGGCAAAAAACCGGCTTTCAGATGAGTGTCTGGAGAAGGAAGCACAAGGGGCAACATTGGAAGAAATTATTACGGTTGTTGCGGGGGGTAAAGGTAAAGCGGCTTACTTCAGTGGAGATGCGGAAAGTGGTCCGGTTCCTTGTGGCCAGGTTGTCGGAATGGTTGAAGAGGTGAAACCTGTCAAGCAAATTATTGTTGATATGATAGCCGAGGCGGATCAATTGATGGATCGAATGAGTCAGGTGATCACTGTAGGGTGACGATGATTTGATTAAGAAACATTCATGAACCGATAATGGAGAATGGAATATGGCAGATTATGATGTAATCGTCATTGGAGCCGGAAATGGTGGTTTGATGGCTGCTGCAAGACTGGCGAAAAAAAATGTAAATGTGTTAGTTCTGGAACGTCATAATATTCCAGGTGGATGTGCAACCAGTTTCTGCCGGGGGCGATTTGAATTTGAAGTGGCACTGCATCAGCTCAGCGGAATTGGAACAGAAGAGATGCCAGGGCCCCTTCGGAGAATGCTGAAAAGCGTGGGTGTAATAGATCAACTGGATTTTGTTGAGATGACCGATCTTTATCGAGTCCATTCAATTCCAGACCAGCTGGATATTACCCTCAAGCCTGATCGTCAGGAACTGGTTAAAGAACTGCAAAAACATTTCCCCGAAGAAAAAGAGGGGATTGCCGGGTACTTCGATTTTATTTATCGCTATTTCTCCGAAGCCCTGGGTGCCTTTTACATGCAGGATCCCGATATTTCAAAGGAAAAATATCCTCTCTATTTTGAGTATGCTTTAAAAAATGCCGATGAAGTGATGAACGAATATCTCTCTGATCCACTGCTCAAATTTGCCGTATCTCCTTATTGGACTTACATTGGAATCCCGCCGGCACGCATGACATTTCATGATATGGCTTCTATGTTTGTCGGGTACTGTGAATTTAAGCCCACTCACATCAAAGGAGGCTCTCAGACGATGTCTAATGCTATCGCAAACGGTATAATCGAAAATGGAGGCCGAATTCGCTATAATTGTGGTGTTCAAAAAATAGTGGTAAAAGAGGGTCGGGCGTGTGGCGTAGTGACGGATGATGGAGAGGAAATCTCAGCCAGAGCGGTGATTTCAAATGCCTCTAAGGTGTCTACTTATGTTGATCTGATCGACCCGGAACATGTACCGGATGCAGTGAAAGGAGAATTGAAACAGACGACCATTGCTCAGGGAGCATTCTGCATCTATATAGGGTTGGATTGTGAGCCGGGCGAAGTAGGAATCACGGAATCGACGAACTTTATTTTTGGAACCACGGATCCTGAAAAATCATATCAGCAGATGCGTAAGCTGGAGATTACTGAAGAAGATATCATGTTATTAACCTGCTATGACCTAATGGACCCCAGTTTTGCCCCGAAAGGGACATCACAGGTGGTGTTGGTGACCTTGAAATATGGAGATTCCTGGTTGCAGGTACCGCCATCGCAGTATGCGGAAAAGAAGTATGAATGTGCAGAATCCATGCTGAAAACAGCTGAAAAAGTATATCCGGGAATTAGAAAACATATCGAGGAGGTAGAGGTCGCAACACCAATAACGTGTATGCGTTATCTCAGTCATCCTAAAGGTTCGGTCTACGGTTTTGATCATCACATTAAAGATTCCGAGTTATTCCTGGAAAATAGATCTCATATTAAGGGATTACATGGTGTGGGCGGTTGGAATGGACTATGTGGCTTCCAACCCACTTTGACTTCCGGTGTCGTAATGGCAAAAACCGTACTTAACGAACTAAATGCTGAATAGGAGGATCGTGATGAAACATGAAATTCTGGAACAGATGGATGGCTATGGAGATATCGCTAAAGAGATAGAGATCTCAAGAAAGTACGGTCAGGATTTTAGTATGGAAAGGGGGGAAGTCGCCAGATATATCAATCGGCTGCATCCCGCCACAATCAAATATAAGATCACTGAAATTATTGATGAATCTCCATCAACGAAAACATTTCGCCTGGCTGCACAAAATAATTATCTGCCTCCTTTTCAGGCAGGCCAATACGTATCTCTATTTCTGGAAGTCAATAATATACGAACGTCAAGACCTTATAGCATCTCCTCTTCTCCGGATCAAACCGGTCATTTTGATATCACTGTCAGAAGAATGGAAAACGGACTGATCTCTAATTATATGCTTGATAGTCTGGTGGTGGGAGATGAGATTGAGAGTTCGGGACCCACCGGGGTGTTTCACTACAACCCTTTGATTCATGATAAAACCATGGTGTGTCTGGCAGGTGGATGTGGAATTACGCCCTTCATGAGTATGGTCCGGGAAATTACCAGTCGCGGTTTGGATCGCACCATTTATCTCTTTTATGGGAGTCAGGGGATTGATGATATGCCATTTCATTCAGAACTGACTGAACTCTCAAATAAATTTAATAATATCAATTATATTCCCGTACTGGAAAATCCGGATTCCGGATCGCAATGTAAATCCGGATTTATCACCGGGGATTTAATTAAGGACGTTTTGGGTGGTGTGGGTGATAAAAGCTTTTTTATCTGCGGACCTCAGGCAATGTATAATTTTTGTGTGCCCGAATTGGAAAAGCTGGGAATTGCCCGGAGAAAAATTAGACGAGAGATGTTTGGAACACCTGCTCGTATCGTCGAATATAATGGGTGGCCAGATGAAATTAAAGGAGAGGATTTATTCCAAATATCCGTCAATGGGTCTGAATCGTTTCAATCAGCTGCAGGAGTGTCTTTGCTGGTTGCTTTGGAAAATCAGGGTTTGGTGGTACCTTCTATTTGTCGATCGGGAGAGTGCAGCATGTGTCGGGTAAAAATTCTTTCTGGTAAGGTTTTTCAGCCGGCGGGTACACCCGTAAGGGCTTCAGATAGTCAATTTGGTTATGCTCATTCCTGTGTTTCTTATCCTTTGGAAAATCTGGATATATTGTTATAGCGGGTTGTGTCAGTTTGCCCCAACCTGATTCCGGTCTCAGGTTGGGAGTCTTGTGAACAGATATCAATATTTTTGGTAAAAAAACGATCGAATTTATACCCGTAAACGGAATTTTTCCCCCTTCAATTGCCCTTTTTTCCTGATATTAAATAAAATACGTTTTAATATCAGTGTTTTCCTCTCCTACTTCCCATCACTTCCCTTTCTTGTTAAAATGGGGGGATTCACAAATAATTCAGTTCGTGCTATTTTGACTATTCAAGTCAGATTAATCTAGCTTATAGTTGATTCGTTAAGTGCTGGGGCTGGGTTTTGTATGGGTTGAGTCATTCAATTCGCTTTTTTGATTACTCTCAATAAGAATTTACGGAATAAATGGATAGTAAAATTGCGCTGGAAGAATTTCTCTTTAATTGTAAAGAAAATGATATCATTAAAGCTGGCCTGGTATTGGAACATTTTGACCAGTTTGGGGAGGCTCAACAGCGTCGAATACTCTTCGAATTAAATAAAACAGATGAAGCGTTCGCTATCCCGCTGTTTATTCATCTCATTGTTACCAATGAAACTGCCGTTATCAATTACCCGACGATTGTTGAAACGGTGCTGGATAAATCAGGCCATCATCCTGATGTGATTGTTAAGCAAATCTCAGTTAATTCTCCGGAACAGTTCTATTATGTAAAAATTGCCGGACTGTTACACCTGAAAGATGCAATTCCCAATTTGTTGGAGGCTTTACACAATACCTCTGATGAGAAGGTCCTGATCGAAATATTTCAATCTCTGGGTATACTGAAAAGCACCGTCGCTATAAAACCTATGGGTGCTTTTTTGTTGATTGATAATATGCAACTGATTTATCAGGTGGTGATTGCGTTGCTGAAAATTGGCGGATCAGAATCCCGTAACATGATCGCGAAAGGATATGGAAAAGCCGAAAATATTGATCTTGTTTTTTTAAGTGCTTTTGCGTTGGTTAAAAATGATTTCTCTCTTAAGATGCTCAGCCTGGCAGTGAAATCCGGACGGGTGAAACAGAGAAATTTTGCCAAGGTAAAGTTGTCTGAAGTGGGTTTGGTTGCTATTCCAATTTTGAGTGAAAATCTTTTTTCCAATGATACGGATTTACAAATTCATTCATTGAATATTCTCCAGGATATTGGTGACCCGGAGGCAATTCCCCCCGTCAGAAAACTCCTGAATCGTCATCCTGAAAATAAAAATGTTCGCTTTACCGCTTATGAAACACTGGCCAATCTGCCAGGACAAAAAGGGGACTATGTATTGGCTGCCGGCTTGGCAGATGACGACGATAGTATTCGTTTTGCTGCCGCCCAGGCGATTAATAATAATTTAAGTCCTGTATTGCTATCCGGAATCCAGAATATGATCACTGTTGAATCAACGGAGTCCAATCGAATCACCAGAGCAATTATCGATGCGCAAACTAGTAATTTGGCGTTGGGTTTGATGGAAAACCCATCATTCAGAAAATTTTTTATAGAATATATGGAGAAAAAAGCCCATCAGGAACTTAAAGATCATTACTTAAATCTATTGCAGCAAAATGGATATACAGAAATGGTTAACCTGATCGCAACCGAATCTAAAATTGAAAAATCTGTTAGTACGCAAAAAATAGTGTGTGCAGTGGATGATTCCAAAATGATCTTAAATATTTATCGAAGTGTATTGAATGATTTAGGTTATAAACCTGTTCTATTTGAATATCCATCGGAATTTTTAGCCTCTTTTAAAGAGATTAAACCGTCATTGGTATTTACGGATTTAAATATGCCGGAAATCAGTGGCATAAACCTGATTGAGACGCTGCGGAAAGATTTTAAACCGGAAGAGCTACCCGTTGTTATGGTGACAACACAGAGGAACGCGATTGATGATAATTCTGCATATCAGGCGGGGGCAAATAGAATTATTTCCAAACCATTTAATCTGACTCAAATTAAAGCGGTTTTTGAAGATTTGAAACTGAGATGATAGATTTCGCTGCCCCATTCCAGGAAAATCCTTTTCACCTAATTGAAAATGAACCCAAACATGACCCATGTAATAGGCATATCTGATGATAGGTAAAACTTATACCATCCTGATAGTCGATGATGACCCAATAGCTCTTATATTGCTGGAAACCATTTTTGATGAGTGCGGATATAAAATTTTAAAGGCGGCTAATGGTCCCGATGCAAGAAAAATAGCTGAAGCATCAATTCCGGATTTGATATTATCTGACGTTGAAATGGGTGACGAGAGTGGATTTGATGTTTGTGTGAAGCTAAAGGATAATCCAAAAACAGCAGACATTCCGATTGTTTTTATCTCTTCACGGAGTAATACGGATAGTATCGTGGAGGGGTTAAATATCGGTGGTTGGGATTTTATCTCCAAACCTTATAACAAGCAGGAGGTTTTAGCCCGCGTCAGAAACTATCTGAAATTGGGGTATATTCACCAGAGACTGATTGAAGAAACCAGCCAGCGTCTCCAGCAAATCCAGGATGCTCAACAGGCAATCCTGATAAAACCGGAAGAGTTTCCGGAAGCAGGATTTTCAGTTTTATATCAGCCAATACTGGAAGCGGGTGGCGATTTTTACGATGTATTTGAAATCAACGAAGGAACAATTGGGTATTTTGTGTCAGATATCAGTGGACATGATCTGGGCGCTTCCTTTGCGACATCGGCATTGAAAGCGCTTATTCGTCAAAATAGCTCCCAGCTGTATACCCTGTCGGAAACATTTAAAATTATCAACAAAATATTAATCAGTATTTTTACGCAGGGTCAACACTTGACAGCGGCTTTTTGTTGTCTGGATCGTTTAAAGAATAAGATGAGGCTGGTTCAGGCTGCACATTTGCCTCTATTTCATCTGAGTCGAAATAAGCAATATCAATGGATTGAATCAGAGGGCGACCTTATCGGTGTTTTTGAAAACGGCGTATACAAATCCATTGAGGTAAAAGTTGAATCGGGTGATCGCTTGTTTATGTTTACTGATGGATTGATAGAGAGTTTTGGAAAAAGCACAAGAACTAGGGAGCAAGGTTTGAAAGAGCTGCAGACCCAATTTGTGGAAACAGCAGGACGAACCTTGTCCGATGCTATTGATATTATTTATCAGGCCATGTTCGAAGGTGGCAGGGAACCGGATGATGATGTTTTATTAATGGCAATTGAGGTCTGATAAGAAAATAAATGTATAGATTTACTTAAAAAACAGCGGTAAACTAAATGAATGATATCTGGAAAAACCATTGTTTTTGATGTTTTTCCTGAAAGTAAACAGCGTACAATCTAATGAAAGAAAACATGGCTTATTCCATATCTATCGGATAGGGTAAAATAAGATGAAAAATTATGTTTGAAATTCATTTTGAAGAAAAAGAGCTTCACATCAAAATGTCAGCCTCTCTCGATAATATCGATTCTGTTTGTATTGTAATAAAAGAGTTCCTGGAAAAACAAAAATTGGATATGCTCGTTTTCGATATTCAATTAGGTGTGAGGGAAGTCATTAATAATGCAGTTATTCATGGTTCAAAAAATCAAAAGAAGTGTAAAATTGATATAGCCATATCTGTTAAAGACAGTCAATTATGTATCAGAATTATCGATCAGGGAGAGGGATTTGATCACAAAAAGCAACTGTCTTGTGAGGACCTTTCCTGTCATGGTCGCGGGATTAAGATTTTGAAAATGTATTTTGACAGTGTCAGTTACAATGATAAAGGAAATGATGTTTTGCTCATTCGAAATATTACCAAAGAGAACAATAAGTTGTAAGGAGACTATCTATGACTGAAATATCCAAGATTGATAATATTGCAATAGTCAAACCGGATCAGGCAATTGTCGCATCGACAACCGTTGAATTAAGAAATACTTTAAAAAAGGTTCTGGACGAAGGCGCTGCCGGGATTGTGATTGATCTTGCAGATGTCGATATGATAGATTCTTCCGGTCTGGGAGTACTTGTAGCGACACATAATTCATTAAAGAAGATTGATAGAGATCTGGAATTGAATAATTGCAATGATGATATCAGAAAGCTATTTAATAATATGCGTCTGGACCAACATTTTAAAATTAATGAATAATAGAAATCACAGATTTAAGATAATTCGCATCGTTCCAATTAATAATGTTGCGTTGAAGGCAATGATTCGTCTTGGAATTGGAGAAATAATATGACATTTATAAATGATGATGAAACCCTGGGGATTTATATTGAAGAATCCAAAGAACACCTTGAAACGATTGAGACGGATCTGTTGGAAATTGAGCGACAGGGTGAGGATATTGATGAGGAATTGGTAAACAGGGTATTCAGGGCAGCACATTCCATGAAAGGAGGTGCCAGCTTTTTGGGTTTAGAAACAATTAAGGAACTGTCTCATAAGATTGAAAATGTTCTTCAAATGATTAGAAGTTTTCAGCTGGTACCCAATCAACAGATCGTAAATATTGTCTTAGCCGCTTTTGATGGTTTGAGAAATTTATTGGATATTCCTGCAGAAAGTAACGATGTTGATATATCCGAGCATGTTAATGCGCTGGAGCAGATTGTCGAAGGGACTCTGAATGAAGACGAAAAACAATCTTTTAATGATGAAACAGAAATCAAACATCCTGATTTATCAACTGTTTTTGTTATAAAAGAATATGATCTGATTCAGGCACGTAAAGGGGGAAAGAATATCTATATAGCGATATTTGATCTCATTGGAGATATTGAACGAAAGACCAAAACGCCTTTGGATGCCATTAAAATATTTGAAGATATCGGTATTATACTGGATATCAAAATTGATATTTTATCCGTCGGGGATCTGGATAGCGAAAATTCAGGCAAACAGCTTCCCATGCATGTGTTATTTACCAGTATTATTGAATCCGATTTAATGGGGATGCTATTGGGAATTGACGATCATAAGATTTTGATCATTTCTGATGAAATGTTAGTAACGTCTGATGAGCCGTCCCCTGATAACTCTTTGTCAGACAAGTTAATGCAACCTGCGGCACCCATGGAAGAACCGGTTGTTCCTGAAAATACTGAAAAAAACCAGCCAGCGGAGGTGCCAAAATCTCAACCGCAAAAAGAATCTTCTCCGAAACAGAATAGCCCCCAAAACAAAACTAAGGCCAAACCTAGCGAGAAAAAAGCAGAGTCCTTAAGGGTGAGTGTTAGTATTCTGGAACAGTTGATGAATAGGGCCAGTGAACTTGTGCTGGCAAGAAATCAACTGCTTCAATCTGTTTCATCATGGGATAAACAGGCACTGACGAATGCTGGTCAGCGAATCGATCTGGTGACTTCAGAACTGCAGGAAACCATCATGTTGACCCGGATGCAGCCTGTTGGAATTATTTTTAATAAGTTTCCACGGATTGTGAGAGATCTTGCCCAAAATTTAGGCAAAAAGATTGAACTGGAAATGGAAGGTAAGGATGTAGAGCTGGATAAAACACTTATTGAAGGATTGGGCGACCCATTGACGCATTTGGTACGGAATTCAATTGATCATGGAATCGAAACCCCGAATATCAGACAAAGCAAAGGCAAAACTAAAACCGGCAAAATTAATCTCAAAGCGTTTTATGAATCCGGTCAGGTGGTCATTGAAATCAGTGATGATGGAAATGGAATGGATCCGGCAGTTTTTGCAGAAAAAGCGATCAGTAAAGGGTTGTTGACCACTGAACAGGTCCAGGGGATGAGTGATAAAGAGAAACTGGATTTGATTATGTTACCGGGATTCTCAACAGCCGAAGCGGTAACAGATATCTCAGGACGGGGGGTTGGAATGGATGTTGTTAAGACCAATCTTGACGAAATGGGAGGAAAGATCGAACTTAACACTGAATTGGGTAAAGGGTCCACAACACGCATCAAGTTACCGTTGACGCTGGCAATCATACCCAGCTTGCTGGTGTCATCTAGTGGTGAACGTTTTGCTTTTCCACAAGTGAATATCAGTGAGTTGATACGAATTCCGGCCGCTGAAGTACGGGAAAAAGTGGAAAAAATTGGTGAAGCGGATGTACTTCTTCTTAGAGGTGAGCTAATTCCCCTGCTTCAATTGAATAATATCCTGGAACTGGATCGGACGTATTATGATTTTAAACAAGGGCTATTTATAGACGAACGACGAGATGGATTGGTTGATAGCCGTTTGGAAAGTAAAAAAGGTTTTAAGAATTCCCGTGAAGTTGTGATCGGTGAACCTATAGATGCGGATCAGTTTGCCGAATCAGGGGAATTAGTTGAGAGGCGATCACGAAGAGAGAGTGATGTTATTATTGTGGTGTTGAATGAGGGAACATTTAAATATGGATTGGTGGTTAACGAAGTTTTCGATACGGTGGAAATTGTAGTGAAGCCACTTGGCCGACATTTTAAAAAAACGCAGGTATATTCCGGCGCAACGATAATGGGAGATGGTCATGTTGCACTGATTTTGGATGTTCCAGGTATTGCTCAGAAAGCTGAACTCCGAGCGATCATTGATTCAGGTAAGGTCCAGGAAGCGCAAGAAGATGATAAAAATAGACTGGAGGAAGGCGCGAGTCGACAAGTGCTGTTAATGTTCAATAACGGTAGAGATGAACGTTGTGCGGTCTCTTTGCATCAAGTCCTGAGAGTAGAGAAAATCCAGTCCAGTGATATAGAAATTCATGGAGGAAAAAAGGTTATTCAGTATCGGGGTGGCAATTTACCTGTTTATGCTTTGGAAGAAGTGGCCAATGTAGAAATGTTGGAAGAGAGAGATGATCTGATTGTTATCATCTTTTCTGTTGCGGGGCATGAAGTGGGTTTATTGGCAGTACAGCCGTTGGATGTGAGTGAGGTGGATATTGTACTGGATGAAAATACGCTAAGACAACCCGGTATTAGTGGTTCAACCATCATTGAAGACGCAACTGTACTGATGATAGATATTTTCGAGATCATCAAAACGCTTAATCCTCAATGGTTTGATGATAGATCTCCGGTTACAAAAATCGCGACCCCAGAGAGTAGGGAGGCTGATGCGGAAAATAATGCATATCGGATTCTGCTAGTTGAGGATTCAAGATTTTTTAGAGATCAGGTTCGCTCATTTATTGAGAATGAAGGATATGAAGTCGTGGAAGCAGAGGATGGGCAGGTGGCACTTGATTATTTAAATCAGAATTCAGATAAGATTTCTCTGGTGGTAACCGACCTTGAAATGCCTAATATGGACGGATTTGAACTGACGAAACATATTAAGACCGATGATCGTTTTTCTCATCTTCCAGTTATAGCGCTGACATCACTGGCGGGTGATGAAAACCTTGAAAAAGGAAGCGCGGTCGGGATTGATGATTATCAAATTAAGATGGATAAAGAACAACTGCTGAGCGGTATTTTTAAATATTTAAATGAAAAAAATAAGTAGTGCCTGAACGAAAAGCCCCAATTTTATAGGATAACCTGGTTTTTAAAATAACATTCAGTATGCAAGTTGAGAAGCCGTCAGTATTCAGCTATCAGCCTTCAGTAAAAACAAACATTTTTTCAAGCACCTAACCCTGAAAACTGAAAACTGATTACTGAAAACTGATTACTGAATACTGATTACTGATTACTGATTACTGATTACTGATTACTGAAAAGAAGCCGTCAGTAGAAAAACAGTTGAAAAGGCCACGGAAAAAACAGTTCAAAATGAACTATTTTAATTTTAACATAGGGAGGTGTCATGGGCATTAGTCAAAACAAGACAGATGCTGATCAGGAATTCCAATTCTCCTGTTTTTACCT
>Ga0307989_1001606_pt1 | contig 11800 bp, 16 predicted proteins | sample EllFjometagen185_FD_203164 | JGI IMG/M metagenome (GOLD analysis project Ga0307989, IMG submission 203164) | Marine microbial communities from Ellis Fjord, Antarctic Ocean - #185 | ecosystem: Environmental > Aquatic > Marine > Unclassified | place: Southern Ocean | collected 2014-10-08 | reverse complement strand
AAGAGAGAGGATAGAATTGATACGGTTCTTTTTTGTAAAACTATTTTGAGGAATTTGTTCCAGTTGTATGCTTGAGTTTTGTCCCAGAGTCCTACTAACCAAAACCTTTAAATAAAACAATCAGCTTTATCAAACATGAAAGAAGGTGATTCTAACTGCTGTCCAGAGTTCAATCCAAAAAAATGGAACAACAAGAAAATAACATGGAAGCAAAAATTATTCGTCAAAGATAAAGTCTTCTCATTTTTCCACATCCCACTAAACTTCGGCAGCATAATAAAACAAAACGTCGAAAAATTAAAATTAGCAAAAGCATATGATGAAGATATGATTATACTATCAGACGAAAAATCATTATTCTATTCCAATGTTTACATCAGTGCAAAAAAACCAATCAAAGGAGCATTAGACGTAAAAGTTTCCGGAACATTTCTAGCAAAAGTATTCGAAGGCTCATATAAGAATATGAAAAATTGGGTTAAAGAAACAGAAGAATATGTTAAAAAACAAAAGGAAGTTTTGAAACATTTATATTTTTATTACCCAACCTGTCCAAAGTGTTCAAAGAAATATGGAAAGAACTACGTAGTGATATTAGCTGAAATCTAAAACTTCTTAAATCTACTTTAATATCTCACTCTATGAAAGATCTATTTAAACAAGTCGTGAAGCCAAAGCTTCACTCGGAACCAAAGACTAAAGACCAAAAACCAACAACAGAACCAAAGCGAGCTTTGGTTCTCTATTCCGGCGGTCTCGATTCTAGACTAGTCATAAGAATGCTACAAGACCAAGACTTCGAAATAGAGGCACTCCACTTCATCCTCCCATTCGGATGCAACGGCTGCAACTTACTCCAAGATATTGGAACAGACAAAATCAAACTAACAACACTCAACGTCCAAAAAGATCCTCTTCTAACAGAATACCTCGAAATCCTGAAAAACCCACAACACGGAACCGGAGCAGGAATCAACCCATGCAAAGACTGCAAAATCTTCATGTTCAAAAAAGCTAAAGAATACGCAGATAAACACGGGATAGAAGTCATAGCAACAGGCGAAGTAATTGGACAAAGGCCAATGTCTCAAATCGGATCAGCAATGAAAACAATCGACGAACAACTAGGTTTCGAAATACTTCGTCCACTCTGTGCAAAAAAGCTAAGAGAAACCGAAATGGAAAAATCAGGATTAGTAGACAGGGAAAAACTTCTAGCGATAACAGGCAGAGGACGAAAAGAACAAATCGCCTTAGCAGAATCCTACGAAATGAGATACCCAACACCAGGAGGCGGATGCTTCCTTTGTGAAAAATCTCCAGCAACAAGACTAAAACATCTTCTAGAAAAAAACCTAATCACAGAAAAAACACTTTCCCTAACAACAATAGGTCGACACTTCTACATCAATAACATTTGGTTCGTAGTAGCCAGAGACGCAAGAGAATCCCAAATCATATCAACCTTCCCAAATAACATCCAAGACGAAATAGGGCAACCAGCAATATATTTCTCCAAAGATTCAGGAAAACAAGACGCGTTGAATTTACAAAAAGCATACTCGACAGGAGACAACGAAGAAAAAAGAAGTAAATTCCAAAAATATAAATTATGAAAACAGTTTGGACCTTTACTAATCAAAGAGAGCTAAACAAATCCGAATTCATAAACTACTTTGAAAGAAAAGTTTTCCGAACAATCAGAAAATTCAACCTTCTTCCAAAAGATAAAATTTTCACAATAAAAAAAGATACAAGTCTAAACACTCAAGTTCTAAAACAAATACTAGAAACAAAATTCCAAGTAAAGTTTTCAAAAAAACCAAATATATCATCAGATAATTTATCACAACAAGCAGAGGATATTTTCAAAGACATAATCAAAGGCAATTTTAAAACAAAAACAAAAACTTCTGTACCACTAATCCAACTCTCCGACAAAGAAATAGAACTCTACGCCAAACTAAAAAACATAAAAGGAACTCCAAGAAAACAAAACAAAACAATTCAAACTCTCTTCAACAAATTCCTCAAAAAAAATCAAGATCTCGAACTAAACATTCTAAAAGCCCAAAACCAAATCAATGAAAAACCAAACAACTAAAAGATTAATAAAATTTACAGCGACGCTAATAACATTAATTTCTCTAGCACTAATAATCTACGCATTCGTAAATTCGCAAGCCATAAAACAAACAACCTCAATCCAAATTCAAAACTACGGAATCGCAGCCTTATTCTTCTCCTCACTCCTTCTAGACCTAATCCCACAAATCCTTTCCCCAGCAATGGCACTCGCAGCCGCAATCATAGCAGGAATCCCAACAACTTTAGCAATCCTAATAACAATCCTCGGCTCAACAGTAGGTTCAATCCTAGGATTCGCTCTAGGAAAAAAATACATGTGCAAAGCCGTAAACCTTATGAGTTCAAAAAAATCTATAGAATCTCTGTCTCGCCTAACAAACAAATACGGAAAAATCATAATCCCTCTAGCAGCAATATCACCTCTCCCATATCTACCAGTATTATTTGGAGCAATGAATTTCTCAAAACAAAACTTCATAATCTACGGCCTAATCCCAAGAGCAATCGGAATCATAATCTACGGATACCTAACAACCTTTCTATAAATCAATCTTCCAGTAATTTCAAAGTTTCCTTAAATAATTTCCCTAGACTTTATCAAAAAAAAAGAAGACTAGCCACCAAGCTCCCACGAAGTGAGCCTTTCCAATCACAAAGTGATTGAGCTTTTCCACAAGAATGAGCTTTTCCGCTAGCAAACCTAGCGAGCTTTTCCATTAATGGAATTAATGACTCTCCTCAGAGAGCAGAAATCCTCAACCAAAATATCCGGACTCTCGCTCTCCAACTCATCCCGCGTAGACCAAGAACAAGCATTAGAAACAGCAACCGTCTTCATCCCAGCCTTCTTTCCAAACTCAACATCCGAAAACCTATCCCCAACATAAACACCTTCACTAGTCTCAAAACCTCGCTCCGCCAAAACCCTCCTCAAAACATCATCCTTACTCTTCCCAACCTCAGCTCCATAAACCCCCTCAAACAAATCCCCAATTCCCATCTCCCCAATCGCAGCCTCCAAAAATCCCATATCAGAATTCGAAACAACAATTAAAGAAAATTCCTTCATCATCTCATAAAGCGGCTCAAGCGAAACACAAGGCTCAGCCCCAGACCTCAACATCTCCTTAGTATAATGCTTGTAAAACAACTTCCGCCCATCCTCAATCTTACTAGCCTCAAGCCCCAACTTCCCCAAAATCAACCGCATCTTAACCCCCAACAAACCAAAAGCCTCATCCCTATCATACTCCAGCTTAAGCTCATCCAAAGTCAAAACCAAAGCATCCTCAGCCAACTTCCTAGTATCCAAAATTGTCCCATCAAAATCAAAAAATATTACCCTAATCATTTTAACTTCTCCTGAACTTTCTCTAGAAAACTTAAAACTCTCATTGCGTACTCCTTATCAAATTTCTTTCCATAATACAGCATACCATTTCTAAAATATCTTAATTTATCAACAAAATAAATTTCCTCTCCAGAAAAATCAAATTTCTCCAGAAAAGAAACCTCCGCCTCATGAGCAGAAAAACCACTTGCAAAAAACCCTTCTCTAAACATCTTAACCCTAATTAAATTCATAATAATATCATGACACGACTCAATTACATCATTAGCATTCTCATCGCAAATACCAATCTTGGTCAAAACAGTTTTAAGAAATTCACTCTTCCTGCTTGCTTCTTTTACTAAACTATCAGCTCTAGCCAAATCCGGCAACCTTTTTTTAACAACACCCTTCTCCACAAAATAATCAAATTTCTTCATAACGATATCCTCCCAGCAAGCACAACCCCATTAAAAATATTACTCCTCAAATTCCTATCAATATCCCCAAACGAATCATAAAAATTAACCCGAACCTCCCTCTCAAAAAACTCATCATACTTCTCCAAATCCAACATCTTCTCCTTGCATCCAACAACAGCAATATCAATATCAGACCTAACAGTATCGTCCCCAAACCCATAACTTCCAAACAAAATAACAGCGCACCCAGGAAACTCATCCTCCAAAAACCCAACCATCCCAGACTCAACCACCATCTTCAAATTCTCAACCCTCTTCATCCAAATAACCCTCTCACTATCCCGATTCAACTCAATCGCCATCAAATTCATCTTCCCAACCTTCTCAATCACAACAATCCCCTCTCTATCCAGTAAAACAAGAGCCTTAGAAACAGCAGTAGGAGAAACCCCAAGCTCCTTAGCAATCTCTCGTTGATTCAGTTTACTTCCAACCCTAACACAAAGCAACCGAAAAATCTCATTCTGAAGTCGCGTAAACTTAAGTTTATACCTATCCATATTAATTAATACATAACAACTATAGTTTATAAGACTTTCTAAATCTCAAATATAAAAATTTCCACATAACATCCAAACCAAAACCCTCCCCAGCGCCGCAGGCTAGTGCGCGAACGAAGTGAGTTAGTGTGCGAGCCTGCGAGCCTGCGAGTTAGTGGCTAAAATTAAATTTCACAAACCATCAACATTTATCCAGCCTTCGCTTCCAAGTATTCCGAATAATTCCCCTCATAACTCAAAATCTTCCCATCTCCAACATCCAAAATTCGAGTCGCAACCCTATCCATAAAATACCGATCATGCGAAACCACAATAACAGTTCCAGGAAATTTCTTAATAGCTCTCTCCAAAGAATTCTTCAAATGAATATCCAAATTATTAGTAGGCTCATCCAACAACAAAACCTCACTATCATCCAACGTAATCCTAAGCAAATTAAGCCGACCCTTCTCGCCCCCACTAAGCTTCCCAATCTTCTGAGTCAAAAACTTATCATCAAAACCAAACTGCGAAAGCGTAGTCCTCAAAACATCAATATCCCGATTACACTCTTCCTCGATAAAATCAGCAACACTTTTCTTCCCACTAACCCCAGAAAGCTCCTGGTCAAAATAACCAATCTTGAGTCCACTCCTACGACTAGCAGAACCACTACTCAAACTTTCAAGCCCCATCAAAATCCTCAAAAGAGTAGTCTTACCCTCGCCGTTTCCACCAATAACAGCAATCTTCTCTCCATGATCAACAGACAAATCAACCCCATCAAAAATAACCTTATCTCCAAACTTCTTAACAGCATCACTCAAACGAAAAACCTCGCACCGGTGCAACTTCTTATTCGGAAAATCAATTTCAACATCAATAATCAAATCATCAGGATTAAGTCCAATCACAATATTATTAGCCTCACGCTCGAGCCTATCCGCCAAACATTTCAAAGACCTACTACAATTAATAGAAGCCCAATGCCGATTCTTAGCCACAGACTCCATTAACTTCGCCTTCCTCCGAGTCGCACTCTTAAACTTCTGCCTCATCAAATTAAACCGCAAAACCTCGGCCGCCTCATAATCACTATAATTACCAGAATACTTCCCAAACTTCTTATCCTCAATAGTCAAAATCTCGTTAACAATCTCGTCCAAAAAATACCGATCATGCGAAATCACAATCAAAGATTTAATATTTTCCTTAATATAATTCTCTAACCATTTCGAAGATTCCAAATCCAAATGATTCGTCGGCTCGTCCAAAAAATAAACATCAGCCCTCTTAGCGATACATTCCGCAAGTCTAAGCTTAACCTTCTGTCCACCGCTAAGCTCACTTATCTTTTGAAGTAAAACACCCTCATCTACTTTCAACTTTCCCAAAATATCAATCAACCTTTCATCCTCAGGATCCAAAGACTCCTCCGACAAAAGAAGATTATACCTATCCATCAAAGAAGTCATTTTCTCTTCATCTTCGTAAACTGACTTCTCCCCCATCTTCTGCTCCATATCCACTTTCCTATCTTCCAAAAGCTTTTTCTTATCCTCAATATAATCCCCAAACGTCCTATCCAAATCATCGAAACTACTCTCCTGCTCCATCACACTAATCTTCACACCCTCACAAACTATCCTCCCCGAAAAATCCTCCTGTCCGACCAAGCATCTCAAAAAAGTAGATTTCCCAACACCATTCTTCCCAACCAAAGCAATACGCTTACCAGGATGAATCACCAAGTTAACATTCTCAAACAAATTCTCCCTTTCAAAACCTTTCGTAAAATCATTTATGAATATCATTTGATGTACTGCCTCTCTACAATTTCCCTAAAGAGGAAGCCCAGACTAAGATTATACTTCCAATCTATCTTCTTATCTTCTATCTTCTTTACCATTTCAACATAACCCAACACACGAAACAAAATCAACGCATAACAATACACAAAAGCTTACAAGAGACGAGTCGCATGATGACGAGTAAAAATAACTATTAATTACCACTTATAAGTTTTTCCCCAGTCCCCACAAAATCCTAAAATAACTCAAATAACTCTTAGCCAAACCCGCAGACTCCACAACAACAACAGTCCTCGCCTCATTATTCAAAAACATCGCAACCCTATCTCCATAAACAAAAGTAGAAGCCGGAGAAACATAATTCTTATCAATAAAACGAATCTTATTTAACTTCCAAACCGGAGCCCGAGACCCCTCAGTCATCACAATCCTAGCCCTAATTCCCTTCTCCTCACGCCTCCGAGCCCACTGCTCCGTATAATCCTTCATATTTTCAACAAATCTACCTTCACTTCCAAACACAACAAAATTCTTCCCCATCTCAACAATATCATTCATCACAGCCTTAATCCCTTCAGACCCAACAAAAACTCGCGTCACAGAATCACCCTTCACCTTCTTCCGCAACTTCCCAATCTTCCAAGCAATCTTCCGAGCCGACACTTCTTTCTTCTCAATAGAATTCTTTTCCTCCAAAACAACATCCAAAAACTTAGAAGAATTCCCAGCCGAATAAACCTTCACCCCATCTCGAACAACAAATCCGACAAATCCTTTCCCAATCAATCTCCCCAAAACATCATAAACCGTGGCTCGATGCAACCGAGTCGCCCGAATAACTTCACTCGCCAAACTATTCTCCTGCTTAACCAAAGCCAGATAAACACTCTCTTCACTTGCCGTAAAACCAAATTCCTTCAACATTGTCGTCATCCTACAAGACTACACCACCTTAAATAATTTTCTAAATAAGAACACTATGGAAAGCTTAGAAAAAAATTGCCAAAACACAATTCAAAAGAAAGAATACATAGCTCCAACATACAAACTTGAAACAAACATGACCTTCCAATATGACGCGTTAAAGACTCAAGGCGATGCAAAATACACATGTCGACAATGCTCAAGTTGTCACGGCTGCAGATAAAAACAATTTTTATGGAAGATAATAAAGATAAATCAAATAGATTAAACTATCTACAAAAAGAATTCAAAAGACAGGCAGACAGAAAAGAATTCTACTTAAAAGAAATCAAAGAAATCAAGATTAGATTACAAGCAAACGAAAAAGAAATAACAGATAACAGGGGCTGGATAAAGTTTCATAAGAATTCTATAAAAGAACACAAAAAAGAAATATCAACAACTTCAAATTTAGACAACAAGAAAGACCAAGAAAATAAAGTAAGATTCCACGAAGCACAAATCAATAAACATCACAATAAAAATATACAATACCACAATAAAGAAATAATATCAACAAAAGAAGAAATAGGCTTATTTCAAAAAGGAATTAAGAGATGCAATGAACAACTAATCATTCTCAAAAATAGAATATCAGAAAACAATATATAACAAGCCCCGACGCAAAGCGTCAACCTCCGAATATAAAGCATTCAACCATCGCACAAAGTGCAACCACCGATTCCAAAAGAATCAACTACCAGTGGACTTTTGTCTCTTTAAAAGTTCACTAAGCTTCGCCGCATCCTCAACACCATTCCGAACAGCCGAAACAATATAAGTCAAATTCCCGCCAATCTCTTTCCCTTTCTCTACCTTCAAATCCCGCATTAACTTCTTCCGAATAATCTCACTCACCACAACCTTCCGAGAATCCGAATCACTCATCCGCTTAGCAAAAGAAATACTATTCCCAATACTCGTATACTTCAACTTCTCCCCAACCTTAGACGCAACAAGCTCACCAGCATGAATACCCAAGCCAAACGTAATCTTGTCCTTAAATTTTTTATTATAATCATTCAACCCATTAACAATATCTATCCCAGCCTTAACAGCCAACTTCTCATTCCCATAAGTCCGAGTCACAAGCGGACTAAACACAATAAAAACATAATCCCCTCTCCAATCCAACAAACCTTTCCCCTTAGCCTCATCAACAATTTTCTTCAGACTCCCACGAGCAACATCACTCAACTCTTCATGATTCTTAATAGCCAAAGACACAACCCCAGAAATAAGCTTATCCCCCTTCAAAACCAAAGCCGACTCAGCATGAGCCCCAGCCTTATTCGTAAAATCAACCATCGTTTTGTCCTCACTACTATAATTCTTAGAATCAAGACTCTGAACAGCAGGAGACTTATTTGTAAAATTCAAACTATGATCCACATGAGACTTAACATTCCCAGGCATCTTTTTCAAAACTTCATTCCCAATATTCCGCTTCACATTCCCAACTTTCTCAACAGCCGTACCGACCACCGACTTCCGACCACCGACTATCCGAGTTCTACGATATCTAACAAACAAAACCACACCAACTCCACCCAAAATCAAAATCAAAAAAATCCAAATAATAGAATAACTCTTAAAAATCCCAACGCTTTTCAAATCCTCAACCGAAATAGCATTACCAGTCAAAAAGACTTGCTTGCTAAAAGAACTCTCTCCATCCTCAATAACAACTTCATACTCACCCGTAGGCGCCCCAATATCAAACTTCCTAATCTCACCAACCTCAATATTCAAATCCAAAGTCAAAACCTCAGCGTCACCAATTCCCACATTAATAGTCTTATTATACAAAACATTCCCAATATTCTTAACACTCAAAATCGAATCCTCCAAATCAAACTCAGCTTTCTGCAAAGCCGCCATCTCAAATTCCCTTTCTTCTTTCATATCATTAAACTCCGCAACAATAGTCCAAGTCCCAGCACTAGCATTCAAATCAAAATTAACATTACCAAACTCACCAGCATTAACACTAGCCTCAATTCCCTCATCACTAGGAGACAAAATCTTCAACAAAACCGCACCACTCATCTCAATTCCAGACTGATCAAAAACTTCAACACCAATACTAAAATTATCCCCAGGAACAGCAACCTCTCCAGACAAACTCATAATCATCGAAGACGCAATCTGCGCAACATCAAAATATACACCACCCAAACCACGATTCAAAACACCATCAGCCCCGACATCATAAGCGCTAACATTCAAATAATAACTCCCAGCCTCAATTGTATCTGACAAAGTAAAAGATTCCTCGGCCAAACCCTCCTCAACAGCCTTACTAAAAGAAGCAATACCACTCGCATCAACAAAACCATTCAAGTTCACGCCATTCGCCTTAACAGCTTCAATATTCACCAAAATTTCTTCACCAGGATTATACATAGTCTTATTCAACGAAACAGCCACAACAACACTATCACTCACAACAAAACTATTACTCGAAGTCACCTGCGTCCCAAGCCCAGCAACAATCTGACAATCTCCAATAATATCGCTCAAGTTCACCAACTCCAAATCCTGACGATCCAAAATCTTATACGGAATAGAATAACTCTGCTCCTCATCAAAAGAAAAAGACCGAGCCGAAATCTTCACCAAATTCGTAGTCTTCCCGCCACAAACCAAACCAATATTTAAATTCCCACTATCAGCCCCGACAAGTCCATCCAAGCTAACATACAACCTATCTCCCAAATTATAAACAGCATTAGGTTCCGAAACAGAAATCTCAGCCAGAACTCCCGCACTCATTAAAACCAAAACCAACATTAACGCCAACTTTCTCATAAACAAATCACGCGCACTTACTATATAAATATTATGAAGCCAATCTCGTTCCATAACCAAAACCTCAAAGCGCCGTAGGCTAGTGCGCGACAAAGTCGTTAGTGTGCGCAAAGCGCTAGTGGCTAAAAATTATTCAACCAACCAAACACCAAAATATAAAAACAAACAATCCCATTACCAAACATGAAAACAAGAGTTGACCCGTACGAAGTCCAAGGCGAAATCAACTACGACCGCCTAATCAAAGAATTCGGAATAAAAAAAATCGACCAAAAACTCCTAGACCGAATCGAAAAAATCACAGGCGAAATCCACCCATACCTAAAACGAGAAATCTTCTTCGCACACAGGGACCTCGAAAAACTCCTGGACGCTTACGACTCCGGAAAAAAATTCTTCCTATACACAGGCTGCGGACCATCAGGCCCAATACACCTCGGACACTACTCAGTCTGGTCATTTGTAAAATGGCTCCAAGACAAATTCGACGTAGAACTATGGTTCCAATTCACAGACGACGAAAAATTCCTCTACAAAAACAAAACCTACGAAGAAATCCAAGAATGGACAAACCAAAACATGCTAGACGTAGCAGCGATAGGATTCAACCCAGACAAAACCCATTTCCTAATCGACACAAAACACGCCGGCATAATGTATCCCGAAGCAATAAAGGTCGCAAAAAAAATAACCTTCTCAACAATCAAATCATCCTTCGGCTTCACTGATTCAAACAACATCGGCTCAATCTTCTACACAGCCATGCAAACCGTCCCATGCTTCTTACCAAACGTACTCTCAGGAAAAGACGAATATTGCCTAATCCCACTAGCCGTAGACCAAGACCCACACTTCCGAATCTCAAGAGACGTCATCCAAAAACTCGGCCACAAAAAACCCGCAATCATGCACGCAAAATTCATGTCCCCATTAACCGGCACCTCCGGCAAATCCTCAAGCTCAGACTCAGGTAAAACAATCCTAATGACAGACACTCCCGAACAAATCAAAAAGAAAATAAACAAATACGCTTTCTCTGGAGGCAAAGAAACAATTGAAGAGCATAGAAAGTTAGGCGGTAACGTAGAAGTAGACGTAGCATGCCAATGGCTAAAATACTTCGAACATGATGACAAAAAACTAGCAAAAATATACAAAGACTATTCAGAGGGAAAACTACTTTCAGGAGAAGTCAAAGCAATCCTAATAGAAAAACTCCAAGAAATACTATTTCAACATCAAGAAAAAAGAAAGTCAGCAGAAAAACAATTAGACAAATTTATTTACAAAATCTAGTAATCTTTTCATCTCCAAAAAAATTCGGCCTCTCAACAGTAATAGAAGAATATTTACTATCTTCAGAAAATTCATTGCTACTTCCAACTCTAACGGAAGCAACAGGTTCATACATCTTCCCATCTTCTCCAAGTTCAGCATAAGGACCAAAATGACTACCTAAAGGATTGCTGGTTCCAAATTTAGCAAAACACTTTCCTCCATCAGTATGCCTACAAAAAGTTTTCATACAAGATACATCATTATAAGTATGAGTTTTAGACATATTTCCCCAATACAAACCTCCAATCAATGCGGCAGCCCCAATAGCGAGTATTACCTTTGGTTTTAATTTCTTCCATTCTTCAGCAACCCCATTAAGTTCATTCAAAGTTCTCCCTCCCATATGATTAACAATCTTCATCCCAAAACCCTCCCATCAAAAAACAATAGATAAAGACTTCTCATGCAAACTTCCTCTCCAGATTTTTAAAATCATCGACTTCTCTAAAAGTATTATTAACCAGTATTGTATTTAAAAATTTCTTAAGTGTTTTCCTT
>Ga0307989_1001605_pt1 | contig 11806 bp, 13 predicted proteins | sample EllFjometagen185_FD_203164 | JGI IMG/M metagenome (GOLD analysis project Ga0307989, IMG submission 203164) | Marine microbial communities from Ellis Fjord, Antarctic Ocean - #185 | ecosystem: Environmental > Aquatic > Marine > Unclassified | place: Southern Ocean | collected 2014-10-08 | reverse complement strand
ACAACAAAATGGTTTGGTGGACTGCTCACAAACTGGAACACCACGAAAGAAAGAATTCGCCAGTTGCGAAGTCTAAAAAAAGAAAGAGATGAGACCGCATTCCAAAGATATTTAAAAAAAGAGCGCAACCAAAAATTAAAACAAATCGTGAGATTAGAGTCTTGGTTGGCTGGAATCGAAAAGCTGGAGAAAAAACCAGACGTGGTTTTTGTGCTCGACGCAGTGAAAGATAAATTAGCGATAAAAGAAGCGAGAAAATGCGGAATATCAATCGTGGCAGTCGTGGATTCCAACGCAGATCCCGACATGGTCGATTATCCAATCCCAGGAAACGATGATGGAATGAGGGCAATTCAACTGATCTTGAATGAAATTCACGACGCAATTGAGAAAGGACAAAAAAATCCGACAACTGGAGAGAGTGATAAAGCTGATAAGGCTGATAAAGTTTCTAAGACTAAATAAGGCTTCTAAAGTTAATAATGTTAGCTGCTGAACAAATACTTGGAAAATTTAAAACATTAATTCATTTCATCATTGGAAATTGTTTTAAAGCTTGTCCTCGTGAAGACGGGGATTTAAAATTCGAAATTTAAAATTCTTCATAAAATTAACCTGAATTCCTAAAACTGAACAGTCGCCTTACAAACTTTATCCACTTTATTAACCTTATTAACTTTCCCAAAATGGCTGAAGATAATCAAAATCCTGCCCGCACAGAACCTGATGGAGACACGAATTCAAAACCCGTGGAAGGTAATTCTCAAAATATTGGAAATACTCATCAAAAAAAAGTCGATAACACTCCCCAGCCTGAGACAATTCCAAAACCCGTTGAAACTCCTGAAGTTAAAGCTGCTCCAACAGCTCAGCCAAAAGAATTCACTGGAAAAATTTCTGGTGAAAATGTTGGATCTCGAGAAAACGTTCAGAAACAAGTTCAACCCCAATCCCAACCCAAAGTTCAAGCTGAAATAAAAACTAAAGCTCCAACAGAAATTTCTTCCCCAGCTCCCGTCGCAGCAGAAGTCCCAAAAGCAACTCCCGAAATTCAGCCTGAAACAATTCCAGATCCTGCTGCTGAAGCTTCCAAAAATGAAGCCATCGCAGATCTTGAATCCGAAAAATCAAACGTAAAATTCCCCATTCCTGAGACCCAGAAAACTCCAGCAGAAATCCCAACGCAACCCGAAGTTCAGCCTGAAGTAAAAACTGAAACCCCAGCAGAAGCTCCTTCCCCAGCCCCCGTCGCAGAAGAAATCCCGAAAGAAGCTCCTGAAGTTCAACCTGAAATAATTCCAGATCCTCTTCCTGAAAATCCCAGAAATGATTCTGAAGAGTCAGACAAAAAATCTCTTGTTACCGAGACTCAGGAGACTTCAAGAAAAATCCCAACACAACCCGAAGTTCAGCCTGAAATAAATGCTGAAACTCCAAAAGAAGCTCCCACTCCGATCATGGAAACTGAAACTCAAACAAATGAAGTTGCAAATGAAGCCCCGCAGATGAATGCGGAAGATGGTGAGATCATTGCGGGAGACATTCCGAAACCGGGAGATAAAGTGGAATCCATTCATTCTTTTCCTGTCTCTCAAAATCCTAACGCAGAAACTGACAAAATTGCCTCAGCGCAAAATCCCTTTTCTGCTGGCGGGACAGAATTTAAAACTGGATTCAAACCAGACGGCGTCACCCCTCTCGACGCAGAAGAAAAACTTTTTTCCGCGATTGGTTACATTTCTTTCCTCGCCCTGCTTCCATTTCTCACCAGAAAAGACAGCGAATTTGCACAACATCACGGGAGACAAAGCTTGGTAATTTTCGCAATCGTTCTTGTCTTGGCTTTGTTGCTTTCATTCTCTTCAGCAATGCCGGGACTCGCCGGAATCCTCACAATCTTGGTCGCGATCGGCGGAGGAGCGCTGGCTTACAAAGGCGACTGGTTCAAAGTTCCAGGAATTTATGATTTATCTTTGAAGCTCAAAACTTTAGGGAAAGCACAAGAAGCAAATCCTAAACCTCAAGTCGAAGAAAACTTCGAAGAAACAAGTGATGGGGAAAGCTGATGACGTAATTTTTAAAACATTAAGAAATTAAAATATTCGAAATTGTTTCGAAATTTAAAATTTAAAATTTTTCACAACTTCACCCACCTTACAAACTTAACCTTCCAAAAATGTCCGAAATCACCGCCTCACTCGTCAAAGAACTCCGCGACGCAACTGGCATCTCGATATTGAAATGCAAACAAGCTTTGGAAAAAGCAGATGGAGATTCAGAAAAAGCACGCGAGATTTTGCGAAAGCAAGGCGAATCAGATGCTGCAAAACGCAGTGAAAAAGAAGCCATGGAAGGCGTGATTGCGCTAAAAACAGAAGCCAAAAAAGCCGCGATCCTTCAGCTTTTTTGCGAAACTGATTTCGTCGCAAAAGGTGATAATTTCCGAAATCTCGCGGCGGAATTGGTGAATGAAGCTTTCGAAGGAAAGGATGTGAAAACTGAAGGCGAGGCAAAAATTCAGGAAGGCATTCAAAAGAATGGCGAAAATATTAAGCTTGGAGAAATTGAGATTCTGGAAGGCGATCAGCTCGCAAGCTATCTCCACCCGAATGGAAAAATTGGGGTTTTGGTGAGTTTTTCTGGAGGTGAGGAAATCGGAAAAGACATCGCGATGCAAGTCGCAGCGATGAATCCGAGTGTCCTGACTCCCGATGAAGTTGAGGATGAGGAGGTGACGAAAGAAGCCGAAATTCAAAAAGAGATTCTCGCGAAAGAAGGCAAGCCTGCGGAGATGATTGAGAAAATCATGGAAGGCAAGTTGCGCAAGTTTCGTGATGAAAAAAGTTTGGTGAAGCAAACTTTTGTGAAAGATTCCTCAAAAACGGTCGAACAGTTTCTCACGGAAAATAACGCGAAAGTCCAAAAATTTGTGCGACTCGCGATTTAAAAATCCACATTTGCATTTTTTGTTTCATCAGCTCAAAACATCACTCGGTCATCCTTAGAGAAAGCAAATTTATCAAATTTAACTTTCAAAAATATGGCTTATGTTTTTGAAAAAAAGCGAATCAATAAACCACCTGAGGTTGGTTTTGCTGTGGCTAAAATGCGAGAAGATCTTGGCTTAAAAATAAGTCCTGAAGAGGAATCTGTAATTATTGCTGTGGACTCATGGAAACGCCCAGAACTCAAATTGGTTTTTAATTAATTCATCGAATCCCCATCGTGATTCGTAATTTTCTGAACCATGATTCACAAGATTAACGGATTACCTTGATTGCTCATCATCATGGTAATTCCGCAATCAAACCCCACGCTTAAGCGTGGGGTTAATTTGAAAAAACACCCCACCACTCTCTCAGCTCAGCAACAGTAAGTTGCCCCGCAGCCGTCGCATCTTTTTTGTGAATCGGGGCGAACATGCCGAGGCCTCCGATCAGCGGAGTGATCACCCGCGTCGGCTCACCGCACTCCCCCATTCCCATCGTCAGAAACTTCTTTTTGCGCTTCGCCAGCTCCCAAGAGATTTGGAAAATCGGCGAGCAGTCGTCAAATTTTTGAGCAGTTCCGACGAGTTTTACGATGTCTGCCTTGAACTTCCAAGCTTTGGTCGCGAGCTTGCGCAGGTCTTCGATTTTGGGAGTTTTTTTGAAATCATGAAATGAGAGAATCAGTTGCGTTTTTTTGCAACTTTTTTTCAAATTTTTCAAAAGCTCGGCTGGCAGCTCGAGATCGGCGTCAACGAAATCGACTCCGAGGCTTGCGGCGAATTGAAGAAGTTGGACTCGTTTTTGATCGCCGAGTCGAGAGAGTCCGCCTTCTTTTCTCTTTTTTAAATTTAAAATGAGTGGTTTTTGAACGATTTCCACGATTTTTTGAATCTTATCTTCGTCTAATTTTTTGATTTTATCGAGCCAGATCTCGATGAGGTCTGCGGAATCTTGGGCGTCGAGGAGCAAGCGTTGCAGCTCTGAGATGCTGTGGGGTCGGAGCGGGATGATGATTTTGGGATCGAGCATTGAGGTCCAAGTGTTTTTAATTTTAAGTTTTTCCACTTCTTCTGGCGAGTTTATGAGGCTTGACAAGCATAAAAAAACAAGTTAGAATTTTGGCATAAAAAAAGACTGTGAACTGTCCACTATTTTTTGTTCACTCTCCCGCTCTTTGAAATCTCGGAATGTTGAGGTCTTTCAAAAATTTAGGAGTTTTTATTTTTTTAAAATCGAGGACTCCAGATTTTTGGAGTCGCCTCAACAGAAGGAGGAGAAAATGAAGATATTTAAAAATATTACGGGGATATTGTGCATTTTTATCACCGTAATAACGTATTACGGATTAATGAATTCTGAAATAAAATCACCATCTGAAATCATGCTCATGCCTGCCCAAATAGCAATGGCAAGCATGAGCTACGGTTTTGCAAAATTCATGGCAAATTACATGTATTATGGCATTTGGTTTTTACCAAGTGTTTACCTTTTTTTTGCCTGGCTTCTCATGAAAAAAAAGAAAAAGGCGACTTAAAACAGTCGCCGGGAAAAAGTTGCCAACGCGCGCTTCACTCCCGGCGGCTTTTTCTTGCGCGAGAAACTTTTTCTGACAACTGTGAATTGTCTCCTGTGTCCTATTTTCAACTGTTTCCTGTCTGACTCTTGACCCGCCTCCGCAAAAGCGTGAAAGGCGGGAGTTCCACCCCGAGCCTCACCCAAACTTTTTCCCTCTGCCCACCGTGAGCCGTCAGAATTTCTTTGAATTTTTCATCACGGATTTCTCTAATTTTTAGCTTTTTCAAACCAGCCCGCGGGATCAGCGCCTCGATTTTGTCGCCCTTTTCAAAACGATTCTTCGGCTCCAGCGAGACGAAACCGTCTTCGAACTTTTCCACCAACCCGAGGAAACTCTGCGGATTTTCAATTCCGCTGCGCTCGTAATTTTGCAGATTCTGCAAACTGCCGTCGAAAAAACCCAGCGTAAATTTACGATTGCCCACCTGACCCACCGCCTCAAGCAACTTCCGATCAAAAGGTTTTTTGGCGAGGAAATCGTCGAGCGCGCGGCGGTAAGCGTGGACGATCGCCGCGAGATAACCGACAGTTTTATTCCGACCCTCGATCTTGAAACTGCAAACCCCAGCCCCCACCAACTCGGGAATTTTTTCAATCAAACAAAGATCCCGCGAATTCAAAATGTAACTCCCCTGAGCATCCTCCTCCAGCGGAAAATATTCCCCCGGCCTCTGCTCCTCCTCAAGCGCGAATTCCGCACCAGCTCCAAAATTATCTCGAAAATTGACTCCAGTTTTGCATTTTAAATTTTGCATTTTGCATTTATTCCGCATTTTAAACTCCCATCGACAGGGCTGCGTGCACTGCCCCCGATTCGCATCGCGTCCGCTGAGAAACATCGAAAGCAGGCAGCGACCGGAATAACTCATGCAAATGCTGCCGTGAACGAAGGTCTCGAACTCCATCCGCGGATTGTTGCGGATGATTTTTTGAATTTCTTTCAAACTCAACTCACGCGCGAGAATCACGCGGCGCACCCCCAGCTGCCACCAAACTTTGATCGCTTCGGAATTGACGGAGTTGGCCTGGACGGAGAGGTGGAGTGGAGTTTTGGGGAGGTATTTTTGAATGACGCGGAGGACGCCGAGGTCAGAGAAAATGAAAGCATCGGGCGGCGTGGCGCGGATTTTTTTGAGGAATTTTTCCAGTTTGGGAAAATCGGTGTCGCGGGGATAAGTGTTTGTCGTCAGGTAAATTTTCTTTTTGGCAGCGCGACAAATGCTGATTGCTTGCTGAATCTGAGGCAGAGTGAATTTGTTTTCACCGACGCGGAGTGAGAAATCTGGTGCGCCGAGATAAACGGCGTCTGCGCCGAAGGCGAGGGCGGTTTGAAGTTTTGGGAGGCTACCGACGGGCGCAAGGAGCTCGATTTTTTTGGGGTATTTTTTCAATTTTCTAGTTTTTAATTTTGTAAATAATTTCTAAATCCTGAGAATTAAGGATGGCGCGAGGATTTTACTTGACAAATAGTAAAAAAAGAATAAAATTACTTTCTTTAATTTTCATTAAAATGAGTGAAAAATTTACTTGGCAAGAAGTATTGGAAAATTATGAATATGAACCATTGCAAGGTAGTGATTCTGAACTATTTCAAGCAATGAAAAATTTGGGATTTGATTCTAATTCTTCAAATGAAAGCGAAGAAGAAAAAAAATTCCGAGAATCATGTTTAGATTTTATAGAAAAACTTACGAAAAATATTGAAAGCTTTCAAAATAGTACTAAGAAAAATAAAAAAGAAAAATTACTTAAAAGAATCCAAAAATTACTAGACACAACAGAGATTGACAATCGCTCAAAAAAAGAAATTTTAGATTTATTATGTAGTGAAGTTTTATCATGTGATTTGCAAGAAGATTATGAAACTGAATTAAAAACAATAAGGGGAGGACTTAAAGAAATATTTGACTCTATACCTGATGACACGAATGAGTTAGATTATTTGGATACTGATGCTGAAAATATCCCTATGAGGAAAATAGCTTAAATCATTTTTTGCGAGATTATTCATCTAAATCCAATTTTGTCAGATTTAAAAAATTCACTAAGATTAATAATCTTTTCATTTGGGAAAACTTGGAAACTTAAAACTCTTTTTAAAAACCATAAATTATGAGACTAGAAAGTACTTTTAACTATTTCGGAAAAGAAGGAAGGCATTCTAATCCTGGTGTAATGTGTTATCAGGATACTTTGAAACACTCAAAAAGATTAATACCTGCAAAAAAGATGCACGCGAAAAATATGACACTTGTGGAAATATTTTACAGAGATGAAAGATGGAGGCTAAGAGAAATTCTTGAGACTTTATTACAAAATTTCAGTTCAGAAAAAATAAAAGAAGTGATGGAGCTTGCATGGTATGGAGAAATTCCAGCTAATGAGCATGGAGAGATTTTCTGTACAACCCCGCTTGGAAATAGATATGTCAGCAATCATGCTGAACGCAGAATAAATCCAAAACATGCAAAAGACATTATACTTAAAGAAATCTTTGAAAAAAGTGAAATGTGGCGGTTAGCACAAATTCTTGGATTTCTTGTAATAAAAATTACTCCAAGAGAAATAAAAAAAGTGCTTGGAGAGATTTCGAATAGTTAATTGAAGGAAACATTTTCACTCAAACAAGTCTGTAGTTTGCTTAAGATTATTTTTAAAAGTTAACCCCACGCTTAAGCGTGAGGTTAACTTCAAGACTTGCTAAAAGTTGGACTCACGAAATAACGAACCCTCCTTCGCCGAAGCTTCTGAGGGCAAGCCAAGAACTATGAACTAATCTCGTCATTCCACATTGATAATTGAATATAAAATGTTTTCCTGGAAAATTAGCCCGAAACCCATCCTCGCCCTCGCTCCCATGGCCGGCTACACCGACTCCGCCTTTCGCCAACTCATCAAAAGCCTCGCGCCAAAAATAATCGTCTTCAGCGAATTCCTCAGCTCCGACGCCCTCCATTACAAATCCAAAAAAACCAAAGCCATGCTCCAGTTCTCAGACAAAGAGCAACCCTTCATCGTGCAAATTTTTGGTAAAAATCCCCACCACTTCGCCGAAGCCGCCCAGATAGCCCAGAGCCTCGGCGCCAGCGGAATCGATCTAAACATGGGCTGTCCCGCTCGCAAAGTCGTCAATTCCCTCCACGGCAGCGCCCTCATTGCCAATCCCAAACTCGCCAGCGAAATCATCACAGCCTGCGCCAAAGCCGTGAAAATTCCCGTCAGCGTCAAGACACGCCTCGGCATTAATGATGCTCGCAAACTTCAAGATTTCGCCAGAATGATCGAAGCCAGTGGCGCAAAATTAATCACAATCCACGGCAGGACAGCGAAGCAAATGTACCTCGGTGAAGCAAATTACGAACCGATTTACGCTGTCAAAAAGATTCTCAAAATCCCTGTCCTCGGCAACGGAGACATCACCAGTGTCGCGAAATTTCACGCTAAGCTTGGAAATTTAGATGGACTGATGGTCGGGAGAGGCGCAGTGGCAAATCCTTGGCTCATGCGCGAAATTCAGAATTCCCTCGCAGATAAAATTTCCAGAACCCCAAAGACACTTCGAGCCAAACTACCCACCATCTTCCGACACGCCAAACTCATGGTGCGAGAAAAAGGCGAAAAACGCGGCATGCTCGAGATGCGCAAGTTTCTGGCAAATTATGTCAAAGGCGAGGCCGGAGCCAAGAAGTTGCGCGAAAAATTAGTGCGAATCGAAAAACTGGAGGAAGCTGAAAAGTTGTTGCGAAAGTTTGCGAGCGCAAACAATCCAACTTGAAAAAATGGTTTTTATCGCTAAAATAACTTTATTCTTCTTGTTTAGAATTCAAATCGCGGGGTGGAGCAGTGGTAGCTCGTCGGGCTCATAACCCGAAGGTCGTGGGTTCAATTCCCACCCCCGCAACCAATTTGGATTTTGGAAATTGGAGATTGGAGATTGGAAGTTAGAAACTTATCGGCGCGGTGATTTAAAAAGACTGTTCACTGTTCACCATTTTTCAAGAAATCGTAAATTTTATTCGCACTTTCCGTCTTGCCCAGAGGCATGATGTGCACGCCATCCAAACGAGATTTCAATTTCTCGAGAAGCTCAATCGCCAAATCAGCGCCGCAGTTTTCGTCCTGCTCCAGCTTCGCCAAAATCGATTTCGGAATCGTCACACCGTGAACTTTTGCGTTGAAATATTCCGCGACTTTCAAATTCTTGAGCGGCATGATTCCGAGCAAAATCGGAATCTGAATCCCCGCCTTTTTCACCGCTTCGAGAAATTTATCCGCAGTCGCCAAATCAAAAACAGGCTGGGTTTGGGCGAAGTCTGCACCTGCCGCCTCTTTTTCCTTCAAATATTCAATTTGACCATCGACGTTCGGATTCACCGCCACAGCAATTTGCAGCTCTGTCGGAGACTTAATCTTCTTGTCGAGAAATTCTCCAGCATTTAATTCCTGAATTAATTCAATCAAACCGGGTGTCCGAATCTCGAAAACATTTTTGCCCGCAGCATCTCCAGAGAGAGCGAGAATCCCATCGACACCGAGATTACCAGCGGCGAGAACTTTTTGAGCCAAGCCAAGTCGAGTCGAATCACGGCAGGTCAAGTGCGCAATCGTCGGAATGCTCGTCGCTTCACGGATGCGAAAAGCCAAGACAACTGGATCAATCGTCAGCCGACCAAGAATTCCATCCGGAATATTGAAAGCATCCGCCCGCAAACTTTTGGACTCAGCAATAATCGCAGAAACATCGCTGCCCGCGAGAGAAGAAAGCTCAACCGTCACGGGAAAATTTTTCAAATTCAGCATCAGAGTAATTTTAACAAGTTTGGCGCTCTGCAGCTGCCAATTCAAAAATAAATTCACAAAAGGCTTGTTTCAACTTTCCTGGAGTTTGTTGTTTTTTAATTTTAAATTTTGCATTTTTAATCAACTCCTCACCCAGTTCATCCCGCCTAAATTTTTCGCCAAACCTTTCATCTCCATCAAACTCAAAACTGAAGAAATTTCGCCTGCCAAGAGCCCAGACTCGCGTGAAATTTTGTCGATATTTTGTGGCATTTTTCCCAGAATTTTGAGGAGCTTCGCTTCCTCCGGAGTGTCCGCGATCACTTCCCTCACCTTCATTTTTTCCTCCATATTTTCAAAACCCAGACTTTCCAAAACATCCGCCGCGGAAATAATCGGTTTCGCCCCCTGCTGAATCAAACGATTCGGACCGATGGAGTTTTCGCTGAAAATACTTCCCGGAACCGCGAAAACTTCTCTGCCAAATTCATTCGCGAGGGAAGCGGTGATCAAACTGCCTGATTTTTCCTTGCCTTCGGAGACGACGACTCCCCTGCTCAGACCTGCGATGATCCGATTCCGCAAAGGAAAATTGTAAGCATTTGGAGCTGTCCCGATTGGAAATTCGGAGATGATGCTCCCGCCTTTTTTGAGAATATCTTCGCCAAGTTTCTGATTGCGCGGTGGATAAATCGTGTCGATGCCATTTCCGAGAATCGCCACAGTCCTGCCTCCGCAGTCCAAAGCAGTTTGGTGCGCGACGGCGTCTGCTCCGAGAGCGAGGCCGGAGACGATACAAGCTCCAGCTTGCGAAAGTCCTCGCGTGATTTCGATGGTCGCCTGTCTGCCGTAAGTGCTGAGAATTCTGCTGCCCACGACTGCGATTGCGAATTCGTCGACGGGCTGCGGAAACTCTCCGCGGATAAGCAAAACTGGTGGCGCGTCGTAAATTTCTCGGAGGAGTTTGGGGTATTCTTCGGAGCTGATGGGTAAAACTTTGACGCCAAGTTTTTGGAGTTTTGTGAAATTTGCTTCGACGTCGATTTTTTCTTTTGCGACAAAAATCTCGCTGAGGGCTTTGAATTCGATGCCGGCTTCTTGCCACTGATGGCGGGTTGCTTTCCAAATCTGCTCGGCGTCGTTGTGAAAAAACTTCAACAAGCGGGTGAAGCGAAGTGGGGTGATTTTTTCGAGGGCGTTCAGCGCGGCAAAATATTTGAGCATCTGCTTGATTTTAAACGAGAAAGAGAGAAAAATGCAGGCTTTATGATGACAGAAAAAATAAAGGCTGACGTCGGATTTGGAGGTGGAACATTTGCTCTCGCCTTGGCTCGTGCTGCTGCGCTAAATAATCCAGAGAAGCTTTTTCACGTTCTGCTTCGTGATCCAGAATATGTCAAAGCTGCCCGTGAGCAAAATTTTGAGCATTTCTTTGCAGGTCGAAGCTTAATTCAAAATCTGTTTGACAAAATCACAATTCCCGAAAATGTGACTTTTTCGACAAATGAGCAATTTGAAAATTTTGATCCAGAAATTTTGAAATATTTTTTCAGTATTTATCCTGCTCAAATCACACGAGAAGCTTTGGGTTTTCTCAAAAAAATCAATCCTGATGCTTTTGCGCAAGCAATTTTAGTTTCTGGCTCAAAGGGAATTGAGCTTGGAACAAGAAAGTTAATGAGTGAAGTTTTGGGTGAAGTCACAGAAAAACCCAATCAAGTCGCCATTGCTGTTGGACCAAACAACGCGAAAGATATTTGGGAAGGTCATCACGCAACAATTACTTTTGCGGGAAAAAAAGAAACAACATCTCAAATTGCAGAACTTTTTCGCGGTTCCTCAATTTTATATCCCAATCAATCAACTGAAATTTATGGACTTGATCTCGCTGGAGTGGCAAAAAATGTGCATTCACTCGCCGCAGGAATAGCGATTGGTTTGGAATTTTCTCCATCAACAATTTCAAGTTTGATGCAACATTGCCTGAAGGAATTGCGTGATTTGTTGAGAGCTTGTCAGCGTGAAAAAGTAAGTGATGTTTTGCTTGGAATTAGCGGTGATTATGATTTGGCTTTTCGAGGTGCGACACGCAATGCCAAAGCTGGAATTGATTTTGCCAAAAATAAAAAATTACCCGAAAGCCAGCTGACCGAAGGAGTTAAATCACTTCCAATTTTGCTGGAATTCGCGAAAGAAAAAGGTGTGCAAATGCCGATCATTGAATTAACCCAAGCCATACTTGAAGGAAAAATTTCACCAAAAGACGCAGCAAAAAAGCTCACTGAGCTTGGGTCTGGAATTTCTGATTTTGTAAATGGAGAAAACTCCCAATAAATACGGTGTGAATTTTTGAAGTAAAAAGTACGGCATAATGGAACTTTTGGGGTGTTTTTTCATCTCAAAAGCTCATCAATTAGCTTGCGTTTTCTGAACCATCTCAAGCCTCTGTGCACTCTCAATTT
>Ga0307989_1001604_pt1 | contig 11807 bp, 10 predicted proteins | sample EllFjometagen185_FD_203164 | JGI IMG/M metagenome (GOLD analysis project Ga0307989, IMG submission 203164) | Marine microbial communities from Ellis Fjord, Antarctic Ocean - #185 | ecosystem: Environmental > Aquatic > Marine > Unclassified | place: Southern Ocean | collected 2014-10-08 | reverse complement strand
TTACCAAAAAAAACGGAGATATAGTTTGGATCAATCACGCTTGCACGAGCGTTTTTGATACAGAAAAAAACTATTTGGGAAGACGAGGCAGCAACAGAGATATCTCAGATCGAAAAGCATATCAAAAAAAACTTGAACAATCGTTAAATGAAAAAGAAACCCTCCTCCACGAAATCCATCATCGGGTTAAAAATAATATGGCAGTCATCTCAAGTCTGCTTAACCTTCAGATCAATAACACGAATAATAAAATAGCCATAGATGCCCTGCAAGATAGTAAAAACCGTGTGCAGTCCATGTCAATGATCCACGAAACGTTCTATCGCTCAGATAATTTTTCGGCTGTTGATTTAAAATCTTATTTAACTGGTCTCGGGAAGAACATTATACAGAATTATTCCATCGGTAACGATGTGCAATTTAAAGTCGAAGCTGAAAATATTATGATTGGCGCTAAACAGGCATCACCCGTCGGGCTGATCGTCAATGAACTATTTTCAAACTGCTTAAAGTATGCTTTTATAGATAACCGGCAAAATGAGATTCTTTTGGAACTACACTTAAATGGAGAAAGCGAAGTTGAGTTAAGTATATCTGATAATGGTGTTGGAATACATGATGAGGTCGATTTGCAAACCGCTGATAGCTTAGGACTCAAATTAGTAAAGATGCTGACTGAAAACCAGCTTTATGGATCAATAAACATGGAAAGTAAAAACGGAACCAAATTCACCATAAAATTTAACATTGAATCATAAAACTGATGTTGTTATTGAGGGACATTTGATAACAATCAGCTTTTTGACTTGATATTGAGTATGACGTATAGTTATATCTATAAATATACGTCACCCAATGGAGGAAAATACAAACAAAATTAACACTCTGATTAGAAAAGAGCTTAGTAGAGATAGTATAAAATGCAACTGATCATCGTATCTGATATTTTTGGCAAGACTCCGGAGCTAATCAGCTTTTCTGATAACTTTAAAAAGATGTATCAAACCATCCGAATTGTTGATCCATATGGCGGAGCGATAAACAATTTTAAGGATGAACAGGCAGCATATGATTCCTTTCAAACAAATTGCAGTCTGGCGTTATTTTCAGAAAAAGTGGCTGATGCTATTTCATTATCAGAAAATAGTATTGATCTAATCGGTTTTAGTGTAGGTGCCTCAGCAATTTGGAAAATATCTGAATTTGATTTACCCAATCACATTAAAAATGCTTTCTGTTTTTATGGATCAAAAATAAGAGATCTGGTTCACATTAATCCTACTTTTTTTATCACCTTGATTTTTCCAAAATCAGAAAAGCATTTTTCAATTGAAGCATTATTTTCTGAAATCGTTAAAAAGAAAAATGTATATTGTGAAATGACCATTTATAATCACGGTTTTATGAACCAAAGATCCGTTAATTATAACGAAGATGCTTACAAAATGTTCACAGATTATATCAAACAAAATATCACATAACTCTTTTCCGGCACTCTCTCTACGAATTTGCTGAGTGAAGTCGAAGGGTAAGCAAAGAACGACGGGGAAAATCGATAATATACTTCGTTCTTTGCTCAGCATACTGATAGGGGCAACTTAATTGAAAATGGCACAGCTATCAGAAGAGTGTATCACACCTGTTCAAGTGCTTTTTTTAAATCCTCAATGATATCTTCCTGTTTTTCAATTCCTACAGACAGCCTCACTAAATTTTCACTGACCCCTGCTTTGACACGATTTTCTGGACTAAGCGCCACATGGGTGTTGGTGATCGGCTGGTTGGCCAGGCTCGTGATACCGCCTAAGCTAGTGGCCAGTGCAATCGTGTTTAATCGATCCATAAATCCTTTCGTTTGTTCAAAATCACCGTCAATATCAAAGCTAACCATTCCACCAAACCCGCTCATTTGACGTTTCGCTATTTCATGGTCGGGATGAGATGTCAAACCTGGGTAATAAGTTTTACTAATTTTTCCATGCTGATCCAGGTATTTAGCTACTGCCATGGCTGTTTCATTTTGTCGTTGTACCCGAAGCTCTAATGTTCGAAGACCTCTTCTCAGTAAAAAGGCCGACATAGGATCCATGGTACCTCCCAGAATCTTCCGCTGAGTCCAGATACTATGATAAAGTGATTTATTACAGCAGACAATCCCGGCTAAGATATCATGATGGCCCCCTAAGAATTTAGTGGCGCTATGAATCAAAATATCCACGCCAAAATCGATAGGATGCTGATTAATCGGAGAAGCGAAAGTCCCGTCCAAGATAACAATCGCACCTTTCTTATGGGCTGCTTCTGCTAACATTTGGACATCAACGACCCTGAGTAGTGGATTAGTGGGAGTTTCGAGATATAAAATATCTAAACCTTTATCGATCTCACTTAACAATCCATCAACCTCATCACAGTTAACCAGCACTGTATCCATGTTTAGCGTGGGAAGCATATCATTGATCAATTCATAGGTAGCCCCATAAATCTCCTGTGTACTAACGATTCTGCTACCTGCTTTTACTTGTGAAAATATTGCGGAACTGATCGCAGCCATTCCGGAGGAGAAACCCAACGCTTTATCATAACCCTCAATTTCAGCCATCACTTCTTCTACTTCAACCACCGATGGATTATGCCACCTCGAATAGATGTAACCACTTTGATTTTGTACCACGTCAATTAAATCATCTGAGCTTTCAAATTTATAGGTAGCTGATAAATAAAGTGGTGCAATGGCGGGTTTACTTTTCATTAGGAAATCTCCGTTATATATTTCATTTATTATGATACGCTTCAGTTTCTTCACTTATCTGGTAAGAAAATCTTAAGAGAATATTCAACGAAGAGCAATACAAACTATTTAATCAGAAGTGAAGCAGCTGAATTCTTCATATAGTACCTCCTCAAGGATGACAGCATTAATCATGTTTGTGGCAAACATCTTAGCGAGCATCGATTTAAGAATACTAAGAGGATCATTTGCTTGTAGTCAGAACATCAATTTTTCGTTACGAAGTGAATCAACTTTACTAATATCACCTATTATATTGTTTTCCATATTATTAAGCGACCAACATATGCGACTGGTTTTTATTGTACTATCTCAATTTTTTTCTGGGTCTATTTGGTTTGCAGGTAATGTTGCTTACGCTAATCAAGAGTTTTTATTAAGCGCGGTTCAATTTGGATTCATTTTTGGAACCCTGTTTTTTGCTTTCTTTAATATTTCCGATCGATTTTCCCCGGTTAAAGTGTTTTTTATCTGTTCGCTATTGGGTGCTCTTTTTAATTATTCCGGAATTTTCTTGGGTGAGCATAAATGGCTATTATTGATCTCTCGGATGTTCTGTGGTGTAACTTTAGCTGGTATCTATCCAGTCGGGATGAAAATTGCTGCTTCCTGGTATCCTGAAACAATCGGTAAAGCGCTGGGTTGGCTGGTTGGCGCTTTGGTCCTAGCTACCGGGCTTCCCTATCTAATAAAATTTATTGATTGGCAGGGTGATGCTCAAATTATCTTGCAAGGTACCTCGATATTATGCTTATTAGGAGGGATTACTCAACTTTTATTGGTCGGTGATGGCCCTCAACTTCCTAAAGGTTCGAAATTCAATATCGGTGTTATCAAAGAAATTTTTCGACATAGAGGATTTCGGGCTGCCGCTTTTGGATACTTCGGTCATATGTGGGAACTGTACGCTGTTTGGGCTTTTATTCCTTTATTGTTTTATACCTTGGTTCCCGAGCAGGTTGAAATATGGTCTTTTGCTTTTTTTGTAGCGGGCTTTTTAGGATGTACTTTTGGTGGCATATGCTCTTTAAAAGTAGGGAGTCGACTGGTTGCCCTTTGGGCACTATTTGGTTCGGGTTTATTTTGTCTGATTTCCCCTTTTCTACAACTTTTACCGACAGGCATTGCCTTGTTGTTGATGATGGCCTGGGGGGTTACGATAGTGACAGATTCACCTCAATTTTCATCCCTAAACACTAAATTCGCACCCAGAGCTTATGTCGGCTCTGCTTTAACCATCGTTAATTGTATTGGTTTTTTAATTACGATTGTCACCATTGAATTTTTATCCTTTTGGATCGAACACTTTGGGATCCGATTCGCTTTTTTACCACTGGCGCTGGGTCCTCTTTTCGGTTGGTTATCATTAAAAAAGAAATCGGATATTAAATAAATACCCCTTTGTAGATTAAAAATCCTTCCCCGGTGGAGACGATCAAACGGTAAAGTATTTGACCTCTGATCATCCCCAAAGGAGATGGTTTTTATGGTTAGGATAAATTTGAAATTTCACAATATAAATGACCCTGATCATATCTCAAATATAAATTTTGTTTGCAAAAATAGTAGCGTCACGGAGATAGTAAAAGGCATACCCTTAATATTTACGGATTTGAATTCATACAAAGAGACCAAAATATGAGTGAATTTTCAGAAAGATTAAACGAGATTCTCAACTATGGTGCTTTAAACCTCGCCATTGCTATCGGCTATAAAAACCAGGTTTTCGATATTCTGGAAGACCTAAACAAACCAGTGACCGTTGCAGAAATTGCCTCAGCTTCAAAACTTAATATTCGCTACCTCAAAGAATGGCTGGGGGTGATGGTGACGGGTAAAATCATTGAAATATCCGCCAATCCAAATAAAGAGAATACCTACTTTCTACCTCCTGAACATGCTGCTTTTCTGACCCGAAAAGCGGGAAGTAATAATATGGGGGTCTACGCCCAGGAAATCCCATTACTGACAGCTTGTGCAATGGAATCAGTTAACGAAGGTTTTAAAACCGGTGAAGGGGTTCCCTTCTCAAAATATCCGGATTTTCAACAATTCATGGCCGAGGTTTCTGATGCCAAGCATATGAAGGTGTTGATCAATGATTTTCTACCATCTGTTGAAAATGGACAACTGCTTGCTCGTCTGCATGAGGGGATTAAAGTATGTGATCTAGGTTGTGGTCAGGGGGTGGCCTTAAATCTAATGGCGAAAGCATTTCCTCACAGTACATTTACTGGAATCGACAATCATGAAACAGCAATTTCAGAAGCCAGAAAAACCGCACAGGAGATGAACCTTTCCAATGCAAATTATCTGGTTTTAGATGCTGCAAAAATTAATAAGAAAGAAGAATTTTTTGGACTTTTTGATTATATTTGCGCTTTTGATGCCATCCATGACCAAAGCCATCCTCTGGAAGTTCTTAAAGGAATTCGGGCAATGTTGGTACCTGGGGGAATGTTTTCAATGGTCGATATCAAAGCCGGCTCAAACCAGGCAGATAATATAAACCACCCACTGGCACCTTTTTTATATGCTGTCAGCTTGATGCATTGCATGCCTGTGGGATTGAACAACCATGGAACCGGTCTGGGAATGATGTGGGGAAAGGAAAAAGCCGAATCTCTACTTAGAAAAGCTGGGTTTGAATATGTAGAAATCGTAGAGATGGAAAATGACCCTTTCAATTTACATTATCTTTGTAAGATTCCCTCTTAGAATTCTGAACCCTTTGACTTCGTTCAAGGGACCGTATAATGGTTCCCTGAACTTTAGTATCATCTTTTTCTAAGAGCAGAATTAATCGTCAAAAGCTTCTTTCGTTTCCCAAACTTCCCAGACTTTCCCAACAAGATCAGGTCCTGGTTTAAGTGTCTTTTTCCCTGGTTTCCATCCGGAAGGTGTTGCCTCCTTTCCTTTGCTTTCTCTCACAAGTTGGAATGCCTTGACTTGTCGAATTGATTCATTGACATTTCTACCAACAGGAGGTGTCAAAACTTCATAACCCTGCACAACGCCATCCGGATCTATAATAAACCTTCCTCGAGCCTCAACTCCAGCATCCTCATCATATACACCATATACTGTTCCAACTTTACCACCACCATCAGATAACATCGCAAAAGGAACGCCACCATCAACCATTTTGGACAGTTCATTTTCATCCCACATTTTATGAACAAAAACACTGTCAATACTCATAGATAAGACTTCCACACCAAGTTCTTGAAATTCTGGATATTTTTCAGCGACCGCTGAAATTTCAGTTGCTCAAACAAAAGTGAAATCACCTGGATAAAAACATAATAATGTCCATTTCCCAAGGTAATCAGATAACTTCACATTCACAAACTTTCCTTTATGATAACCCGATGCAGTAAAATCTGGGGCTTTTTTACCAACTTTTATCATTTGCACTTCCTCCTTTTTTAGATTGTTTTCCTTTTGAGGTTTTTTTTCTTGTTCCTCGCCAACGGGACCGCCTGTTGGACGAGCACATCCTACTGCTATTTCTTCTGGCATGGGTTTATCACCTCCTTATTGAATTTATATAAAACGAACTGTTTGTAAGCATATGCCCATATTTATGGTATGTAAACCCGAAGTTAGGGTAGAGTCTTGTTTTAAAAAATCAACCATTTCAACATATCAACAACATCCACTATTCTCTATTGTGCTCAGATAGAAAACAACTTGACGAAATGTCGTTTATAGGCGACAGTTATGTTTAGAAAAGCGAAAAATATTAATATTTCATGACACTTCGGCCCGTGAATCTTTTGCTGAATGGTTTAAGTGTAAAGGGGTGACAGCCTTTACGGATATAAAGAAGGCAAAAAGCTATTGGCATGAATATTTAAAAAAAGAAAAACATGAGAGAATATTGGAATTTAGTTTCAGAGATTGTTGCAGATCCTAAAGAAGCGGCGGAATACCTGAAACAATCACTTGAAGAATATGAAGCAGATGGAAATCTTGAAGCATTTTTATTGGCTTTAAAAACTGTTACAACTGCTCAAGGAGGTGTTTCACAATTGGCATCAAAAACAGGTCTTAATCGTCAAAGCCTGTATCGAACCTTATCCAAACAGGGCAATCCCAGATTAAATACACTTCATATAATACTAAATTCATTAGGATATAAGCTTTCGATAGAACCTCTTGATTAGTTTCAATTAGACAGATAAAATACTTCAGGATATATCTTTAAGCGTTTCTGTCTTTATTTTTAACCCAGCTTGGGCCTCAAGGCCACTTTATAACAATATTGTTAAAAATGAAAAAGGAACCATAATGCTTTTTGAAGAAAAAATGAAAATCGCATTTCAAGAACTTAAAGACTCGGGAATGCGTGAGTCGAGTTACAAACCACTTATTTATCGCTATCTTTGGATATTTGGCTTTAAAGTCCGTCCACCACACTATCGAAGTTTTGTTTCAAATTTTATATCAGCTTCAGTGGGATTCGCTTTTGTATGGGCCATTTTGATGTGGTTTGTTGTTTGGCGGTCAGAAGTCCGCCCTATTGAACAATTGGTCACCAGTAGTTTACGGACTGGTGGTCTGGTCGGTTTGATAATGTCTTGTTTATATAAGTATGGTTTTTATAAACACAAACTTACAAAATGGGACAAGCTATCCAATTAAAGTCACCACCGGCCCCTCTGGGGACTGATCTTTGTTATCTTTTATGTCAAAACAGTGAACATATACTCGACAGTCGGCAGCGATATTTAACGCCAAACAGCGGTTTTTAATTTTATAGTGGTAATGATCCATGTTTCATAAAACATCCCCAATTTTTGTTATTGGTGCAACAGGATATATTGGTGGTCGGCTGGTAGCTCGTTTACTGGAACAAGGATATAATGTCTGCGCTGCGGGGCGAAATCTATTAAAATTAAAAGATCGTCCCTGGGCCAAACATCCAAATGTCCAATTGATTGAAGTAAATGCTTTTAATCAATTGGGCTTGATCAAAGCAGTTGCTGGATGTTCAATTGCCTATTTTTTAATCCCGCTAAAGGCTAATATCGAAAAAACGTCCCTGGACAGCAACCATCATGTTTTGACAAATATCGCTTTATTAGCAAAAGAATCAAGCCTAAAACAGATCATTATTTTACAGGATTTTGATCAATCCGCCACCACCACAAATCAACAATCAAAAAGGATTCAGGAATTTAAAAAAGGCACCTTGTTTGATAGTCTTCCCATCACTTTGATACAGACAACAACGATTATCGGCTCCGGAAGCACATCTTTTGAAATATTACGCTATCTAACTGATCATGCACGATTGTTACTGACACCCCGTTGGACAAGAATTCCCTGCCAACCGATCTCAATTGTCAATGTTGTTGATTATCTGATCCAATGCCATCAAATCCCTGAAACAATCGGAAAAACCCTAAACATTTGCGGCCCGGATACTGTTACTTATCAGCAAATGATGAAGATATATGAAGTAGAAGCGGGTCTATCAAAACGCTGGATAATTCCGGTGCCATTTTATCTCTTTCGGCTCAGTGTATACTGGATTCACCTGATGACACCGGTACCGATAAGATTTGCCAGATTATTAGTAAAGCAACTACACCTACAAAAAATTTCTCTTAACAAATTAACCCAACAATTGATCCCATTAGATTTAATCAGTTGTCGGGAAGTATGTAGGAGAGCCACAAACCGTGTTATCGAAAATCAGGTAGAAACCCACTGGATGGATAGTGGCCGCATTCCAGCTATTGAACGCGCATTAGAAGACGAGTCAGTTTGGGGCGATGATAAATTATTTAAGGACAAAAGAGATCTTTTAATTGATGCCACGCAGGAAGATGTTTGGCAAAGTGTCGCGAGAATCGGTGGCTCAACCGGCTGGTATTACGGTAATTGGCTATGGAAATTGAGAGGGTTCTTAGATCGTTTGGTTGGGGGCGTTGGTGCTTTGCGAGGGCGACGCCATCCCAATGAGTTACGATTAGGTGATGCGTTGGACGTTTGGCGAGTGAAAATACTGGAGCCATCCTATCGATTAATGCTAGTCGCTGAAATGAAATTACCCGGACAAGCCATTTTAGATTTTAGCTTAGAAACAATGGCTTCAGGTAAAACCAAATTAAAACAAACCGCCTTATTTTCAGCAAAGGGAATTCCTGGCTTCCTCTATTGGTATTCAGTCCTTCCATTTCATGCCTTTATATTTGAAGGCATGCTCCAGGGAATTGCCAAAGCGACCCGCCTCTCGTATCGTTATTCTTATGAAGTCAAAGCGATGCTTAAAATGGGGGCAATCAGTGAGGAAATCCAAATACTGAATCTCTCGCTACAAGGATGTAAAATTCTTAAAACGAGCAGGATTTCTTATAGAAGAGGGCTGAGGTTAATTTTAAAAGCCCCTCAACCAGTAGAAGTTTCAGTTCAAATAATCGATGGCAATAAATCCTTCAATGGTTTTTCTTATTCTTTGAAATTCTTAGCCATAAATTCAGTTTTTAAAAACTGGTTGGATCTTACTATTCAGAACTTAAAGCAATCGATTGAATCAGGGGATTCATAATTTCAAATCGGACCCGGTAAATACTTTTCGACACCACCTAAAACTGATTTACCGGATTTAACTGCCAATTCTTTTAATAAACCTTTAAAAAGATAGTTATGAATTGGCAGGAATAGATACCAATGCATTAAACCAACGATGCCTTTAGGGCGAAAACAGGTAATCATTCGTACTTCAATACCGTTTGATTGAGGGACCAGTTCAAATGACAAAATTGCCTCTCCTGCCATTTTTTTTTCGCCGATTAAAACAAGTGATATCAGTGGTTTGATATCTAAGACACGCCAAAAATCCAGAACATCTCCGATATGTAATTCTTGTGAATGACGTCGCCCTCTGATTAATCCGACACCACCGATTAGGTGATCGACGAGCCCCAATATCCGCCATATATAATCGCCAAAATACCAACCGTGATTACCTCCAATCTGGATAATCAAAGGCCAGATATCTTTGGGTGTTGCATCCAGAAGAACATGAAATCCACTTTTTAAAAGCATACCACCTGAATAGGGTGCATCACCGGAGTAAAACCATTCTGGCGGTCTTAATTCACCCGCATCGGTCCAATGTGTCTCCACTGTTTTTAATGCATCTATATAGTTCGCTCGTTTGATGGCCTCCGAGTATGAGATCAATTTCTGAGGGATTATTTTGAGCACATCATGGTTGTCAACCGTTGTTTGCACCGATAATCCTTCCAACAGTAGTTTTGAAATCTTATAGGGGATAGGTAGAGTGAGTTGCACCAGATTGAGTCCTAATTGTTTTCCCAGTTTAAAAAAAGGTACATTGATAAAAATTGGTTTTTTCAAACCAGCTTCACGGGCATATATTTCCAATAATTGACGATAGGTAATCACCTCCTCTCCACCGACGTCTAAAGTTGAACTGATGATTTCCGGTTTTTTTAATGATTCGGCTAAATAATAGAGCACATTACGTATGCTAATCGGTTGAATCGCAGTGTCCAAAACTGATTTAGGTATGATGATATAAGGTAGACGTTCAGATATATAACGGAGCATTTCAAATGAGGCACTGCCTGAACCCAATATATGTGCAGCACGGAAAATGGTTACCGGTACTGTTCCAGCCTGTAAAATATCGCCAACTTCCTGTCTACTTTTTAAATGTAAGCTGGCATTAGCTTGTGTTCCTCCCAACCCTCCCATGTAGATAATTCTATGCAGTTTTACTTTTTGTGCGACCTCTTTGAAGTTAATAGCTGCTTGACGGTCTTTCTCTGAGAATTTGCTGCAGCTTGTTCCCATCGAGTGAATGAGATAGTAGGCAGCAAAACAGCCGTTCAATGTCTGGTTCAAAGTGTTTTTATCAAAAACGTCCATCTCCATTATCTCAAGGTTTTCGGCGGATGCCCAGGAACGACTTTTAATTTTACCTAAAGAACGCGCCGTTGCCCGAACCTTGTAACCAGTCTTCAATAACAATGGAACGAGACGTCCACCTATGTACCCGGTTACTCCGGTGACTAAAATGGGTTTCTTTCCTATTGAATTTTCCATTAAAATAATTTGGTTTGGTATTCCTTCAATGCATTATTTTGGTGGTCCTAAGCGATCACTTTTTGCCCAGGAGTTATTCATGTAAATCAACCAGCATTCTCTCAAGGATATCGCACACATCATTATTATTTATTTTTTAAAACTATTCAATAAAAATAATATAAATCTAAATTTCTTGGACCATGACTTATCATATGATATTTGTAGATGGTTTAGAATGTTTAAGCGTTCCTCTGCAGATTCTTGTTCATAGACCAAAAGAATGACGCTTACTATAATTATTAATTATACTCGAATCTCACGGGATTGAAACATTTGTACTCTTTTCTAAGGCTAAAAAAGAACAATTGTACTTGATTGATTAAAAAAAAATAATTAGATTAAATTTCAATAAACGACGTTGATTAAACCAATCTTAACGTTTCACCCAAAAACTGACTTTAGGCATGACACCCTGGATCAAATAAAAACAGATAACAACTGATGGCAAAAGAACTTGAAAGTATTATAATCAAAGGGGCGCGTGAACACAATTTAAAAAATATTGATGTCGAATTACCGAAAAAAAAGCTGATTGTCTTTACCGGTGTTTCGGGTTCTGGAAAATCCAGTCTGGCATTTGATACTATTTTTGCGGAAGGTCAGCGGCGCTATATTGAATCATTATCCTCCTATGCTAGACAATTTATTGGGCAAATGGAAAAACCCAAATTTGAAACCATCAAAGGATTGTCACCAACTATTTCCATTGAACAAAAATCAGCTTCCAAGAATCCCCGTTCGACGGTGGGCACAATCACTGAAATATACGATTACTTAAGAGTGTTGTTTGCCAGAATCGGTGTTCAATACTGCTTAAAGTGCGGTAAAAAAGTCGGTCGTGGTGATGCTAGCAGCATGGTCCACCAAATTTACAATTTCCCGGAAAAAA
>Ga0307989_1001603_pt1 | contig 11807 bp, 6 predicted proteins | sample EllFjometagen185_FD_203164 | JGI IMG/M metagenome (GOLD analysis project Ga0307989, IMG submission 203164) | Marine microbial communities from Ellis Fjord, Antarctic Ocean - #185 | ecosystem: Environmental > Aquatic > Marine > Unclassified | place: Southern Ocean | collected 2014-10-08 | reverse complement strand
TAAGCCATCAAAAGAAGTAGTCTTATTTACGATCCCATTAAGACGTTGGGGTTCTGCAAAATGGATGAACAAACAAAGTAAGGCTATTATAAAAGATGCGATCACTAGAACAAATGAAAGAATTTACAGTGAAGTACCTGCAGATATGATTGTAGATGTTAGAAATTTAACTGATGATCAAGCCTTCGGTGGTAAGGGTAAGGGTGATGGTCTTCATTGGAAACAAGCTGCTGCTGACTTTATTATGACTTCAGTTTATGACGCAAAGTAAAAAATATAATTGACTTACTCTCCGTGATTCGGTATCTTATTTTGCGCTGACTGATAGAAATTTTGGGCGATTAGCTCAGCTGGTTAGAGCGCTACACTGATAATGTAGAGGTCGGAGGTTCAAGTCCTCCATCGCCCACCATTAAAAAACCACATTGTGGTTTTTTTATTTATTCATAAAAAGCCACGTGAAGCGCGCAAAAGCATGGGAACGGTCCACCATCGGCCACATGATAACAGTAAAATTACTCTCTCTTAATCAATTTCACGAATCTTATATATAGTGATTTTTTATTTATTCTTTTCTATCTCATTAATCCCCCACTCTGCATGTTCGATTAACATCTTGTCTGATTCTTGCTCAATAAGCTTTTTTAAATATGGAATAAGTGATTGGTCTTTTGTATTACCAGAGGCGATACAAGCATTTCTAAGTAATCCAATCCTTTTAGTCCGCATAATTGGTGTTCCAGCAAATTGCTTCAAAAACTCTTCATCTGTTTTTATCTTAAGAATATCCTTAAGACTCAGCAAATCCCCTACTCCAAACTGCGACCGTAAATCGTCAATCGTACAACTTACATCTCTTTGGTTAAACGGACAGCAGTCCTGACACGCATCACATCCGAACAACCTATTTCCCATCTTTTCTCTAAATTCAATTGGAATTGATCCTTTGTTTTCGATCGTAAGGTATGAAATGCATTTTCGTGCATCAACAACACCGGGAGAACTCAATGCTCCTGTTGGGCAAGAATCGAGGCACTTAGTGCAATCACCACAATTAGGCATGCGCGATATTGCCAATGGCTCAAGTTCTACATTTATCATCAAGCTGGCAATAAAAAAGAAACTACCGTGCTTAGGATTTATTAAACATGAATTTTTTCCGAAATATCCCAACCCAGCAGTTTCAGCAAGTACACGATCTACAGTTGGGCCGCTATCAACTGAAATATACGTTTCAGTCACTGATTTATGACCTTGCCTACCGGCAGACAGGTTTACGATTTCAGATTTAAGATATTCTGATAGTTTGATTAACTTCTTTTTTAGGACTTTGTGATAATCCCGACCAACTGCGTACTTTGCTACCTTTCCACAGGACTCGGCTGTATCCTGTTTCTTGTTTCCTGTTTCTTGGCGATAAATAGCCCCAAGAACAATTATCGATTTAACATCTGGGAGTTTATTTTCAGGGTGAAATCGATCTTCTTCCATCCTCTCTAAATAGCTCATATCTGCTTGATTGCCATTTTTTATCCATTCCTTAAATGTCTTTTGATGTTTCTTTAATGCATCTTGAACTTGGTTTATAGGCACTACCCCATAAAATGACCACCCCTGAGATTTGATATAAGAATCAAGATTCATGCGATCATTCTACCAAATACTCTTTCAAAATGCACAAAAAAATGTTATAATACTATGATGACGTCGAATTTGAAATTTGTAATTTATAATTTTTAAATAAATATAGTGCACAGAAAAGAGTTTAAAATCAGCATTGGAGTACTACTTATAGCTATTTTTACCACCTTAATCTGTGGTGCAGGAATATTTAGCTATCTTGAAGGATGGACCTTTATTGATGCATTTTATTTTGTTACTGCTACAGCTACTACCGTGGGTTATGGTGATTTAACCCCAACTAACAATCTTAGTAAGATTTTTACCATCATTTTTTCCCTTAGTATTGTTCCTTTTGTTTTATATACCTTTTCTATTGTGGCAAAGTATCAAACGGAACATGTATACAGAAAGATTACTAAATTAGAAAGAAAACAACGCAAACAGGAAGATATTCTTGAAGAGCAAGAAACTGAGCTTGAAAAAACTGAAAAGAAAATTAGAGCACAGAAAAAAATTCTAAATGAGCAAGAAGGAGAGCTTGAAAAGACTGAACATAAACTAGATTACCAAGCCAAAGTAAATCGCAAACAAGAAAAAGAACTAGAAGAGTATGATAAAGAACTCGAAGCTGTTACAGATGTTGTAGGTGAAGTTATTGAAGATCAAGCACATACTAAGAAAAAGAAGGACTCAAAAAAGACTTTGGCCCACGCAAAATAATATATAATGAATAAGTAAACCTCATAAAAATAAACTATTATGGTAAATACACCCGCTAAAACAATACAAGGAACAATATACTTAGTATCTGCACCAGAAATTGATCCAAATAATCCATATTCTGGATTAGATCATCCTCAGTACGATCCATCCATAGATCCTAACGACACGGGTGTTAGTCAGGCAAATAAACTAAGAAGCGAAAGTTCAGACTTTAATGCAATTTTTCAGGAAGAATGCTTAATTTTTTTATTAACAGCAGATAATGCCTCGTTTACTTCTGAGTATTCAGGTGAACGTACCAGGGAGGGTTACCTTATTGATAGTAATGGAAGTGAAACCAATTTCCTACCAAGCCAACTTATAACTGCTGGCTTAGACAGAGTTTCAAAAGTGGCACTTGAAAGATTTACTGAAAAACGTCGAAAAATTGCAGAAATCTTGAAAGTTTAAAATATTTCTTGGTATTCCACGATTCAATAAGTTAGATTTGTGGTTTTTTCAATAGGGAAACATTTGAATTAATCAAATCTTCTTCGTTTTCATCTACGTAGATTTTTCATAATTTACCCTCGCTTCGCCCGGACCTTGTCCTAGCTATGCTTGGCACATGTTTCTTACTATTAGGCATGCAAAAAAACCGCCTTAATGGCGGTCTCAAGCTAGTCTGCAGCCTGAATGCAGTAAAGACCAATGCTTCTAGAGCTCGACCATTCCTGAAGTAGGAAATTAATCCCAATTCAGAATGATTCTCCCTAAAAGGAGGTATTCCATCCGCAGGTTCTCCTACGGATACCTTGTTACGACTTCATCCCAATCAGTGGTTTTACCTTAGGCACCCGTCCCGAGGGACTAAGGCGACTTCGGGCACCCCCACCTTTCATGATGTGACGGGCGGTGAGTACAAGACCCAGGAACATATTCACCGCAACATAGCTGATTTGCGGTTACTAGCGATTCCAACTTCATGGAGTCGAGTTTCAGCCTCCAATCCGAACTTAGACCGGCTTTGATGAGATTGGCTCCCCCTCGCGGGTTGGCGACTCATTGTACCGGCCATTGTAGCACGTGTGTAGCCCCAGGCATAAGGGCCATGCTGATCTGACGTCATCCATACCTTCCTCCGACTTAGAGCCGGCAGTCTCCTATGAAAAATGCAACATAGGACATGGGTTGCGCTCGTTTACGGACTTAACCGAACACCTCAAGGCACGAGCTGACGACGACCATGCAGCACCTGTCATCCGGTTCCTTACGGCACCTTTGAATTTCTTCAAAGTTCCGGAGATGTCAAGCCTGGGTAAGGTTCCCCGTTTATTGTCGAATTAAACCACATGCTCCACCGCTTGTGTGGGTCCCCGTCTATTCCTTTGAGTTTTAATCTTGCGACCGTACTCCCCAGGCGGGATACTTAACGCGTTAGCTTGGACACAGAAGGGGGTCGAGTCCCTCCTACATCGAGTATCCATCGTTTACGGCGTGGACTACCAGGGTATCTAATCCTGTTTGCTCCCCACGCTTTCGTTCCTCAGCGTCAGAAATGACCCAGCAACCTGCCTTCGCTTTTGGTGTTCCTCCACATATCAACGGATTTTACCCCTACATGTGGAATTCCAGTTGCCTCTATCAATCTCTAGTTAAATAGTTTTTGTGACGTTTTGATCGTTGAGCGACCAGATTTAACCACAAACTTATTTAACAGCCTACGAACGCTTTACGCCCAATGATTCCGGATAACGCTTGCACCTTACGTATTACCGCGGCTGCTGGCACGTAATTAGCCGGTGCTTATTCCTGAGGTACCTTCATCAATTATTCCCTCAGAAAAGGAGTTTACAACCAAAAGGCCGTCGTCCTCCACGCGGTGTCGCTCCGTCAGGCTTTCGCCCATTGCGGAAGATTCCTCACTGCTGCCTCCCGTAGGAGTATGGACCGTGTCTCAGTTCCATTGTGTCTGGTCATGCTCTCACACCAGATACCCGTCGTAGCCTTGGTAGTCTATTACACTACCAACAAGCTGATAGGCCGCAGGCCCCTCTCGAACCGAAAAATCTTTACCCTTTCGGGACTATCCGGTATTAATCACCCTTTCGGATGGCTATCCCTGAGTTCGAGGCAGGTTCCAACGTGTTACTCACCCGTTCGCCACTATATCGTTCGACTTGCATGTGTTAAGCGCACCGCTAGCGTTCATCCTGAGCCAGGATCAAACTCTTCATAAAAAATAGTTTGAAAAATAATTTAAACCTCAAGTAAATTGAGGTGAATATATTCCTGTTTTTTTTCGCATTGCGAAATTCTTATATTAAAACTCTAGAAGAACAGACAAGTTATTATATAAATATATCTTGTCGTTGTCTTTACTGCATTCAATATGCAGTTCTCCCGGCGCTGTAAAAGAGCTTACTCTAAAAAAATAAATGCTATCAAAACTCACTAGAGCAAAACGATTTTAGAGAAGCCAGGAAGTAAAGTCAAGAAAAAAAAAGACTTTTTTTATAAAAAGGTATTGTGATAAAATGAAGAACGGTTATTAAAACAAATTATTAAAGTATTTTTTGTTATTAACAAGCGGAAAATTGATAATTGATGTTTTATAACTCACATTAAAAAAAAATACTAATTTTATCCGGAATTATTAAAAAACTGAAAACAAATATGAAAATTATTCTTTTAACATCGGATTATAACTTACCGGCAAATATCGCTCTTAGAGAGTTTTTGGAAAGTTCAGTTATTAAAAAACATCATATTGAAGTTGCTGGAATTATATCTGCCTCAACTTTTGACTTTAATAAAAGAGGAGTAAATATAATGATGAAATTCATTAATCAGTCAGGCTTTTTATTTTTTGCCAAAAGTATTATAAGTAGTATTTGGAAGCGTCTCAGTATTGGTTTTGCGAAATATTTTATTCCTAATAGAAATCGTGAATACTTTAGTATAAGAGAATTAGCAAAAATGCATAAGATCCCTTTTTTAGATACTGAACATGTTAATTCAAAGGAGGTTGAAGCGTTCATCAGGCTTAAAAAACCAGATCACCTTGTTTCTCTATTTTTATTACAAATTTTAAAAAAGAATATTTTGGATTTAGCACCAAATGGATCAATCAATGTGCATCCAGCACTCATGCAAAAACATAGAGGAATATTTACTTCATTTTGGGCAATACTCAAAAAATGGCAACATGGTGGAGCTACTGTTCATTATATGACAGAGGAAATAGATGAAGGTAGAATTATTGTTCAAAAACATTTTTTTGTTCATCCGTATGACACAATATATTCAGTAAATAAAAAAAGTGCAAAGCTTGCCGCAAAGCTCATTTTAAGAGCCCTTGTAATGATAAAACGAAAACAGGCAAAAGGCCTTTTCTTACAAAAGATGGGTAAATTGTTTACCATGCCTACCAAAATTGATATTAAGAAGTTTTACCGTACTGGTCGAAGTATGATGACGGCAAAAGAATTCTTCAACTTTTAATTATTTCTTATAATAAGAAACGATCTCACGATTGTCTACGGTTCCATCTGCCATAGTTACATTCCAATCTGTAACGATGGTTCTACTTCGACCTGATTTAGTGTTTTGAGTTACCTCAAAGTCTACTGATCTGCCATCATCGATTCCGTATAGATCGAAGTATGCAAATTCATTTTTTTGGTCTAATCGAGAGTGAACTAAAATTGGCCCCGGTGTATCGTTAACAAATTTAAGGTCTAGTTTCCCTGGAGGGTAAATGGCCGCATCAACACCATGCCAATCCTGATAATATGACACATCCCAACTATGATTTCGTCTATCCACTATTGGTAAGCCTGCATTAACTGCTGCTCTGAACATTGTAGTAGATGTCTGGCATACGCCTCCGCCCGCTGCAGCGCGAGAAACATTTCCAAATATCACTTGACCATCAACGTATCCTTTTCCATAACTAACCCATCCAAGTACTTTGTTATAAGAGAATATTTCTCCTGCTGGGATAACAGTTAAATCTTGGAAATCGAGAGCAGTTTTTATGTTGTGAACCCGATTAGGATAATTTCCCTTACTATAGTCTGATTTACCCACTGATATTTTGGTCGAGAAATCATACCCAGTAACATCGGATTTAACAGTTGCAGGCATCATTTCATATTCAATCACTATAGGAATATTACTCGGGTTATCTAGCGCCATAGTAAGATCATCTATTAGCTTAGTTTGATTGATCTTTTTACCGTCTCTAAAATCACCTTCTGTAACTGCCTTCAAGTATGTTTCATCTACATATTCTGATTGAAATTCTTCAATATCTTTTATTACAATCTCGCCTGGTCTAATATCGTGTAATTTAGCATATCTATCTGCAAAATCAATTATTTCTTTAGTATTATACGAAGCTTCAAAATTTTGATAATCAATTATAAGCCACTTACCTGAATTATATTTTAAATCAATCACCTCAGAAGTATCATCCATGACCACTTGTACTGCTCTATTTGTTAGTTGTTTTGATTCCTCTAGTAGCTCTTGTAAATCTCCTGCAAGAAGTGTTGGTTCTGTTGGATAATATGTAGATGAAATTACCAAATTTTTATCTAAAGACTGTGTTCCTTTTAAAATCCTACTAATGGCTAACTCTATTTCTCCATTGTTAATTTTTCTACCCCTTTCTTGTCTTCGAATTTTCCATCCTTCCTCTGTATCCCAATCAAGTCTTGCATTCATGTATTTTTTTTCATCAGCAAGTAATATTTCTTGCACCCTATCTCTAAGCTTCTCGTAATCTACACTTGAAACAGGGGGAACAGTTAGTACGTAGTCTTCTTCAATTAATGCTTGTGCTTTAAGCCAAAATGACCATCCAGATGCAAACAATTTATCAATAGTTTTATCTACCTTAAAATTAATACCTACTTCCTCTGGAGTAAGTGTAACGTCTTGATTTTCTGTTGATATTAAAATGGTTTGCTTATTAAGCTTACCAACATAATTCGTAATAATTTCCTCTACCTGATTATAATTCATTCCCGCAACATCGATATCTTGAAAATGTACATTTCTTGCTACGTAGTTTGATGAATTGATATACAAGAATACAAAGGCTATAAGCACAAAAGTTAGGCTAAGAGCAGAAATCGATTTTAGTATAAGATTAGAGGACAATTTTTTCATTTTTTTTGTTTGTTTTTAATTAGGTTAATATCACATTATACACTACGCTTGATCTTATGTCAAATATATTGCATAGTTTATATATAAATAACCTAAACAAAATTAAGATTCCCTAAAAAACACCTTATACATATATAGGTGCTACATTTAAATAAAGATTAATATTCTACATTATTTCTTAATAAAGAGATTTTCTAAGTTATTTTTCACTATCTCACCACTGGTATTATCCCAAGTAATATCTGCATATTTAAGGTATAGGTCGCGACGCTCGTTCCACACCTCTACAAGCTCTTCGTGGGCTTTTCTTTGTCCTTTTAATGATGGTCTATCAGTTTTTTTTGAAAGACGTTCTTTCAATGAACTTATATCTGAAAAAATTAATATGTTCATCCCACCTTTTTTCAGCGCTTTCATATTCTTTTCATCTAAAATCACTCCACCACCGGTAGCAATTACTAGGCTTTCTTCTGCTTTATATCTTGAGCACATTTTTTGTTCAACACTTCTAAAATATTCCCATCCTTTTGATTTCACAATCTCTGTAATTGTCATTTTTTCACTCTTCTCAATCTCCTTATCTAAATCTACAAATGTTCGTTTTAAATGTTTGGCGATTCTTTTACCAAGGTAACTTTTCCCACTCGCTCTCATGCCTGTTAAAACTAAATTTCTCTTACCCAATTTAATTGGAGATAAATATGATCGTTCTAAATCCTCCCAAAAAGTGGGATATGTTTTATCCGTACAATCAGGGTCTTCGATTACAATACCTGGGATCATTGTTCCAACTACGGCGAAGCACATGGCCATACGGTGATCATCATACGTTTTAATGGGACACAGGACACAGGAAACAGGAAACAGCTTGCCCCCGCTGTGTTCTGTGTTCCGTTTCCTGTGTCCTTGTATTGTAATTGAATTTTTTGTAGTCTTCACACTTACACCAATTTTCTTTAATTCGTTTTCCAGTGCTGCAAGGCGATCGGTTTCTTTAATTCTAAGAGTTGATAGGCCAATGATCTTGGTTTGCCCTTTAAAAAATGACGCAGATACAGCGAGGGTCATTGCGGCATCGGGCATAGCGCTCATATTGATGACCGAATTTATCAATTTTTCATTTTTTACATTTTTGAATACTTCTTCATATTTAATATCTCCTTGAACACTTTTTTTACTCAGGTTCATAAATTTTACCTTTCCACCATGAAGATGCGCAATAGACGTCCAATAACTTGCACCACTTGCATCCCCCTCTACTACATAATCTCCTATTTTGTAAGCCTGAGGTTTAATATGAAATGATTTGTAATTATTATTTTTTATCTTAATACCAAACTTCTTTAGAACATCAATTGTAATATCTATGTAAGGCTTGCTAACCAAGTCCCCTATCACCTCAATAATAACTGGCTTATCTAGAGTAGGCGCAAGCATAAGTAGGGCAGTGAAATACTGACTCGATTTATCTCCATTTATTCTTACAACGTACGATTTACGATTTACGTTGTACGATTTACGACCCTTGATCTTTATTGGTGGGAAGTCTTCTTTTTTTATATATTCAATATCCGCACCGAGTTGGCGTAACCCATCAACTAGATCGCCTATAGGACGCTCTTGCATGCGTTTACAACCGGTTATAACCGTCTCCGCTCCTCTTAGTACCATTGCAGCCGTAAGAAAGCGTGTGGCCGTTCCTGCGTTATGTAAATCTAGGGTAGCTTTTTTATTATTTAATCCTCCTCCCCTAATTTCTATGCACCCTTTCTTTTCTTGAATACTAATACCCACTTTCTTAAGGGCGCTAATCATTACCTCGGCATCATCTGACTTTAGAGCTCCATAAATACGAGACTTTCCTTTTGCTAAAGTTGCACATAAAAAAACTCGATTAGTAATCGACTTAGATCCGGGTAATGTTAAATTAAAATCCGGCTTTTGCTTTAAAGGAATGATCTCTCTGTATTTCACCTTAAGATGTGTATGAAGCAATTAGTGGTGCTAGTGCTGTAAAAAGTAGCATGAAAATAGCTACGTATACTACGACTTTGATTAATTTTTTTTGGTTCATAATTGTTGCATTATTGTGTAATTTCTTCTTCCACGACGATAGTATCTGTCTTTTTATTAACATTATTCTTATCATCGATTACCTCTAGGGTTATTGTATATTCACCTGGAAACTCAAATGTATGAGATGGTTTACGACTATCGCTTACTTCTCCATCTCCGAAGTCCCATGAATAACTAGTCACAGCTCCTGTTGAACATTTGGTATCGAAGCTAACAGTAAGTGGAACGATTCCGCTTCTTCTACTAGGTGTAAAGCATGATGTTAGTGGAACTTCACGTACGTACACAGTATGAGTAGTTTCTCCACTTTCATCTTCGTTAGTAAGTACTTTTAAAGTAACTGTATATGTTCCTACGTTCTCATATTTATGAGATACAGTAGCACTTGTGATAGTAGGACTTGTCTCATCTCCAAAATCCCATTCATAACTAACGATATTTCCATCAGAGGTTGTTGAAGCTGATCCATCAAAATGAACAGTAAGAGGTGCCACTCCTTCTTCTGGGTCTGCATTAATTAATGCTTGCACACCTGGATTAGCAACTACAACTTTTACACTTGTACTATGTATTTGATCGTCTGAATCAGTAATCGTTAATTTGATTGAATAATTTCCAGCTTCTTCATAAAGATGAAAACCTTTCTTACCTTCATAATCCGCCTCGCCATCTCCGTTTATATCCCATTTATAATCAACAATGTCTCCATCAGTATCTGTAGATTTTGAAGCATCAAAATTAACCTTAAATGGACTCATCCCTTCTAAAGTCATTGTGTCCTCATCAAATACTGGGGTAGTTGTCATAAGGGCTTCTGGGAAAGCGGAAAGATCGTTAGTTTTAATTTCTAGAGAAGTAGTAGCTTTATCACCAGAGCTATCCTCTACTGTTAATGTAGCCTTGTATTCTCCTGACTCATTGTAAATATAAGATATACTTTTCCCTGTCTGTAAATCTGATCCATCACCTAAATCCCATTCATAATTGATAATGTTTCCTTTTAAACTTTCTGAGTCACTACCATCAAAACGGATCTTAAGTGGGATTGTACCCGTAGTACCTGGAACAGCCTTAATATAAGCTTTAACTGGTGCGTCTGAACTTTCTTTTACGGTTATTACTCTGTAGTAATTTTGAACATTATTATTTTGATCTACAATTCTTAAGTGAACATTGTATTCACCAATTTTTTCAAATGTATACGTCGCTTCAGTATTATCTGGTCCTTCTAGTTCATATTTTCCATCATCATCAAAATCCCAATCAAGACTTTGAATCTTAAACCCAGGAGGAAAGAGATCGCCAGCATCAAATGAAACCTTCAAAGGAATATTCCCTTCTGCTGGTTCTGCTTCAAATAATGCATTTGGAATAGGAATGTTCTTGATATAATATCGATATTCCTCCTCTCCTACCAACTTAACTCGTAATCCAATCTTATAATCACCCTTACGCATGTAAAGCCTGGTTACCTCAGCATCTGTTACTAGCATTTCATATTCATCATCTCCATCTAAATCCCATTTCATTTCCTCAATTCCGATTCCTCCAAACTCTAATGCTTTTGCAACATTGAGCGCACTGTAAGTAATTTCAATCGGTGCAACTAGATCATCGATTTCGGCAGGTTCTACTACGACGATTTCTGCAATAACTTGGTCTGCCTGGATTTTTATATTCCCTATAAAATTATATAAATAGAACCATAAAAATACGACTAAAATAAGTGGTAATAAACTAAACCCTACCATTTTAAGTCCACTTACACGCCTAAGTTGATCTGCTTTCTTTGCAGTCGCCAGCTTAAAGATCCCAACAATTATAAGTATTACAAAAAGTAGTGATAGGAATCCAAACGAAAGACTAACAACGAGTAGTAAAAATTGCTTAATAGAAGCTGGATCTAATCCAAATGCCTGCATAACGGGATTTTGACCAGTCGCACGTGCCATCATGATTGTCATAAGAACAATGAACATGATGAATAAAAAGATGAAAATTCCTCCACATCCAACTAAAAAAGTTGCTTTTGATTTCTTAACCTTTTCTTTTCCAATTTTTTTAGGAATCACGGTTTTAGGTTTTTCCCCTGGAACCACTTCCTCTTCAGTCTTATGATTTAATGCTACATTAGAACTTTCTGGATTAGAAATGGGCTGATTATCCCCTTCTTTTACAGCGTTATCACCTTCGCTTAATTGCCCTTCTACCTCTTCAGATGGAATGTC
>Ga0307989_1001602_pt1 | contig 11825 bp, 9 predicted proteins | sample EllFjometagen185_FD_203164 | JGI IMG/M metagenome (GOLD analysis project Ga0307989, IMG submission 203164) | Marine microbial communities from Ellis Fjord, Antarctic Ocean - #185 | ecosystem: Environmental > Aquatic > Marine > Unclassified | place: Southern Ocean | collected 2014-10-08 | reverse complement strand
GAAGATTCTGACTGGATATGCTGAACCAGGAAAGAAAGTGGTTGTGGCGTTCCGATCTGCTACGTTTGCCTCTGTTGTTATCTCTGACAAAGAAACAGGATACTTTGAAGTTGAAGTTCCGGACGATATAGGAAATGGAGATCACGTTGCGTATGTCTATTCAGTTGATGATAAAGAAAATGCAATGTCTTCAGTTGCCAGAATGCTATTCAGAATTACTAGCAATATTGAAGGCTAAATATTGAGTTTAAAAAGTGCTTGTGATACATTTTCTTCATGAGCACAAAAGATGACGATTCTACTATAGATTTGAGTGGTTTGGACGCTGAGCCTTTAAGTTCTGATGACTTGAAGGATGTGTCTGATGTTAACGAAGAATTTCATATCAAACATCTTGATTCTGCTGACAAGGGGATTGAGACTTTTCATGAGGAACCGTTTCGTTCGGAACCTGTCGGTGCGTTCCACCAAGCTAAGATTGGTGGGGAATTGCCGAGGCCTGCCGGTGGTGATTTTGGTGGACTTGTTTCGGAGCCTCATAGTGGACATCCTCAGGCTTCGGATAGAGTTAAGGTGAAGTTTGATAAATTTATTACACTTGTTGCGACTCATACATTCGAAGATGTTCTGAAACAAAATGCGGATGAGGATGTGATAATTAGTACTAATCTTCTGACTGATTTGGCCAATGCTCACGAGGAAGAAACTGAGTCAAAGAAGAAGCTTCCGGTTATATTTGCGACGGGGATTATCCTTGGGTTGATTGCTGCGTGGCTGATTATGAGAGGAGGAGAAGAGGCTGCGGCTGCATTTCTTGGTTAATTAATATTTTAAACTATGAGTAAAGTTAAAACTAAATCGAAGCTTACCTATAAACGCATCTTGCTCAAGATGTCGGGTGAAGTTTTCAAAGGAGCGAAACAAAGTGGAGTTGATTATGATGTGATTTTGGATTTGGCACGAAGGGTGAAGAAGGTGAGAGATATGGGCGTGGAGATTGGGATTGTTATTGGTGGGGGAAATATCTGGAGGTATAGAGATAACAAGTCTTCGAAGGGTCCGAGTTTGGACCGGGTGACTTCTGATACTATTGGCATGATGGCTACAAATATGAATGGGCTGGCTTTTGCTGAAGCTTTGAATGCTGTGGGATGTGAGGCGATTGCTCTGACGGCTTTTCCTTCTGAGAAGGCGATGAAAACTTATACTCCTCGTCTTGGGCGAAAATATCTCAAAAAAGGATATGTAACTGTTTTTGCTGGAGGAACTGGTAGTCCTTTCTTTACTACTGATACAGCTGCCGCTATTCGAGCTTTGGAGACTAGGTGTGATGTTGTCTTCAAGGCAACGAAAGTTGACTATGTGTACGACAAAGATCCTGTGAAACATAAGAATGCAAAGAAATACACTCAGCTTACATATGATGAAATGTTGGATCAAAAGTTGGGAGTGATGGATATGACTTGTGCTGCTCTTTGCAAAGAGGGTGGGCTTCCTATGTTGGTTTTTAACTTAAATACAAAAGGACTGATCGCAAAGGCTGTTAAAGGCAAAAAGGTCGGGACTTTAATAACAATTTAACCCTATAAAATATGTTTGATGATGCAATGAACGCTTCCAAGGTTGGATTTCAGAAGGCTTTGGATCATATGAAGTCAGAATTCTCAAAATTACAAATTGGTAGAGCTAGTTCTGGTTTGGTTGATAATTTGAATGTTGATATGTACGGATCTTCACAACCTTTGAAGGCTGTGGCGAGTATATCTGTTCCTGATGCGACAACTCTACAAATCCAACCATGGGACAAGGGTGCGTTGCGTGCTATCGAGAAAGCTATTGTTGATAGCAATACTGGTCTAAATCCTGTGAATACTGGAGTCGCTATTATGATTAATATGCCTCCAATGACTGAGGAACGTCGTGCTGAAGTTGCGAAGCAGGTTAGAGTTTTGTCTGAGGATGCAAAAATAGCAATTCGTAATACTCGTCAGGAAGCTATTGCTGAATTCAAGAAAATGAAAGATTCTAATGAAATGACTGAGGATGACCTTCGTTCTTCAGAGAAGAAATTGCAAGAATCTGTTGATAGTTTCAATAAACTTGTTGAGGAATCTTCCAAATCTAAAGAACATGACATTATGACAGTCTGATTTTATAAACTTACCCCCTCCCTCCTATGGATATCCTTATTACTATTGTGGCATTTTTGATAGCCTTTTCTATACTTGTTTTGGCTCATGAGTTTGGACACTTTATTGTGGCTAAGCGAAATGGGATCAAAGTCGAAGAATTTGGTTTTGGATTGCCGCCGAAGCTTTGGGGAAAGAAGAAAGGGGAGACGCTTTATTCTATCAATGCGATTCCTTTTGGTGGATTTGTGAGGATGATGGGGGAGAGTGATACGAAAGTTTCTCGGAGTAAACGGAGCTTTTCTGGTAAATCGAAGCGAATTCAGATCAAAGTTTTGGCTGCTGGTGTTGCAATGAATTTTTTATTGGCTTGGGTCTTGATTACTGTTGGTTTCTCTTTTGGAATGGAACCGATGCTTGGGCCGGATGATATATATGGTGCTGTGGACAATGGTGTGATTCAACTTGAAGAGGGATTGAAGATAGAGGAGATCGGTACTTTTGCTTTGAATGCTGGATTGAAATCCGGTGATAAAATCGTTAAATATAATGGTCAAGATGTTTCTGGTTTTGCTCAGTTGGAGGATTCATTGAAAAAGGGTGGAGAGTATTCGATTTTGAGGGATGGTCAGTACTTTGTTTATTCAATTGATGGTAGTGAGGTTGAAGGAGAGGCTTTGGCTGATTTGTCGGAGTTCTTTACTTATGAGGATTATTTAATGTTCCCGAGAGTGCGAATATATGATGTGAAGGAATGGTCTTCAGCTTATAGAGCTGGGTTGAGAGATGGGGACACGATTGTCTCTATTAATGGTGAGGGGATTTATGCTGTTGATGATTATCTTGAGGCTATTGGGAATGAGAGTGAAGCTTATTTTGAGATTTATCGTGGGGGAAAGAGAGATGTCCATTTCGTCGAATTTCCTGTTGCTCGGAAGGTTATTGTGAGTAATGTTGTCGAGGGAAAGCCTGGAGATATGGTTGGGTTCAAGGACTCTGACGTGGTTTTGTCTGTGAATGGTTATGAAGTTAATACGGTTGTGAGTTTGATTGAATATATTACTGCAAACGCTGATCAGGTTTTGACTGTCAAAGTTGATCGTCACGGACAGCTTTTGTTTTTTGAAGTTACTCCTGAGAATGGAAAGATTGGTCTTTATTTGACTGAGCTTTATTTGGCTAATGGTCCTTCTGATATTTCTGTTTATTCTGTTGATCAAGTTAGTACGTTGGTTGGAATCGAAGAGGAGAAATATCCTATTTATTCTGCACCTTTCCATGCTTTGAGTGAAACTTGGAGGCTGACCAAGCTTACAGGGACTCTGTTCAAGGATTTGGTAGGAAACGTGATCTCAACTGGCGAAGTGCCTGACACTGTCGCAGGGCCTGTTGGAATAGCTCAGATGAGCGGAATGTTTGCTCGTGAGGGCGCAATTCCTTTTATTAGATTCATAGCTTTGCTTTCAATTAGTTTGGCTGTCCTAAATATCTTGCCTTTCCCAGCTCTTGACGGTGGAAAGTTGTTATTTATTTTGATTGAATTTGTAATCGGTCGAAAAATCCCTACCAAATGGGAAAACTTGATTCACCTGTTTGGATTTGTGATCATCATCGGTCTGATTCTGGCAATTTCGTTCAATGATATTATGAGAATTTTTTAGGGTTGCCGTATGGTTTGAATTGTACTTTGGGACCTCTTGATTTGATGGTGTGTTTGTTTCTTAGTTATATAAAAAATCCAATATGTTGTGTGTGAGGGTGGTGTGTGGGGCTATATGTTGATTGAGTGGTTTGGGTGGTTTTCCGTCTTGAAAGTTGGGTCTTTGATGAGTAGTATTCAAAGTCCACCACGAGGGATTGCAAGGGCGCAAAAATAAGATCTCGTGTTGGAATTTATAAAGGGTATTTATTTTAAGATTATTATGGAAACTACTTCTACTAGTTTAACTACATTGTGGGTAGATATATTGACTCGCATTGAGCCTACTATCACAAGAACTCACTTTGTTACTTGGTTTCAAAACACCACTATCTTAAAGCTCAAGAATGGAGCATTGGTAATTGGTGTTCCTACAGCTATTTCACAGAGCTGGATTGATGGTAAGTACAAAATTAAAGTTCTACAGGCTGCACAAGAAATTGATGAGACTGTTAAGGCTGTAGAATTCAAGGTTCAGAGCAGACTTGCTGACAAAGAGAACAATGAGGGCGTTGATGTATCAAAGATCGCTGAGAGGCCTGAAAAGAAGATCAGGAAGGTCGCTAATAAACAAGAAGTGTATATCGCGAAAGGTATGACAAGTAAGATGTTGAATTCTAGATATACTTTGGATACTTTTGTGGTTGGTAAAGATAATAGACTGCCTCACGCTGCAGCTCATGCTGTCGCAAAGATGCCTGGAGGAATCTACAACCCACTTTACATCTATGGTGGAGTTGGTCTTGGTAAGACTCACTTGCTTCAATCTATTGGTAATGAGATTTTGAATCTTTATCCTTCTAAGACTATTAGATACGTAACTGCTGAAAAATTTGTTTCGGAGGTTGTGAAGAGCATTCTCGGTAGAGATATGGCTAAGTTCAAAGAGCAGTATAGAAATGTTGATGTTTTACTTCTTGATGATGTTCAGTTCTTTGCAAAAAAAGATTCTAGTCAGCAGGAGTTCTTCCACACTTTCAATGAATTATATGATTCAAATAAGCAGATTGTTTTGACTTCTGATCGTCCGCCTTCTGAGTTGGATGATTTGGACAAGAGACTTACTTCACGTTTTGGTATGGGAATGGTTACAGAGCTACTTCTACCTGATCTTGAGACAAAAATTGCTATCCTACAGTCAAAATGTATGGAGCATGGTGCCTTGGTTGATAATGAGGTTTTGGAATTCATTGCTGCAAATATAAATTCTAATGTTAGAGAGCTTGAAGGTGTTTTGAGACAAGTTTTGGCTGAAGCTCATTTGGAAAATAGAGTTCCTACTGTTAGGAGTGCTGCCGGAGTTTTCAAAAAGCTTTTCAAAGCTCAAGAGATTATTGGTTTTGAGATTGAGAAAAAGAGACGTGAAAATGCTGCAACTACTCGAGATGTTTTGGAAATTGTTTCTGAGTACTACAGAGTACCGATTGAAGATCTGATTTCTGAAAAGAGAACTAAAGAGATTCTAATGCCAAGACAAATCTGTATGTACATTGTCCGACATGAGCTGGATCACTCTCTAGAAAAAATTGGAGAAGACTTCGGTGGAAGGAATCACACGACCGTAATGAATGCGTGCAAAAAAATTGTTCAGAAACTGAAGGGAGACGAACGTTTGGTTAGAGATATTAATGCAATAAAAAGAGAAATGGGGTTATAATGCACCTACATGGATAGGTATTACTACGATCAGCATAGGGTTCGCAGTCGACATGGTTCCAAGAACCATGGAGTTTTTCATTATTTCTTTCCATTCTTCCTGTTCTTGGTGTTTGGTGTGATTCTGGTTTTGGGCTTCAAGTTGTTGGTTTTCTTTTTTGGAGGGATTGGTGATGTTGGAAGTGTTTTGCATGTTGTCGAAGGAGAGGCTCAGATTAAATTGTGGGGTGACGAGGATTTCTCGAAGGCTTATAGTGGAACGCGTTTGCTTCAGGGTGATGAGGTTTATACTGTGAGGGATTCGAAGACTGTTGTTGATCTGTTTGATGGAACTACAGTTCGTATGTCTGGAGACTCTCATGTTGTTTTTGATGAGCTTTATGATGATGGTGGAAATAGTACTATCAGGTTGATTGTTCACAAAGGTGAGGTTTGGATTAATAAAACTTCTTACAAAGCTTCTGGGACTTCCTTGAGTGTTATTGGTGATTATGTGGTGGCTAGTCCGAATGGTTCGATTCTGAATTTTGTGCGTGGAGATGGTGTTGAAGGTTTGTATGTTATTTTGGGGGAAGTTTCTATTGATGTTTATAGTCAAAATCAGGGAACGATTGTTGATACTTTTGAAGTTTCGCAGGGTGAGTCTGCTTTCTTGGACTCCGAGAAATTGGGTAGGTTTTGGAAATTCCAGGCTCCCAATGTTGTAGTGGGATTATCTGATGAGTTGAAGCGTGGGGAATGGTATATGTGGAATATTTTGGAAGATGAAGATCCTAGTGATTTTGTTGGAGGGTTTGAGGAGGTTGAAGAGCCAGAAGTTGTGGAAGAACCTGAAGTTGTTGCTGAGCCAGAGATTGTGGTTGAGCCAGAGATTGTGGTTGAGCCAGAGATTGTGGTTGAGCCAGAGATTGTGGTTGAGCCAGAAATTGAGCCGGAACCGGAATTGAATCTCGGTGAGCTCGAAGAGCCGAAAATTCTACAGGTCGCAGGACAGGATTGGACTGTTGATATGCTGGAGGAGGGGATCAAGGTCGAAGAAGGGCCCGTTCGTGTGACAGGTAATGTTTCTGGAGCGTATGAAATGGTTGTGAATCATTATACTCTTACCAGGTTTGTGCCACAGGAGGGAGAGGAGAACTTTGAGTACTTTTTGAGAGAGGATTATGGGAATTTGGTTCCTGGGGAGAATCTGATAGAGGTTTATGCTTTGGACCAAGATGGCTTGAGATCTGGGAGTGTTTATTTCAAGGTTATTTATGAACCGGTGGTGGAAGAGGTGGTTGTGGAAGGCGATGAAGATTTAACGGATATAGATTCTCTTTAACATAGGTTGACAAGCTTTCGGATTGGGGCGTAGAATATTCCCTAATTATTTTTTGTTATGATTGTATTGCCGGGACTTACAATTGAGCCAGAAGAGGCTATCGCTGAGTTTTTGCCAATAGCTGTTGAAACAGTTGGGTCTGCTTATAGAAGGGGTGTTGAACATGGAGATGCTACTACTTTTCATACAGGGCTTGATTCAAACTTTGATGAAGTTTTTGATGATTCAATTAAGAATCCGGAAATTGATGTTGTTCGAAATTTTGATGAGTTTTTGAGTGGTATTAAAAGTGTTAAGTTGCGGGAATTTGCGCTTTTGTCTTTTGATGTGCTTAAAATCTTGAATGAGACTAAGTTGAAGCTTGAATTTAAGCCTTTGACCAGAACTGAGGCGTTGACGCATATTTGCGAATTATATTCTGTTTACTTGGATCATTCTGACGCTAAGCCTCGTCATGATGGAACTGATGTTGTTGAGAGTCATCTGGTTGGTGTTCAAAAGATTTTGATTCAAACTATGCATCTTACTGGGATGACTTTGTTGGTTGCAGCTCCAAAACATGATGATATTGAGGATTTGAACAAAGCTGTTGAGCAGCTTTTGAATCTTGGGGCTTATGAGCATTATTTTGAGAAACATAAAGGAAGAAGTGTCGATAAAGATATTAAAAGTTTCAAAAAAAAGGTTGGTTATATTGTTGCTGCGGTTTCTGCTTTGAAATTTGAAAGTCGTAAGGAGAAGGCTGAGCAAGCTTTTGGTCAGCTTTGTAAGTATATGATAAATAATAATGACATTAGAATACCTCTTTTGAAGCTTGCTGACAGGGTGCATAATATGTTGACTATTGAGGGCCATCTTATTGGGAAAGATGGTAAGCCGAAGGAGGGTGAGGCGTTGGAAAAAGCTAAGGAAAAGATGAGAGATATTGCTATTGAAACTGAGATGATATTTATCCCGTTGGCTCGATATTTCAAGCTTGATGATGTTGCTACGATTTTGACTAAACAGGTTTGTAAAGGTTTGAATCCGGATTTGTATTCTTACTATGAGGAAGCTGTGTTTCATAGGGCAGATGTTTATCTTCGTCCTAATCTGAGTGGACTAGAGGCTTTGGTAAAGGAAGCTGGTGTTAATTCTAAATTTGAATTTTCTGTTAAATCTTTGGACTCTTATTCGAAAACTGTAGATAAATCTCTTGAGGGAATGGTTCCCAATGATTTGGGGATTAGGAGAAGGGATCCTATGTTTACGATAGACATTATGGTTGATACTCCTGGTGAAGTTGATGTTATGGTGGATTATCTTTCAACTTGTACTAGTGATGATAAACCGATTGTCGATGGAGCTTCTCTTGGTGCAGCTGGTACTGAATATTCTAGAGGTGTTGTTGTGAAAGTTTATGATCCTAAATATGGTGGGTTATTAACTTTTAGGGTGAATGATGCTGTAACTGAAGCTCATTCAAAGAGGGGTGTAAAAGCTGGTACTCATGGGAATAAAATACCTAATGAGATTTTGGGGCCTTTGACTCGTTTATACAGAGCTTATTCACGTGGAGAATTTGAGAATTTGATTCAGGCTTCTAATAGGGAATTGCTTAAGCCTCATGTGTCAGTACATACTTTGGATAAAAAGCTTTTGAGTCTTCCTTCTGGTTCTACTTTGATTGATTTTGCAGCTGCTGTGCCTATGAAAGCCAAAGATCTTTTGCGTGGGTTGATGGAGGGTTGGGCTTTTAAAAGTAGAAAGGATGAAACTGAAGCTGATTTGTTTTTGGATCCTTGTGATGAAGTTCCGGATGGTCATGTTATACAGGTTGTTTCTTGTATGGACCATGATAATCGAGATAAGGGGCCTGAGCTTTATGACCCTAGCTGTTCTCGAATTAATCCTTCTTGGGTAGAGTTTGCTGCTACAAAAAAAGCTAGAGATTCTTTGAGGGGTGCTTTGGCTGTTCCTATGACTATTAGGGGTATGTTGCCTGAAAGATTCGCTGATGTTCCTTCTATGCATTATAAAAGAAAGGGAATGGATCCTGCTGAAAAGGAACGCATTATTGACTTAAAGGCTGAGGTCAGGGCTTTTGAAAGGCCTATTGTTGTTGAAAATGGTAAAAGATATTTGAAAGAGTTTTGCGATGTTTTTCATTTAGAGTTTGATGGAATCTTTTATGAAAAATTGTTGACTACTTACAAAAAGACTCATAATGACGAAGACGAGGTTCATTACATGATTGGTGCTGGTAAAATTAGTTTGATTGAAGAATTCGGAATGTTGGTGGAGGACAATAGGAAGGACTTTATGCCTGAAACTATGGAGTCTGGTGATAGAAAAAAGTTTCATACTTGGAATGTAGTTTGTATATTAGAAGATCGTCCAAAGGCTAGGTTGGAATTAGATGCTATTGTTGGTTCTTATGGTTTGAATATTGCGAATAGTGCTTTGTTGGATTTGGAATGGGATATGTATTTGAATCGTAGTCTGGGGACAAGGTATCCTGCTGACGAGAAAGCTCATGCTTATTATGGGTTTTATGGTGAGAAGGATGATCTTTATGGAGAAGAAATTCCTGACAAAAGTGTCGCTGTTGGTTTTGGTGAACCTTCTGAGTTTATAAATGTCCCTGTAAAAGCAGAGCATTATTCTTTGGAAGTTTATCCTGAACAAATGAGTTTGTCTCAATTCTTTAGAGTTATTCTGAAACTTCATACTAAAGGTTGGAGAATCTATCTTGAAGACAATCCTTTCCAAAATCCTTTGAGTCCTTTGGATTCTTCGGGAGCTGTTGGGTTGGGGGAGTAAGTTTGGTTTTTACAAAAACCTAGCCTTATTCAAATTGTGTTCTTCGTTGGTTTTGGCGTAGATTACTTTGCCGTCTTCGTCAGTGAGGTAGAACCAATATTGACTGGAGGTTGGGCGGAGGGCGGCGATGATGTAGGGGAGTGATGGGTTGCCGATTGGGCCTGGTGGAAGTCCTTTGTATTTCCTGGTGTTATAAGGGTTGTCGCTGTTGAGGTCTTCGGTTGTTATTTTGTTGTTGTCTTTTGTATAGAGGAGGGTTGCGTCGGCGTCTAGTCTCCATCCGTTTTCTAGTCTTTTCCATAGGATTCCGGCAACTAAGCTTCTGTCGTCGGCGCTTCTTACTTCTTTTTCTAGGATTGAAGCCATGGTTAGGATTTCGTGGAGTGTGTATTTTGAGGCGGTGATTTCTGTGATGATTTCTTCTGTCTTGAATTTGAAGTTGTTCAAAGCTTTGTATATGAGGGTCTCAGGCTTGAAACTTCCTGGGTCGAGGAAATATGTGTCTGGATAGAGATAACCCTCTAGAGGGTAGCTCAGTAGTATTGTGTTGCCGTTTGGGTTGGTGACTGGACTGGTGAGAAAGTCTTTGTCCAAGAATGGATAGTATTCGTAGTCTTCAAGTGAGAAACTTGCGACCGCTTTTTCGAAATCTTCTGGTCGGAGAAGTTCCATTTCGGCGAGTCGTTCGTCGATGTCTGCAACGCGGAGGCTTTCTTGGATTGTGATTACTGCTTCTGAATTCTTGGCGTCGGAGATTGTTTCTATGATTTGTGGAATTGTCATTGATGGGCTGAGTGCGAATCTTCCTGCGACTATGTTTTCTCCAAGTCCATTAAATCTTGCATACATGTAGAAGATTGTTGGGCTTGAGATTAATTCTTTTTCTTCTAGGATTGAGCCGAGGTCTTTTACTGATTGGGCTTTTTTGATTATGACTGAAATTTCTTCGGTGCTTTCTGGGTCTAGTGGATTGCTGACCATCTGTTTGTATGTGAAACTTACGATTGTTATGAATAGTACTAGTAAAATAGAGACTACTTGTATTTTGTGTGTTCTCTTTGTCTTTTTGCTGATTTTACTTTTTTTGACAAGTTCTCTTAACTTTTGGAGCTCAGAAGCTTTTGTAGGTTTTTTATCCATTTTGTAGGTTTAAGGTTGAAGTGGCGCAGGTTATTTGAGTCGGCGATTTTACTGTCCGCCTCCTAGCCCTGGGAAGTTCAGTCCGCCCATGACGTCTTTCATCATTTCTGCTCCTATTTGTTGAGATTTTTTTACAGCTTTGTTGAAAGCTTTCTCCAAAGATTCCTCTAAGTTTCTTTTCTTTTCTTGTGCACTTTGGAGTGCTTCGTCCGAAATTGAAACTTTCATAACTTCTTGTTCACCGTTTATTGTGACTGTTACGCCATCAGTTTCTGCTTCAATATGAGTGTTTTTTAATTTCTTTTTGATGTCTCGTGCTTGTTTTTGTATCTGATACATGTCTTTTGCTTTGTCGAACATTTTGTAAGTGTTTAAGGGGTGTTTTTATTCGAAATAGACTTTAACATAAAAAAGTATTGATATAAATAGCCTTTTCTTCTAGTATTTGCGCTGCAAATCGAGATTTAACTAATTAACACTTTATTAAAAATGGAAACAGTAACACTAAAGGTTGAAAAACGAGATCTGAACGTGAAAGCGAAAGATTATCGTTTACGAAGCAAAGTTACCCTTGAATACTATGGTAAAGGTATTGAAAACATGCAGCTTGTTGCTGATTACCAAGATTTTCGTAAAGCTTATATAAAAGCTGGTAAAAGTATCGTATTGAATCTTGAGGTTGAAGGACAGAAGGATCAATATGCATTGATGCATGAAGTTGACTATCACCCTGTGACAGATGAATATCTGCACATTGATTTGATGCATGTTGACTTGAACAAAGAGCTCACAACTAAGATTCCTTTGGAATTTATTGGTATTGCTCCTGCAGTAAAGGATCTTCAAGGTACTCTCACAGTTTCTCACGAAGCTTTGGAAGTGAAATGTTTGGCGAAAGACTTGGTGTCTTTGCTTGAAGTTGATATTTCTGTACTGGAGGACTTCAACTCAGTTATCAAAGTGTCTGACGTTAACGTCCCTGAGACTTTGACTCTTTTGACTGATCTTGATGATGCAGTTGTAACTGTTACTGCTCCTAGAGAAGAGGAAGAGGAACTTCCAGTTGAAGCAGCTG
>Ga0307989_1001601_pt1 | contig 11826 bp, 12 predicted proteins | sample EllFjometagen185_FD_203164 | JGI IMG/M metagenome (GOLD analysis project Ga0307989, IMG submission 203164) | Marine microbial communities from Ellis Fjord, Antarctic Ocean - #185 | ecosystem: Environmental > Aquatic > Marine > Unclassified | place: Southern Ocean | collected 2014-10-08 | reverse complement strand
TACCGTCTGAAGGGCGCAAGACCCTGTTGTAAGGTCCATGGGGCGCTAAAAGCCTTTCCATTTGTAAGGAATCAATTACATTGGGTATGTTTCCGTTGCCGAATTGAAAATTATCTTTCACGGCAAGTAAGTCAAATCCTGTTGTAATAATAGCTGTTTTAGCAGCAATTATAAATCCCTCAGGCTTTTGAAAATAATCAATGGCATTTGTAGGACAGACTTTTTCACATTGTCCACAAAGCATACAGTACTCTATATTCAGTACCGGAAGTTGCGGTATGGCATTTGAAAAGGGTATGGAGATTGCTTTTGTTGCGCTCAAGCCACCTTGTTCCATGTCAGGTATATGTACCGGACAAACGTACTCACACTGTCTGCATCCAATACATTTTACCGGGTCAATATATCTTGGATTTTGAATGACCCGGGCTTTAATATCAAAATTTTCCCCGGTCTCCTCATGGTCTAATGAAATCAGGTTGCAATAGGTAAACAACGTGATGTTTTCATGGTGGGCAGCTGCTGACATTTTAGGCGTGGTAATACAGCTTGCGCAATCAAGCGTGGGAAAAACTTTTGAAAGGCGGATCATTTTGCCACCAATAGAAGCATCCTTTTCCACAACAGCAACCGTATACCCTTGGTCACCAAGGTCTAATGCTGTCTGTAATCCTGCAATCCCGCCACCCACAACAAGCGTGTCAAAATGTTTTATATTTGTGGGGACCATTAAATCCTCCTGAAAAACTGTTTTTTTTGGAGTTCACTGCCAAAAAAACCGGCAGTGAACCTTTGTGTTTGTCTAATGCAAAACTATTATAATTCTGCCTTAAATTGAGGTGGACCAATCTTACGCACCAACTGATCCATCTGGTTCACCTCTTTTAAAAAAGCCCGGTTACAAACGGTACAAATTGCTGTCAGGCGAAGACGTTTCAGATCAAGCTCCATGGCCTTCATTTTTTTATAAACACCATCCAACCTTTTGGCCAGGGCCTTATAAGCGCCTTCATAGGGACATTCTTCACCACAGGACATGATTATGATACCGCTTATCCCTTTTTTGAAGCAGTCAAAATAAAAAGATTCAGGAAAAAGTACCGGTGCCCTTACCCTTAAAATATATGTGTTAGCAGGATAGCTTGAATGGGCTTGACCCACTGAATCAGCGCCGGGATAGGCACAGGTTTCCGTGGCAAGGATTAAAATTTTGTTCTTTTCTTTTTTTACCTGGGGTGACATCAATCACCTGCCTATTTGTTTCGAGTTATAAAATGCCTGTCATAACCGTCAGCTTCAAGAAGGCCAAGATACTCATGTCCTACTTTTCCCGCCCATGCAGGAAGATCTGTTTTTGTCCCACTGTCGTTGGAAAGGATTTCCAGTGTCTGGCCCACATGAACTTTCCCAATCCCTTTTTTGGCTTCAAGAAGGGGTCCCGGGCAAGCACTGCCTCTTGCGTCAACTATATCTGCGGCGTCTATTGCATTAAGATCTGTCATTCTTTTATCCTTATGTTAAGTGTTTATAATTGCATCTTTTAATAATGTGCAGATGCGGTGTTTGTTTTTATAAAGTACTTAGAGCAAAGTTGGTGCCAAAACCAAAAGAACAGACACAAATAATTCATAACACCTTTAAAATAATGGCTTTTGGTTTTTTCTGATGTAAATATTCGGCTTGTTTTTTTATGAATCAAGCACTCAACAAAATTCTAAACTTTTTATCAAGAGGATACACCCAGATATCTTTAATTGGAACACTAATTTTTCCAGGTGGTCCAAGTTTTCCACGACCTTTGGTTTGACCAACCTTGATCCAGTTGGCGGCTTTATAACACGTGCCGGTAAATAAATTTTTTTGTACAAAAGATTCCATCAATACTGGCCGGATATTATATTTTTCTTTCCAGTCGTTTGGAAGTTGACGTGCGGTTAATGACAGTATCTTAGACGCAAGATTTTTCGATTGAACCCAGGGCAAAATAAGAAATCGGGCATTATTGGTAATTAATGGCAAATTACGTTTGCGCTGATCATGATTCCATTCAATAAATTTGTCTCTTGGTGCAGTTTGCCATGCAGCTGCACCAAAGCCTGTCAGGGCGACAATTTGTTTGCCGGCAGTAATAAAATAACGCAGCTGAGCTCCTGGCAGGGGGCTGTAGCCCAGATAATGATATCTCTCAATATACTCATTCCATAAGGCTGAAGTGGCCTTGGTGGTCATCTGAAAAGATAGTTGGGGTAGATGATTGACAGAGCATACGATGGGGCTTTGTGGGTCAGTGGCATGGGTAAATTCTATTTTTCGTACAGGTTGTTTTTTTCGAGTGGAGGCAGGCAAGCATATCAATCCATCTTTTTGCATGCGCAGCATGGCGACACGGCATGACATATCCTTGAGTTTGCCATCAGGTTTGAGCCATTGAAACATCTGGCACACTTCTCTGGAAAGACGTGTCCGATTGAATCCAGGATTATGGTTTATAAGGGATCGAATTTGCTCCAGCTCTTCAAATGTAAAATCCCGTCCACAGTATCGAATCATGATGAGTTAAGTGGCCTGGAAAGCTTTTGCCTGTGTTCTTCATCTATATTCCAGGGAAGCAAGGAGGATAAATCTTCAGGTGCTTTGCCATTATTTTTGGCACAGGCCGTCAGGTAGGATCTAAGCCAGTGCTTGCAGTTGATGTTCCATAACCTAAAGGTCACACGTAAACTCATGGTTTGAAAAATAGAAAACATTATCGCGGCCAATTGAGAACTCCAAAGACTGCCTGAACCATAAAAGTTTTTACGTCCTGTTACCGGATTACGGATTGATCGTTCTCCTTTATTATTGTCCATGGGTACTTCAGGATGCGATATAAATACACTCAGACCCTCCCAATGGTTCTTAACCACAAGGGTCACACGTAAGACTTGTCAAAATTTTGTATTTAACATTGGACAGCAAAGTTGAATCAAGATCATCAGGGTTATGTGTCTTAATAAAAGCATCTCGCTTTTTTTCCATTTTATCCATTTTTTCAACAAGCTTGTGATGATGATCTTTAAATGACATAGATTGCCATTGAATAGGAAGTTCTTTATCAAACTCTTTACAACGCAAATTGTTGATGTGGTAAAGTTCTCCGATTTTTCCAACCCAGGACAGTGCCCAGTGTTCTATTTCCGGATACTTTCTGGCAGCGTCCAAAAAATCACGACGAACATGACTCCAGCAAAAAGCCAGGATGATAAAGGACAATTGCTTTGCCATTGATTTATAGGCACTGTATCTGTCACAGATTATTATAATTTTTTTATGCTGTATGTTTTTGAAATGTTCTACCGGAACGTTGGCACCACGGCCCGGCGCAATCTGAAAATATACAACTGAATCAGATCGACTGACCCACAACCACCAGCGATTGCCGATTTTGCCTTCAACGTTCTCAAAGACCTTCCAGCTGCTTTCATCATTATGGAATCTGTCTTCTGTCATTTGATGATTAATGATTTCTTCTTCCTTATACCCATCTGCTATATATGGTTTACCACATAGCTGGCATATCGGATCTTGTAAAAAATCAGCCTCTTCTTCCTGCTCGGGAAGATCGGGTCGCTTTGTCCTCCCATGACCCTTGCTGCCCGGTTGTTGACCGCGAGGGCGTTTGGGCTTATCATATGTTAATTTGCCTTTGTCTTGACCTGCACTTTTTTTCTCACTTTTTTTCCCAAATACACGATGCTTTAAATCTCGTATTTGGTCTTCTTGCTCCTTTATTGTCTTCTTGAGCTTTTTTTCACGAAGAATGGCTCTGTTATACAGGGACCGCCAAAAACCAACTTCCCATTTAAGCTCTGAATATTCTCTTTCTGAAATGAGAATTTGGGGGGATGGCTGAACTGCAAAATTAATGGTATTGTTATCTGATTCAGGTGTGTATAAGGGTAATAATTTTTGATAAGAAGCATTCATGCTTCTTCTTATATCAGATTAATTTGCCCGTGTCCCGAACTTTTTTAAAAAATTTTCAACAAACCGAATATTTACTTTCTGATGAAATATAAAGATAGCGAATTGACAGTAGAGCGTTACCAAAATCTCAAGTAACGTTATCGTTGCGCTACTTCTTGAGATACAACGTTATTTTGAAATTTTTTTTGTCTGAACCGCAATGGTATTATGGTTCAGACAAAATTATTGATTTTAATTGAATGGTTTGGCATCAAATATGCTTTTATATTTTTCCAGTTATCAGATGTAAGGCATTTACTTACCTCCAAAATCTGACTAACCACCTCACCGTCATCCGGGGCAGCTTATATACCGCCAGTAGCTGCCCCGGATTTTTTTAAGCTATTTTGATGGTTGAAGTGAAATATCCCATTTTTAGTTTAATTAACGCACTCATATCTTGTCAATTTTTAATTTTAAATTTTTTATCTATAAAAATCAGTTAATTTTTTCTATTATTTGAGATAGTTAAAAAAATAATGTTTTTTTGAAAATTCCTGGCATGCTAATTGAAATATCAATTTTTAACACGGTAACAAATGCGCATTTGTTTGAGTAGAAAAACTAATATCACCAATTATGAAGATTGATCTTAAGCATTATAAGTTTTTTGCAATGTATGGCTTTTTGATGAAACTTTCTTTTGAGGAATTTTCACAGATACCATACCATTTGTATTCGTAACATTTTTTGGATCGGATAAACTATTTTTTAAGATACCATGGTAACGATGGATTGCACTCTTTACTATTTCTTTTATCAATTGGATATCCATTTTTTCTGATCAATAAAAATTTCAGCATTTTAAAACCCTCATTATCACTAATATTGGAAAGGTTCTTATATTGCCTTTCGTATAGTCGCATTCCTGCAAGCTTTTTTAAAACAACGATTTGTTACCCTTGCTCTCGCCAACCATAACTAACTGAAATTAAAATTGTTTTTTTAATTTTAGCATAAGTCGGTGCTTATGGCATGTCGCTTGCAAACTTAATTTGTCAAGAATTGAGGACTCATAGCCTTTGAAATAAACCAAACACCAACAAAGGGGGTGAATCATATTCCAGGAAGAGACACAACCGGCCCACAGGGTAAGAGTTAAGGATCAGGATGGGGCATGGGTGACTGTAACATCGATCAAAACCGTGTTCAGGACAGGCGACAAAAAAGAAATCAGGCTCAAAGCCGCGGAAATAATCTTTGCAGGCGTAATCGAGGCCAGGGTCAGAGATTTAGAAAAGGTCCATGGAATAGATAGTCACAAAAAACAAATTAAACGTAGTCATCATTTAAATGCTTAATGCACTTATCATAAGCAGGAAAAAAGATGTTTTTAAAGGTATCGAAAGCGTATTGGTTGAAAATGGAATTAAAACGGATTGGAGTGATACCGGAGTCGAAGCCTTGTCCATGCTTATGGAAGAACCCAATGACCTTATAGTTGTTGATGAAAACCTGCCGGACATGGAAGGTAGAACATTCATTGAACAAGTTATTATGACTAATCCAATGATAAATTGTGTTATCGCAAGCCCACGCAAAACAGAAAAATTTCATGAAGTATACGAGGGGCTTGGCGTATTAATGCAATTTCCAGTCGTGCCTGGCAGAAAGGAGGCTCAAAAATTGATTGAGCACATGAAAAAAATTTTCATCCCACAGGCAAAGCATAGTATTTAAAGGAGAACAACATAGATAATTATCAGTGTCGCCTGCGGAAAGCTCACACCAGAATGTAAAGATTAATTGTTCGACAACTATAAATATGAAGGAGATGTTAAATGTTTTGTTTTCAATGTCAGGAAACAGCTAAGAATGAAGGATGTACCATTAAAGGAATGTGCGGAAAAGATAATGACACTTCCAATCTTCAAGATTTGTTGATTTATAACCTGAAAGGAATTGGTGTTATAGCCAGCGCAGCCAAAGCTAAGGGTGCTGCAACACCTAAAGATGCAGGACTGTTTGTTGCCCAGGCTCTTTTTACCACCATAACAAATACAAACTTTGATGATGAAAGTCTGAACGAATGGATTTTGCAGGCCCAGAAAGTTAAAAAAGAACTTTATGAAAGTGTAAAAGACAAAGTGGGAACAAATCTTCATGAAAGTGCCACCTGGTATTCTAATGATACCGCTTCGTTTCAAGGCAAGGCTAAAACTGTAGGTGTTCTTGCTACTGAGAATGAGGATGTCCGATCCCTTCGTGAACTTTTAGTCATTGGATTAAAAGGAATTGCCGCTTATGCAGATCATGCAGCAGTTTTAGGAGTTGAAAAAGATGAGATTTTTGATTTTATTTTTGAAGCACTAAATTCCACAACCCAGGATATGTCTGTCGATGAAATGGTCGGTATGGTGCTTAAGGCTGGTGAAATGGCTGTGACCACCATGGCAGCACTTGATGAAGCCAATACAACTGCCTATGGTCACCCGGAATTGACCGAAGTGAATATCGGTGTGGATACAAATCCTGGAATATTGATTTCAGGACATGATCTTAAAGATATGGAAGAACTGTTAAAACAGACCGAAGGAACCGGGGTGGATGTTTATACCCATGGTGAAATGCTGCCGGCCAATTATTATCCTGCTTTCAAAAAATTTGTTCATCTTAAAGGAAATTATGGAGGCTCCTGGTGGCATCAGAATGAAGATTTTGAATCCTTTAATGGTCCTGTGCTCATGACCACAAACTGCATTATTCCCATGAAAAAGAAAAACACCTACAAAGACAGGGTTTTTACTACGGGTGTGGTTAGCTACCCCGGTGTAAAACATATTTCGGACAGGGCTGATGGCGAGGCAAAAGATTTTTCAGATATCATTGCAATTGCTAAAACCTGCAATGCGCCGGTAGAAATTGAAATCGGTACAATTGTCGGCGGGTTTGCCCATAACCAGGTACTGGCCCTTGCAGACAAGGTGGTAGATGCTGTGAAATCAGGTGCCATCAAGCGGTTTGTTGTTATGGCAGGCTGTGACGGACGTCAAAAAGGAAGAAATTATTTTACTGAAGTTGCTGAAAAATTGCCAAAAGATGCCATCATTCTGACTGCCGGATGTGCAAAATACAGATATAATAAACTGGATCTTGGTGATATCGGCGGGATTCCAAGGGTACTTGATGCAGGTCAGTGTAATGATTGCTACTCACTTGTCGTTATTGCCATTAAGCTTAAAGAAGTATTTGAACTTGATGATATAAATGATCTTCCCCTTTCTTTTGATATCGGCTGGTATGAACAAAAGGCAGTTGCCGTTCTTCTCGCATTGCTTCACTTGGGGGTAAAGGGTATCCGTCTTGGACCCACACTTCCTGCTTTTGTTTCACCAACTGTTTTGAATGTACTGGTTGAAAATTTTGACATTAAATTGATTACAGAACCTGATGCTGACGTCGAAGCCATCATGCAGGGGAAATAAATGAATATGCGGAACAGTATAACTATTTAGTTAGGTGGCACAAATATACTTAGACTATTAAAAAATCAAAAAGTGAGTAAGAAAGATGAAGAAAATTAGCATAATTATCTGCAACCGTTACCATAATTGTGCAGGTGGGAAATGCCTGCGATCTTTGAGAAATCGTGAAGGTGCATTTGCTCTTTATAAGGAAGAGGAAGTCGAATTAGTAGGCTATACCACTTGCGGAGGCTGCCCCGGTGGCAACGTAGAGTACTCTCCGGCGGAGATGAAAAAAAATAAAACAGATGTCATCCATTTGGCTACAGGTTTGGTGGTCGGCTATCCGCCATGCCCACGCTTGCAAGATTTTTGTAAATTTATTCCAGCCAAGTACGATCTGGATGTGGTTGTCGGTACTCATCCGATTCCTCAAAACTATTACCTCACCCACAAGGAGTTAGGCTCCTGGCAGTCTGACAGATGGCAGGAACGCATCAAGCACGTTTTGACAGACGAGAAAACACGTCTGGCATACGATTGATGCTTTAAGACCGATATGATACTTTGCTGGTTGTCTACAATATACGAAAGATTAAAGATCATAATAAAGGAGGGCCTATGGCAGAAGAAGTAAAAGCTGGATGTGCCAGACCAACTGGTGGGCTTGTAGGAGAAACAGTCCCTGAAGAACCCGATGAAAAACAAATCGAAAAAAGGGAGAGCAAACGTATGATTCAAGTCGGTAAAAAAGCACCTGATTTTGCAGCACCCGGTTATCAAAATGGCAAATTTATTAATACAAAATTATCAGATTATCTTGGGAAATGGGTTCTACTTTGTTTTTATCCGGGTGATTTTACATTTGTCTGAGCAACTGAAATTTCAGCAGTTGCTGAAAAACATTCCGAATATCAGAAACTGGGTGTGGAAATTTTGTCAATGAGTATTGACAGTATGTTCGTACACAAAATGTGGAACGACAAAGAGCTTGCCAAAATGGTAGATGGTGGTGTGCCTTTTCCCATGCTTTCTGATGCTGGTGGGAAAGTTGGTATAGCTTATGGTGTCTATGATGAAGAAGCTGGCGTAGAGACGAGGGGAAGATTTATTATCGACCCTGATGGCATTGTTCAGGGATATGAAGTATTAACGCCTCCTGTTGGAAGAAATGTGAGTGAGACACTGAGGCAAGTTCAGGCATTTCAGCTCGTAAGGGACTCCAAAGGGTCTGAGGCAACCCCTTCCGGCTGGAAGCCCGGCAAAATGACTCTTAAGCCTGGGCCAGATCTGGTCGGTAATGTTTGGAAAGAATGGAAAACTGAAATGGCATTCGATTAAAAATAATAAAGAACCGCACAACAAAACAGTCCAGCGGACAGTTGGGGCTTCTGTTTCGCTCCAACCCCAACTGCCGCTGACTTCCTCGTTAACTGCTGTAAAGTGAATCTCCAAAACAGAGGAGAATAACAATGTCAAAACTCAATAAATATATGATGGTCCACAACAATCCCGAAATTAACTGTGATGAAGTACAGGAAAATTGGAGAAAACTGGTCAATGTTGAAGCCGCCAACTGGATTAGAACTTATTATAATGAAGAAAAAGGTATCCGGTATTGTATCTGGATGGCACCCAGCGAAGAAGTCCTTAAAGATATTTTCACAGAAATCGGTATCAGCTGGGATTCCATTATCCAGGTGGATGAAACTGTCCCGGATATGTGGGGCGAAAAATGGAACGAGCATCTTGAAAAAGAAGCAACTGCCGACACACTTGGTAATTAATGAAAACGCCTTTAGGAAGGCGGTTTGACAATTCAAACCGTCTTCCTGGCAATACAGATTGAGTCTGAAAGCAAAAAAATAGTACAGATAAAAAACCTATACGAAAAAGGATTAAAACCTACTATTTTAAGGAGACCCACATGGAAAATCCATCATTTTCCGAAACAGCAATTGTCGCCTGCGGCACAATGAGTCCGGAAATTAATCACCTTGTAAAGCAAGGATTTCTTGATACCCAGCATATTTTCTATACCACACCCGGCCTGCACCAGGATATTCCTGAACTTGAAGCTCAACTCATAAAATTTATTGAAAAAGCCAAATCAATTGCCAATGGTGTGATTGTTGTCTACGGTGGAAAATACTGCTATGTCAATCCAGACAATCCAACAAGGTTAATGAAAACAATTATTGAAGAACAGGGATTGAAGGTTGCGAGAATCGAAGCCAGCCATTGCATGGGAATGCTTGTCAGTGATGATGAGATGAAACAGATAAGTAATGACCTTGCCGGAGGCGAACCGGTCTGGTTTATGACACCGGGTTGGGTAAAATTTCGAAAACAGGTATTTGACGGCTGGGATAAAGCCATTGCCAATGAAAATTTTCCGAGACATACCGGGGGTGCAATTGTTCTGGACGGCATCGGATACCTGGATCAGTATATGGAAGAAGACCCTGAGGCATTTCTTGATTATTGTGACTGGATGGGGATTCCCATGCAGGCATATCCCATAACACTGGATCGGTTTAAAACTTTGCTTTTAGATGCGTTAATGATTTTAAATGCCAAAGAAAGTTGAAGCTGTCGATGCAGCAAAAGGTTAATATTCGATGCAGATGGCATAAAAGCAGGAGTTACATTCAAAAGGAGATTTCATGGGATTTGTTATTATCGGTGGAGACGCCGCAGGCATGAGTGCTGCCAGTCGAGCAAAAAGAATTGATCCGGATATGGATATTATTGTACTGGAGCAGACTCATGATGTCTCATACAGTGCCTGCGGCATGCCCTATAATATTGCCGATCCTGAAAGGGATATGGAAAAACTTGTTGTCAGAAAAGCCCAAGTATTTATTGAAAAAAACAAGATCAATCTTCTGACCGGACATAGAGCGACTGCCATTGACCGTGCAGGCAAAAAGGTGTCCGGAATAACTATTAGGGGCGAGCCATTCAGTTTTGACTATGATCAGCTGCTGATTGCCACGGGTGCCTCGCCGGTGATTCCCGATCTGCCCGGATTTGATTTGGGACCGATTATGGTTTTGAAAAGCCTTGAGCATGGGGAAAAAATCAAGTCCTATATCAAGGAAAAAAATATAAAAAAGACTGTGATCATCGGGATGGGATATATTGCTCTGGAAATGTGCGAAGCCCTTGAAAAAAGAGGGATAAAAGTCAGTATGGTAAAGCCGGGGAGAATTTTTTTGCCCTGGTTAACCCCGGATCTTGCAGATGTCGTTTACGAAGAGCTGATCAGCAAAGGTGTTGACATTTATTCTGGATATACCATCCAGAAAATTGAACCTCGGGGAGACGACGTCCGGGTTATCTGTGAAAATTTAAGCCTGGATGCAGGCATGGTTCTTTTGACAATAGGCGTAAATCCATGCAGCAGGATGGCAAAAGAGGCGGGCCTTGATTTGGGAATTTCAGATTCAATTTCCGTGGACAGATATTTGAAAACATCGGACAAGGATATTTATGCGGCTGGCGACTGTGCAGATGCCTATCATGTTGTCACGGAAAACAAGTGCTGGATTCCGCTGGCCTTAAGAGCAAACAGAGCAGGCTGGGCAGTTGCCGATAATGTTACAGGGACTCAAACCTGTCTTCAAGGTGTGGCAGGAACATCGGTGTTCAAGGTTTTTTCTCTGGAGATTGCCAGATCAGGATTGAATTTCAAAGAAGCCCTGGATGCTGGATTCGATCCTGTGGAAAACACGGTCAAAACAAGGTCCCGTGCTCATGGTCATCCGGGTTCAACCCCGATTCACATCAATATGGTGGCCGACAAAAAAACAGGTCGCCTGCTGGGGGCCCAGATGGTTGGCAAAGAAGGGGTGGCCCATAGAATCAATGCCATTGCCGTGGCACTGCATAACAAGATGACAGTTAAAGATTTTTCCCAGACGGATCTTGCCTACGCCCCGCCATTTGGGCCTGTTTGGGATCCATTGTTGACAGCAGCGAATCAATTGATTAAAAAAATATAGGTTGTAAAACAAAGGAGAAGAAAAAATGGGTATGGAGATCGTTTTTCCAGGCAACAAACGCGTCAACTCGGTTTATAAAGGATTTACCGTTGAAACAGATCAGCCTAAAAATGAGGGGGGTGACGGTACTGCACCAGAACCCTTTGACCTTTTTCTGTCTGCTATTGGCACTTGTGCCGGAGTTTATGTGGCCTATTTTTGTGATGAACGGGGTATTGATACATCAAACATTAAAATGACATTAGAATTTGACAGAGATGAAAAAAAACATTTAATTGAGGCCGTGCATATTCACCTGGATTTGCCTCAAAATTTCCCATCAAAATACAAATCTGCGGTGATCCGGTCTGCTGAGCTTTGCACCGTTAAAAGAAATATTGTTGATCCGCCAAAATTTGTGGTTACTGCTG
>Ga0307989_1001600_pt1 | contig 11827 bp, 3 predicted proteins | sample EllFjometagen185_FD_203164 | JGI IMG/M metagenome (GOLD analysis project Ga0307989, IMG submission 203164) | Marine microbial communities from Ellis Fjord, Antarctic Ocean - #185 | ecosystem: Environmental > Aquatic > Marine > Unclassified | place: Southern Ocean | collected 2014-10-08 | reverse complement strand
CCCCTCTAACATCTTGGTTTTATCTTCAACAATATGTTGGTATCCTTTTTTTGAACTACTAACCGAAAATGCACCATAACCATTTTGCCAGGCAAAATTTTTATATCCCGGACCTTTAGGCTTAATCCACCTGCTACTATTTCGTTTAATTTCTTCGACAAATTTTGCCAATGATACAGTTTTTGGGAGGGTTGAAAAAACATGGATATGATCTTCTGTCCCATTTATTAAAAATGGCATTCCCCCTAAACGTTTTATAGTATCACCTATGTATGCAAATAATTCTGCCTCAATATCAGGTTTAATGAATGGGTGGCGTCTTTTAGTACTAAAAACAATGTGTGTATATATTTGTGATAATGACTGTGCCATAGCTTTATTATTCTGCCCTTTCAGGGCGGTGTTTATGTCATATCGAAACACAGGGCGATGCCCTGTGCTAAGTTATATTTGCCTTTCAGGCAAAAATCATAACACACCAAAACTACAAAACTTTAAGTATAAACTAATCTTAATAATTATGTTCTCCACAACTTTTTCAATTTATCCTAAACAATAAATCCTTGCAGGCGTAATGTATCCATCATTTTTGCCGAGAAAAATTCGTTATCCGCTTTCTTGTATCTGACATCGGTATATACCTGAGCCAATGTTTCTTTTTGATTTTCCACTACAAAAGCTTTTGATGACTCCAGGCTTTCTTTAACAGCGTACAACTCTTTTATTCTATTTTCCGAATAATCGGTATATTTCTCCCAATGTACAACTCCGTCTAAAGGAATCCTATCGGTTAATCCGGGAGTTTCATCCGGATATCCTAATGCAACTGTTGTAACCGGAAAAGTTAGCTTAGGAAGCTCCAAAACATCAATTATCTCTTTTGCGTTGTAAGTGGTCGTCCCCAAATAGCAAATTCCCAGGCCAAGATTCTCTGCAGCAATACAAACATTTTGTGCAACTAATAAAGCATCAATAGAAGCCGTATAAAAAGAAAGTAAATTATCGTATCCAGGAATTGCCTTATTGTTCCGGCACCACTTTGAAAATCGATTAAAATCGGCCACAAATGTTAATAATACTGGAGCTCTTTTAGCTACCGATTGATTAAAATGCAATGGTGCTAATTTCTCTTTTTGCTTTTCATCTTTGGTTACAACTATACTATACAGTTGCATATTACCCGTTGTAGATGCTTTGGTTCCGGAGTAGAGAATACTTTCCAAAAGAATTTGATCTACCGGTTTTTCTTTGAATTTACGTATTGTTACGTGCCTGTTTAATAATTCCATATCTTATAAAATTAGCAAAAAAAAAGGGAAGCAAAATGCTTCCCTTTTTAATCAATCAATTCGGTATTACTTTTTAATAATCTTCGTTGTTTTGGCAATTCCATTCTCAGTAAACATACTAACAATGTACATACCTCTTACCAGATTATTGGTACGAATTTCTCTTTCCGGGTATTCAATGTCCATAACTCTTTGACCAGCGATGTTGCTAAAAACAACTCTGGTTAATTTTTCGTTATTGTCGATGAAAACTCTATCGTTAAACGGGTTAGGATAAACTTTGAAGTCTGCAGTATTAAACGCAGGCTCAATAGCTGTAGCCCAATCTGGACCAGTTGTAAAAGTCCAACCTGTTTCAGCAGTAACAGCACCAGTTGCATTACCAGCAGCATCAGTAACCACACCAGCATCAACTGTAACAACATATTCAGTACCTGTTTTTAATCCTCCAACAAGGGGGTCATAAACATAAGGTACAGTAACGATGCTATTCTCAATCATGTCGGCAGTAATTTCAATAGTTAAAGATGCAGCAGCTGAGTCTTTCTCCGTTACATATAAATAACCCATATCTCCAAGTACAACATCTTCATCAAATGTCATCACGAAAGTTGGGTGATTGTCAGCAATGGTATCTCCATCCGGAGTCCAGCTAATTAGCAATGGAGCCGTATTGTCACCGGTTGCGAACGTCCATTCAGTTTTAGTAATTACACCGGCAAAATTATTATCGGAATAATCCTTAACAGCACCAGCACTAACCATTACATAATACGAAGTGCCTTCAACAATCTTAGTTGGAGCGACAGTAACAACTGTGTCGTTAATCATCGACTGTACAACAGCAATAGTTTCTACAACAGAATCGTTAGCAGCATTATAGATTACAACATTACCTGAACCAAGTAAAACAGGCTCATTAAATGTCATTGTCAATATAACCTGAGCAGCTACTAATTCAGTAGTTGTTGGAGCATATACTGCAGTAGGTGCTGCATCATCCGCTTTTGTAGAGAACGACCATGCAACCGTAGTTAACAACCCAGCAAACCTCTCAGGTGTTGCTGATGTATTTGTAATGGCTGTATTTTCAACAATTACGTAGTAACTTGTTGCTTTTACCAGACCTGTTACAGCAAACGAAAGCATATCGTCAACAACATTTACATTAGCACTGTTCACATCGAATTCCTGAACTAAATCTCCATTTGCTTTACGAACATAAATTTTACCTGTTCCCTTTGCGATATTTTTATCAAATTTAAGCGATAAGGTATTGTTCCATAAATCAATCGAATCACCTTTAGCTGGCATATAATCAATTACTATCGGTGCAGTATTGTCTTCCGTTGTAAACATCCAGTCGCTTGCAGCAATCATTTCACAGTCGACACCTGAGGCAGTTTTAAACGTACCTGCAGCTACTTCAACCTTGTATTGTGTTTCCGGCATCAGGTTACTGATATTAACAGTTACCATTGCACCGTTAATTGTAAAAGGTGCAGTACCATCAGCAACTCTAATCAGTTGTACTGCAGTTCCGTCAGCTTTGTAAACTGCTACATAACCAGTAGCCGAACCTAATATCACATTCCGATCAAACTTAATCGTTAAATCAGTTGTAACCATTATGTTTCCTCCAAGCGGGCTTACCTCTACTTTTTGAGGAACATTATCATCCTGAACTGTAAAAGACCATTGGTTGATTACAGAAATGCCTGCATAAGCATTCCCTGCAAGATCCACTATCGCTCCACTCGGTATTATTGCATAATATTCAGTATTGGTTGTAAGGTCAGACAATCCTGTTATTGTAACAATTAAACTATCTTCAGAGAATGTCAACGCCGATGGCTCAATTGTTTTAGCGAGTACTCCATCCCAACGATATATTTTTATAGAACCTGTACCTGCTTTTACCTTTTCAACAAATGCCAGTTTAATACTGTCAGTTTTTGCAATTACAGTTCCCGAAACAGGATAGACACCATTTTCCCAAGGATTCGTATCCACAGTCACATCAAGAATCGGTGCAATCACATCATTCGCAACATACAGATTTCTACTTGAACTCAAAGCTGCTGAATTACTTGTACCTAATTGTACCATTCCTCCTACTACCGCCAAAGTATACCCACTCTCACTAGTTAAGGCCTCACTCGGCGTAATCGTAACAACAGTTGTAGTAGCATTCCAGGTAGTAATATTAGCAGTAAAACTAACATATTTACCATTGGTTTCGTTTTTCAATCCAATTGCTCCAGTACTGGTTAACTCATCCGATGCAACAGCACCTTCAAGATAAGCCGCTGTAACAGCAAGATTATTTGCCAAAGCATTTGCATTCCAGGTATAAAGCTGGCCATTGAATGTAATTGTAAACACTTGTGCAATTAGTACCGAAGTTGCGTCTGCAGATATACCATTGTCAGGTGAAAAAACTACGTAAGGAGAAGTAATTGGATCCAATGGAACAACAAATGTTCTTGAACCCGCAACTACAACGTTACCCGTTAAATCTTTAAAGGCTGCTTTAAATCCATAGGTAAACGAGTCACCCTTGTAGTCAGCTAACGCATCGAAACCCGTAATTGTAATGGTAGTAGTAGTATTTGCTACAATTACAACTGAGGCATCAAAAGAGAATGCAGTTCCTGCATGGGTAAATGTTACAAGTGAATCTACATCCCAATTATCCAATACAGTTCCATCCAACATATATAGCTCTTCATCGAAGACGATTGTCAGCGAAGTAGTTGAAGCTATAATATCTGTAGGGCCAAAAACTGCTGCCGCTGGAATTGCATCCACAATATTAAATTCATCACCTACAAAAGTACCAGCAGTACCATAAAGGTTATTTGCCATATCTGCAATAGCATCTTTCTTAACTGTTAATCGATAGTTTTCCAACAAAATTTCAGATTTGCTGGCTGCAAAATCACGACTCGGATTAATTGTAACAACCGCACCAACAATGGTCATATTTGCAGGATTTATCACTTCGTATGGTTCCCATACCGAACCATTTTTGTATTCGATTAAGAATGCTTCAGCCGGAACCGTGCTAACCAGTTTTACGTTCTCGCTGAAAGTAAATGTAAAATTAGCATTTACAGCTTGTCTCACACCAAAGTTCGTGTTAGCAACAAGAGTTGGTGCAGTGGCATCGGCGGTAGTAACCACCCAGGTCGGGCGATATACACCATCAAATGTTAAAGATGCCCCATCCGCAATAACTCCACCTTCAATTTCTGCATAAAATTCTACAGCAGTTAGAGGTAAAGTAAATACACCTGTAATAAGCGTATCATTGCTTGCAGCTGTGCCTGAAACGACAACTAAAGTAGACTGCGCGTAGAATGCACCTGTTTCCTTATTGTACAATTTAACAACAGCTCCTGGATTTACATCTTCGGAGAACTTGATTTTCAGCTTACCTGCTGCCGTAAACGTGGTTGGTAATGCAGCTGCCAAAACAGGTTTGGTGATATCGGGCGTTACAAAAACGGTACTATTAACAGCCGATGTATTACCCACTGCATCTACAGCTACTGAGAAAATAACATAAGATGTCTCCGAAGTTAATCCTGAAATTGTCTTGTTAACTGCAGTACTTGCAGCAACTGTAACCGGAGTTCCGCCCATTACAACAGCAGCAGCAGGTGTAGCCGTACTTGAAGTACCAGTTTGATACTGGTAGTAAACCGTACCTGCTTTAGTGGAACTGAATGTGGCAATAGCAGTGATTCCAGCAGTGTTAGTTGGAACAGTTGTAGTTAAAGCCGGAACAATATAATCACCAATCGTAATTGAGCTACTAACGGTAGCTCCCGCATTACTAACAACACCGAATAAACCAGAACCTGTCACAACAACATTATGTCCTGAATTTGTCACAGCATTTATTGCAGGATTGATTGAACTGTTGGTAATAACAACGATTGTTTTTGTTGCGTCAATTGTACCTGTAAATGAAACCGAAGCTCCGTTCACGGTTACCGCGAATAATGTGGCTATATCGGTACTGTTTATCGCAACATTTCCAGTTGTTTCAATTGGCTTATTGAACGTTAAGGTGATGTCGCTGTTATAGGTCATTTTATCCGTTCCCCTTTCGGTATAACTTACTATATATGTTGGTACATTTACGTCACCTGTATTGAAATTCCATTCTCCATACGTAGTCAATCCCGCAAAATCGGCAGCATCAGGCAATGAAACATCTTTAAATGTTCCCGACTCAACTAAAACATAGTATTCTTTATCAGCGTCCAATGTTACACCAAAAGTAATCTGTGCAATAGTACCTGATATTGCAACAGCGGCATCTTCAACCAAAACAGATTTAACCAAAACATCTGTTCCCAGATTGATAGTGCCACCAGTACCCAATGTTGCGGGCGTGATGCCATTTTTCTTTAAAAGGAAAATGGTATGTCCGGCAGCGCCTTTCGCCATCGGTTCCGAGAAAGTAATACTGAAAGGAGTTGTTAAACTAACCAAATCAGACTCGTCGGCCGGAACCAAAGTAGTTACAGTTGGAACAGGATTAGCAAGGGTTGTAAAACTCCAGACAACCGCTGCCATGCTATTAGCTGCTGTATCCTTTAATGCTGTAGCTGGTACAGTAACTTCATAAGCCGTACTGTATTTAACTAAATCAGCATGAATAATTTTTGCCGAAAGTCTATCGGTTGCAATTATCACATTTGTACTGTTCACTGCAATAGTCTGTACTGTAGTACCTCCCTCTTTAATCAGAATATTTCCTGTTCCAAGAACGATTGGCTCGTTCGACGTAACTTCAATATCAGCATTAAGTGCAATATCTGCTCCTGTTGGTACACCTGTACCTGGAGGCGCAACCGTATCTTTTGCTTTAAATTTCCAAACATTTGCTACAATACCGTCAAATTGCGGATAATATGTACTAGTCCCAACAGTTACCGTAGAGTTTCCTTCAACTACATCAGCCGGCACAACAATGTAATACTCGGCGCTTGAATTTAATGTAACAGTAGGAAACGTCAAGGCAACAATGTTCCCATTAATATTAGCTGAAGTAATTGCAACAGTTGCAGCAGCCGCTCCACCGCCAGTAAGCCACAATTCAGCATTTGCACCAATTGCACTTCCTGCCCTTAACTGCTTGTCGAACGTTAAGGTAGCAACCAAATTATTTGAAGTATTTGTAGTTACACTAACTTCATTAATTGCCGGGGAATAAGTGCTGACTATTGCCTTAACCGCCCCCGGATCTTGCTTCGCTGTAAATGTTCCGTATTTAGCGTTGATAACATTGCCCTGGGCATCTTTTATCGAAGTGCCAATTCCATAATAATAGGTATTATCGAACACGAAATCAACAGTTGGATTAATTGTAATAACCCCGCCAACATAAGTAGCAACGAAGGCTAAATTTGCTCCGCTAACTCCGTCTTTTTTGAACGTAATTAACGCGCCCACATTGATGTCACTAATCGCATTACCATTTAATAAACTAAGCGTGTTAACATCAGTAATTGTAATTGTAATATTATCAGTAACAGCAACAATTTTATCGCCTTCGTGCGAAAGTGCAACAGCCGGTTTTACATAATCCCTAACTGCGAAAGTCGCTGCAGTGGGAGAAGTAAACACACTACCATCATAAACCGATTCGAATAGCGCCCCGTCAATACTCAGTGAATACGCTCCGGAACTAACCAGTGCAGCGTTGGGAATAACTGTGGCCACAAAAGTAGTTGCATTATAAGTTACCGTAAAGGCTACATTACCTGTTGTAGTATTTGTTTTTGTAAATGAAATAGCTGCAGTTAAACTAGCTGTAGTAATCGCAGCATTATTTGAAGCTATCCTCGCATTTTTCGAGAATGTTATTGTTGGATTGACAGTTTCGTTTGCCAAACCGTCTGTTACCGGAACATTAATTGTAATTAATTTCGCGTCTAAATCATTCGTAATTACATTAAATGTTTTTGCATCTGCAATATTTCCATTAGCATCTTTTACTGAGTTTCCTCTCAGTTTCAAGGTATAAGTTGTGTTGGATGTAAGATTTGCAGTTGGATCGATTACAATTCGGTTATTGGTTCCATCATAACTCACAGCCGATGCAACGGCAACGTTATTAAGCTCTAATGCAACTGCATCGCTCCATGCGCCAGTCACTAATGAAACTGCTTCATTAAAATTAATATAAATATTTGCAGCCAATGCGTCAACTTTACCACTGGCAAATGTTGAAGCGCTTAATGTTGCAACAGGTTTTTCATAATCGCTTGCCATAAATGCCCATGCGCTTGTAGTTGTATAACCTGCAAACGGATTAGTCGCCGTATCTTTAATTAATCCGGCCGGAAGAATCACGTAATACAGACCTTCGCTATCCAAGGCAGCAAAAGGAATATTTACATACCATTCAGTTGCTGTTACAGTTGCTGTTGCATTGTTGGTAACTGTTATTTCAGAAGTTGCAACAGAACGTACTATTTCGTTGTTAGTTTGTTTTTTAATTTCAACAACACCTGTTCCAGAAGCAGCAACCAATTCAGTAAAAGTTATTTTCAACCCAACGGTTTGTTTTGCGGTATTATTTACAATAACATTCGCAGTTGGGGCTGGATTTACATTATCCACTGTTGAAAATTCTACAAAAGAATATGGCGCAACCGTCACGTCTGGCGTACTTGTCATCTTATTATCCGCAGCCAAATACACCTTATAAGCAGTACCTGCTGAACCTGCCAATGCCTGAGTTGTAGCAGTACCACCGGTTGCAACGTTAAAATTCGAAAACCCGGTTAAGTCTATAGGAGCTGCATCACCTGCTGCTTGAACTTTATAATATACCTTCGCAGGTTCGTTGGTTGTTACAGAAAGAGTTGCGCCGCTTATAGTAGGGCTGCCAACACTCTTAGCTGTAAATACAGGAGCTGAATAGTCGCGGGTAGTGAATTTCCATGCAGAGGGAGAAGAAATTCCAGCGAATGGATTTTTATTTCCTGAAGCATCAGTAATTGCACCTGCTTCAACAATCACATAATAATCAGTAAGTTCTTCGAAAATTGCCACATTCGAAACAGGAACTGTAACATTCACCGTTGATACAATAACACTAGTTGCAATAATGGGTATAATCTCTACAATAGTTCCATTATTTTTATAAATGTAAATGTTTCCACTTTCACCTTTAGCAACATTTTCATTGAATTTCAACACTAATTCAAAAGCAGCGTGCCTCGCATCAATTCCAGTTGAATTGTTTACAGGTGTTAAAGTCCCGGTTGATGCCAACACAGGATTTGTATAATCCCCAATTGTAAAATTCCAGGCTGTACTTGCAATTCCGGCAAATACATCCCAAGTTGTTGCTGGTTTAACCTCAAGAGCCCCGCTGGTTAAAGCTAACGCATACTCAATACCTTCTGTCAAATTACCCAAACCATGAACAACAATAAACTTTCTGCCAGTAACATAAGCATCCGTACTTGTTGTTGAAACAGGAATAGTTTTAATAAGCGCACCCCCTTTGTAAATTGAAAAGGTACCACCTGCGGCACTTACTCTTACATCAGAAGTAAAAGTAAGTTCGAACTGTGTTTGTGTTGGTTCTACATTAACTGCACCATGAAGCGGACTTTTAGTCTGAGCCGCAACATTAAACGCAGAATACAAACAAAGAACACAGATTAGCGTAAAAACGCCAAAAAACTGAGTAAATTTTTTTTTCATAGCATTTGTTTTTAAATTGTACTTAATTAATTGATTTAAATTTATTTAATTCCTTACATCATATATTTCAGATTACTCTATATTCAATGCACTCAAAGGTTACAAACGTATAAAATCTTGCAACAATGTGCAAACTTTATGTTGGATAAAATACTTTCTTTTTATTAATGTTTTCAACAGTCCTATATTAAAAACAAAACCTTAATTTTTAATAACAATTAAAAATACGTGAGATTTAATTTAGTATTAGGATCTGCGTTTTCTTCAAAATATTTGCAATTTTAATCTTATTTTTTCAAAAACCGATAATAATTGTCTATTTTTTTCGCTTATATTCTTTGTTTAATGTGCTTTTAATATTTGTTTGGCATTAATTTATATTGCAAAAAAAGCTTTTTATCTTGAATCCAATTTAAAACTTAAAAAATAATGCGTCTTCTCAATTTCTTTAAACAACTAATTTCAAAAATTATAATAGGTAAGATTGGAATAAATATATTTATTCTTCTGAGTTTTGCGGTTCTTTTAAATTCTTGTAAAACCTGTAAATGCCCGGCTTATTCGCAAAATGAAGTTCAAACTGAAGAGTGCAGTAATAAAGTATAAACATATTTACTGTTGTCAGGTTAAAACATATTAAAAGGAAATATTCTTTCGCTACATTTTATTACGCTCTGAATGACAAAGATGCTGAAACAAGTTCAGCATGACGTTTCAAAATAAATAGTTACACAAGTTAAGAACGTCACCCTGAATTTATTTCAGGGTCTAATTTGAAATCAGTCATTCCGGGCAAAGTAAGGAATCTCTATGTTTTGATCAACCATTAATAAAACAGCTTATAAAATTCAAATCTAATAGGTTTAAAATTATTATGATAGTTAGCTAAGCAAAAACCAGATGGTTTAGATATGTACTTTGCAAATTTTTTTTTACCGATTCTCCCACAAAAAAAGCATTTAAATCCATTCATTTTTAAATTAATATTAAGGTTAAAGCTTTTTGTGCGGAAAACAAAAAACACCCTTGATTCAATTAAATATAAGTCCTTACTTTGTTTCAAATTAAAAATTTGGTTTAAGGCTGAATAACAAAAAATTAAAATAATTTTTATTTACATAATTAAAACTTTCACAACTATGTCAAAAATTAAAATAGGTATTAACGGATTTGGTCGCATTGGTCGTCTTGTATTCCGTGTTGCAGTTGCAAACGAAAATGTTGAGGTTGTAGGTATTAACGATCTTATTGATGTTGATTATATGGCTTACATGTTAAAATACGATTCTACTCACGGTAGATTTAACGGAACTGTTGAAGTTAAAGATGGTGCACTGGTTGTTAACGGAAATAGTATTCGCGTAACTTCTGAAAGAAACCCTGCAGACTTAAAATGGGATGCAGTTGAGGCAGAATATGTTGTTGAATCAACCGGACTTTTCTTAACAAAAGAATCTGCTAAAGGTCATATTGATGCTGGTGCAAAAAAAGTAGTAATGTCTGCTCCTTCAAAAGACGACACTCCAATGTTTGTTATGGGCGTTAACAACACCGAGTACAAAAACGATATGACTTATGTATCAAATGCTTCTTGTACAACTAACTGTTTGGCTCCAATTGCAAAAGTATTAAACGACAACTATGGTATTGTTGATGGTTTAATGACAACTATTCACGCTACCACTGCAACACAAAAAACTGTTGATGCACCATCTATGAAAGACTGGCGCGGCGGACGTGGAGCAGGACAAAACATTATTCCTTCATCTACCGGAGCCGCAAAAGCTGTAGGTAAAGTAATTCCTTCTTTAAACGGAAAATTAACAGGAATGGCATTCCGCGTTCCAACTCCAAACGTATCAGTAGTTGACTTAACTGTAAATTTAGCAAAAGCAGCTTCTTACGAAGAAATTTGTGCAGCTATGAAAAAAGCTTCTGAAACTACAATGAAAGGTGTTTTAGGATATACCGAAGATGCAGTAGTTTCTAACGACTTTATTGGCGAAGCTCAAACTTCTGTTTTCGATGCAAAAGCAGGAATTGCATTAACTGACACTTTTGTAAAAGTTGTTTCGTGGTACGATAACGAAATGGGTTATTCAACTAAAGTTGTTGAACTTATTGAATACATGAATTCAGTAAAATAAATTACTTTATATATTTTTATTTAAAAGGATGTCGGGAGGCATCCTTTTTTTTGTCTGGTTATGTTATAAAATTTTAGGGAAAGAAAAATAATCAATATTCAACACTCAATGTAAAATTTTCAATAAAGGAGAGGCATTTTATTTGGGTATATTGAATTGAATTTTTCAACATCGAATATTCAACATCTCTAAAATTAAACAACTTGAAACCCGGAACATTGAATTTGAAACCCGGAACTCGAAACTCTCTCCTATTCGTAGCGTAACGATTCAATTGGATCTAAGCGCGAGGCTTTTTGTGCAGGATAATATCCCGAAACAATTCCTACTCCAAAACACAAAGCCACTCCCACAATAATCCATACCCAAGGAATAATAAACGAAGTACCAATCAATATTGAAACAAGGTTGCCCATCAGAATACCAAGAATTATTCCTAAAACACCACCAATTTGCCCAATCACAATTGCTTCAATTAAAAACTGCTGTTTAACCGTTCTGCCTTTTGCACCAATTGCTTTTCGTACACCAATTTCCCGGGTACGCTCGGTAACCGAAACTAACATAATATTCATTAAGCCAACTGCAGCGCCAAACAGTGTAATTAGGCCAATTATTGTAGCAACTAAAGTTATGTTCTTTATATTTTCCAAA
>Ga0307989_1001598_pt1 | contig 11832 bp, 14 predicted proteins | sample EllFjometagen185_FD_203164 | JGI IMG/M metagenome (GOLD analysis project Ga0307989, IMG submission 203164) | Marine microbial communities from Ellis Fjord, Antarctic Ocean - #185 | ecosystem: Environmental > Aquatic > Marine > Unclassified | place: Southern Ocean | collected 2014-10-08 | reverse complement strand
CTTGTTACAGGCGTCAAAGCATCGTTTGATATACCAAGTTTGGTATTGACGAGGAAAGAAATTAAAAGTTCCGCCCATGACAATTAGTTCTATCTTGTCGGTGTTGTGTCCGTTTTGGTAAAGTGCTCGTAGTCGAGTTTTTACTTGTTCGTATGGGTTAAATTTGTTCAAAATAGCTCTCATTACTGCTGGTTCATTTGATAGATAGCTCTTTGGCATTTCTTTTTCTGAAGGACAAAAAACACAGTTGCCAGGACATTCGTAATGTTTGGTTAGGACGGCAATTGGGGCAACACCTGACATTGTGCGGATGGCTCTTTTGCGAAGTAACTTTTCAATACTGTCGTCGGTTTTGATCTTTTTCTGCTTGACCATCTTTCGGTAAACAGATAAAAGGTCCGCATTGGTGACAATGGGACTTTTGTATTTGGCTGCAAACTTGTTTTTTAGTTTTTTTAATCTATTATGGTTTCTAATTTTCAAGGTTGTCAGTTTTTTTACTATGTGTTCTGCGCTTTCGTTTTTCATTATAATGTTTTAAAGCTATTTAAAATTTGATTGTAAATTTTTTCAATATAGTCGAACTTTTCGCTTTCGTTAATGTTTTGCATGGAGATAACGTAAAATTCTTTGGCATCGTTCATTATTACGGTGTAAAATTTTGCTGAATCGTTAGTTTCTTCGAAATCTACTGCTTTGTATGTGCTGATAAATGTTTGAGCTGAATGATTGTCAATAATGATTGTTTCATCTTTTGTGATTATTTCTTCTTCGGGAAATTGAAGAGGGAAGTCGAAGTTGCTGAGTCCCATAGCTGAGTCTGTTTTGACTTTTGTAACCATGACAGCTGTTCCGGTTGTTGAAGTGCTTCCAGCCATCTCAGTGGCAAAGTAAACTTCATATTCATTGCTTATTCTTCCATTTGTTGTGCTAACAAAACTTATCTTTTTTTCTTCACCAGCTAGTTCTGTTAAATACCAATTCAATGGATGGGCAATTGAAAAATCGTCTTTTTTTGTGTAGGTGGTCATCAAAATATTTGATGGAATTAGGTCGAGATTAGTATTTGTAATTCCAAGTCCAAGACCTCTCATTATTTCGAAGGCGTGTACTGGACGTCCAAGAAAATATCTCTTGCTGTTTTCGGGGTTAACATACCATGCTTCGCCGTTTTTTTCAACTTGAAGCAGTATTTTTCCTTTTAGGCGATTAACTAGGTTGTGATCGATATTAGCTGGGAATTCTCCTTCTCCATTTGGGTTATAGCCGTTTGCTAGTTCTTCTTTGTCGCTATAGCCATCATGGTCGCTGTCTGTGGCTTTGAAATCTGTACCAATAGCGTTTTCAAGTAGATCAACTAGGCCGTCTTTGTCATAATCTGCGCCTGATTGAGCAATTAAGCCAATGGGAATTTTATTCAGGTTTTCAGTAGAAATACCAAGACCAAATTCTCGCATTAAGGCAAAAGCGTCAGAGGGACGTCCCATATAGTAACGATTAGAATTATCAGGGTTTACATACCAAGCTTCACCGTTTTCTTCGACTTGAAGTAAAATTTTACCTGATAAATCATCGGCAAGAGCAGCGCTGGCAATTGAGGGAATAGTAAGTAACGTGATTAAAAATAACAGTATTATAGCTCTCATAGATTTTGTCTTGATTTTTATTAATGTTTTTGTTATAATTCTACTAAATTATAACAGAAACTATGAATAATGACAAAAAATTAAATTGGGTACAGGTAGTAAAAGACAGCTATAACAAAATAGCTCGTGAGTTTTCATTTTCTCGACATTATGTGTGGGCAGATACGCAGGTATTCCTTGATTATATAAAGAATGGAGATAAAGTTCTTGATTTGGGATGTGGTAATGGTAGGTTGGTAGATATGTTGCTTTCAAAAGAGATAGAATATTTTGGTGTCGATCAAAGTGAAGAGTTGATAAAAAATGCACGAAAAAATTATTCAGAATTGCAGTTTGATGTAATGGAAGCTACGAAACTGGATTACAAGGATGAAGAGTTTGATGCGATCTTTAGTGTTTCTGTTTTGAATCATATACCTCCGGTTAAACACAAAGATTTTTTCAATGAAGTTTTTCGAGTTTTGAAGCCAGGTGGTTATTTTATGATGGCGAATTGGAACATGTGGAGTGATGATAATCCGAAGGGGTTGAGTAAGTTTCAAAAGAAAATGAGTGAAATGAATGATGAGGATTTTCAAGATAAATATGGAATTAAAAAGAATGAAGTTGGGCCAAAGGATGTCTTGACTGTTTGGGGTGAAGAATATTTAGTTTTATATTATTATGCTTTTGAAAAGGAAGAATTAGAAAAGCTGGGAGTGGATGCTGGGTTTGAAGTGGTGAAAAGTTATTATTCGAAGAAAGATTTGGAGAGTGTGAAGGAGAAGGGAAATAATGTTGTGAGTGTGTTTGTTAAGAGTCATGTATAAGGGATTAGTATGTAGCATGTAGTATATAGGGGAAAAAGAGAAAGAAAAAAAATAATAGTAATAATTGAAAGACTTCGTGAGGTCTTTAAAAAAATAGGGGAGGTTTGGTGATGGTTGGTTTAGGTAAAGAAAATCCGACGAGAGTTTTGATTGAGAAGGTTTTTGATGAGGCGGGGTTAAAGGGAGATGATAGAAAGTTTTCGAGTTTGAGTGTTGATCAGAGAGATAGATTGCATTCGTCTTTTCCGGACAAGGTTTTGGGGAAAAATGTTAATCAGCAGAATCATCCGACAAAAAGGTATTGAGATTAACTACAATAAATCCTGTCAAATGATAGGGTTTTTTTAATATACAAAGGATTGTATGGTAGTTTGCTGTGTAATGGTGAGAGTTGACAAAATTGTTGTGATATGTTAATATTGCTAGTTCTGTCCGTTACAATTAACCACCAATGACCACGAAGTACATATGTATGTTCATATGACTTCATGACATTTATCCGTCTTTGGCGGAAGGGAGAGTGTTATCATGGAGACTACTGAAAAGCGTCGTTCGCAGGCTGAGACTATTAGTGTCTTTTCTGAAATTATTGGTCTTAGTATTAAGGAAAGGGGAATTGTTGTAAACGCTTTGTCTGTTGATGAAGATCTTGCGCTTGCATCTCAAGCTAAATTTCTTGCCTTGAAAAGATCAGTAATGGGTTTTAAGGAAGCTTTTTCGAGTTTGGTTTGGGCTCATTACGGAAGTCTTTTGATGCATTTTGCTGATATTGACATTTATTCAGGATTGACTCCGAAGCTTCGTAAGCATAGAGCTACTGATAATTTGATTGACTGCTTGAAGTTGACGGATGATCAGTATAACAGTGGTTTGCGGATGTGGATGAAGGATCAGATTTGTAATGACAGGTATGACCTGGCTTACGAGTTGAAGCGATTGGCTTTGCCTGAAGAATTTGGTGATGAAGATAATGAACGGATGGGAAATTGGTTGTTTGCTTCTGCAAGCTCTACGAGCTCAAATGATGTGATCAAGAAACTGAAATATTATCAGACTGTCGCTGAAGTTGAAGACGCATTTGTAACACTTGTTGTTATGACTTATCTTTCAAGTCGTTTGGACCTATTTGCAAATACATACAAGGAAAAGTGGCTTGTAAGTGGAGATTGGGATGTGGTTCATTCATATGCCTTGTCTGTTGCTCTAGATATTCTTGAAACAATTGAAATGTATGATATTCCATTTTTCGGTGATATTGTAAGTGATTTTACTCTCAAGGAAAAGGATGTTTATTGGTTGATTCGGGCGATTAAGCGTGAAAACCCCGCAATGGATTTTGCTAGGGTTGACAAGAAGTTGGCTGAGAATCATGTGCTTTCAATGATTCAGCTTGGTGATAAGTTGACTAATGAAATGAAAATGAGAGTGCGTGGAGTTATTAGAAGAAGAAAGTTGAATATTGTTGAACTGTTTAGTAAAAATGATGTTTACATTTCTATAACTTTAGGAGCCTATTTGGCATTCCCGTACGAGTAAGAATTAGATCCTATCAATGATAGGATTTTTTTAATACACAAAGAGTGTTGTAAGCGCTTTTACTTATAGGGAAGGTCTTTTGTAAGATTTTTCCACTTCGTTACACTACGGTCGAAATGACAGGGAGGGAAGATAGGATTTTTTTATTGTATAAAGAGGGGGTGTAAGAGTTTTTACTTATTGAGAAGGTCTTGTTTTGTTTAAAATAAAAAACCCTCATTGTTAATGAGGGAGAGTTAGCCTTCTGTATAGGTTGTTTCTTGTGATTGTTTGTAGGAGGTTGAAAAGGGTGGAAGTTTTGCTTGACCGGTGTTTTTGGTGTTGAATTTTTTTAAGAGCTTGTTTGTGAATTGATCAGCTGGGAGTAAAAGAAAGTCAAATAATATTTCTCCATTTATTTCATCGCCATCTTTTGAGGTAAGAATGGTGCTAGCTGTTAGGAAGCTTACAATAATGGCGTCAAGTTCTAGCCTTTTTATTTCCGGATTTTTATGTTTGTATTTTGAATAAAAATATTGAATAGCAGTTAGTCTTTTGGGGCAATGAGTTTTTATTCGCTGTAAATCGCTTTCATTGAATAGGTATTTATCGTTTAGTTGAAAAATTTCATATTGTACTAGATGTCGAAGTTCGTGAAGAATTATCATCCAGAAAATTAGCCAATAATCTTCTGGGTGAGCATTAGAAAAAAAATGTTTCCACATTTTTTCATCATTAGTCATACCAAACATGTTTAGATTTCGACGATAAATCCAGTAATTTATTTCATGTTGCTTTTGTTTGATGAAGTTCTTAATAAATAGGTAGGGGTTTTTTTTGTGTTGATCATTAGCTAAAAAAACTTGAGATGCTGATTGGTAATGGTCTTTTGGTTGATAATGATTATATCCTAGTAAAGCTTTTTTTTCTGATGATATCCATTCGGCACAAATAATGGTGACTTTATGTTTTGGTAGTAGTCTTTTGGAAAAAAAGAAGAGATTGTCGATTATGGCTTCAGGAATGTTAATAATATGATCTGCTGGTTGATAAGCGCCGTATATTTTCATTTTTACTCCTTTGTAAAGATCATTGAATTGTATATTACTATAATTATTGAAGTTTTATAAGAGATTTTGTTGTTTTATAGTATTAATATTAAAATGACAGGGAGGGGAGGATAGATTTTTTTTGTTATACAGCGGACTGCATTGCGGTCCGTTGTGGGATGGTGGAATTTTTTTGTATTTGAAAAAATGGTTAGAATAGTGTAAAATGTAGATATATGAAAAATTTAAAGCAAAAAGTATATATTTCGGGTATTGGTGGTATTGGTGTTTCGGCTATTGCCAAATATTATTTAAATCAAGGATCAAAGGTTATTGGTTCTGATCTTGTGAAAACTGAACTTACGGAGAAACTAGTGTCTGAGGGTGCTCAAGTTTTTTATACTCAAAAAGCTGATCAAATTGATGCAGATTTAGATATTTTTATTTATTCACCAGCTGTTCCTATTGATGCTCCTGAGAGGGTAAAAGCAGAAGAGTTGGGTATACCATCAAAGAGTTATCCTGAGTTTTTGGGTGAAATGAGTCATTTGTTCAAGACTATTGCAGTTTCTGGAACTAATGGGAAGTCTACAACTACGGCAATGCTTGGGACGATTTTGATTGATGCTCAGAAGGATCCGACGATGATTGTTGGTTCAAAATTGGATAAAATTGGAGGTAATTTTAGATATGGAGAGAGTGATACCTTCATAGTTGAAGCTTGTGAGTATCGAGGTCATATGTTGCATATTGATCCGCATGTTTTGCTTTTGACAAATATTGAGGAAGATCATTTGGATTATTTTGATGATATTAATCATATTGTGGCTACTTTTCAGTTATTAATTGATAAAATGAGAGATCCTGATAAAGTTATTGTTTATAATAATGATGATTTTCATACGAAGCAGTTGAATTTACCTAAATGTCGGCGTGTTTCTTATGGAATTACTAATTCGTCAGATTATGTGGCTTCTGATATTCAGTTTAAGAATGGAAGACAAGAATTTACTGTGAATTCTGGGAATAATAATTTGGGTCGTTTTCAACTTGCTATGCCTGGTATCTTTAATGTTTATAATGCGCTCGCAGCGATTGCTTATGCTCATACACTAGGAATTGAAGTTAACGTTATCAAGGATAGTTTGAAGAAGTTCAAAGGATTATGGAGACGGTTTCAGATTATAAAAGATAAGGATGTAACGGTGGTGTCAGATTATGCTCATCATCCAACAGCTGTTCATAATACGATCCGAGCGGCAAAGGAATTTTACGAAGGAAGAAGAGTAGTGGCAGTTTTTCAACCTCATCAGCATAATAGAACGAAAAAATTGTTTAGTGATTTTATAAATGCTTTTAGTGAGGCGGATGTGGTAGTTATTTCGGAAATATTTGATGTTGCTGGTCGAGTTGAGAAAACTGATAGAAGTGTTTCATCAGAAAAAATTGTGGCTGAGATTCAGGAGATGTCACCGCAAAAAGAAGTGTTTTATGGCAAGGATTTAGAAAGTACGTTAAATCAAATTAAGGATTCAGTAAAAAAAGATGATGTTATTTTGATAATGGGTGCGGGAGATATTTATAATATTGCAAGGGAGATTTAGTTATTGGGGGTATAGTATGTAGCATGTGGTATATAGGGGAAAAAGAAAAAAAGAGAGTAAGAAAACAAAAAACAAGAAATCAAGAAAGTAGTTTTCGAGGATAATCCCTCTAAAAACCTAAAACCTAAACACTAAGCTATGAATAATGAGGAACATTTTAATAAGAAAATTGCTGGAAAATCTCGGGTTCGCAAGCAACAAAAGAAGAAGGTTAGTCAATCTTCGGGAACTTTGAGTCAGCAAGTGAAGAGAGGGGAGATTGCGGTTAAGAGGAAGAAGAAGAGTGTTAAGGTTAAAATAAGCTAGTAAGCAAGAAAGTTAGTAAGTAGTAAGTTGTGCAATACTAAATATTAAATACTAAAAAATAAAACAATTCTTTCATTCCCTGTCATTTCGATTGGAGCGTAGTGGAACAGAGAAATCTTAGTATAGGATTTATTTAGGACTTACAAGTTAATATCTAAAAATAAAGTAAAAAATAAAATAGTTATGTTAAAAGAATTAAAGTTGAAATATGGGTTGGATTTTTTGGAAAATGTGCCCTTGAGTGATTATACGAGTTTTAAGGTTGGTGGTCCGGCGAAGTATTTTTTGGAAGTAAGTAATAAGGCTGACTTGAGAAAAGCTTTGCAAGCTGTGGTGGACAAGAAATTGGATTATTTAATAATTGGTAATGGTAGTAATATTCTTGTGAGTGATGATGGTTTTGATGGTTTAGTAATTAGATTAGTTAATGGTGTTTTTCAAAAAGTTGGATTGGACGTTTTTGTGTTTGGTGGATTTCATTGGCCGAAGTTTGTACAGGCGATGGTCAATCAGAAGTTGGAAGGTTTGGAATTCAGTGGAAATATCCCTGGTTCTGTTGGTGGATGTGTTCGTGGAAATGCTGGTGCGTATGGAAAAGGGATTGGCGATTTTGTTCGTGAGGTTGAAGTACTTGTTGTTGGTGAGAAGGAAGTTACTTTGAAAAAACTGACTGGTGAAGAATGTAAGTTTGGATATAGAGATAGTATTTTTAAGAAAAAGCCGAATTGGGTTATCGCAGAAGCTTCTTTTGTTCTTGAAGAGGAAATAACGCCGTCACAAGAGAGGATGAAAGAAATTATAGAGGAAGGTGCAGTTCGTTGTGCGAAGCAACCGCTTACAGTTTCAAGTGCTGGTTGTTCCTTTAAGAATGTAATTTATACAGATGCTTTATCAAAATATAAAGATTGGGAAATAAAAGGAAAGTTACCGGCAGCGAAATTTATTGATGGCGCTGGTTTGAAAGGAACGAAGATTGGTGGAGCGATGATTTCAAAAGAGCACGCTAATTTTATCGTCAACATGGGTGAAGCTAGAGCAACTGATATTGAAGAATTGTATAAGTTAGTCAAAGAAAGAGTGCAAGAGAAGTATGGTGTTGATTTGGAAGAAGAAGTTCAGTACGTTGGTAGTTTCTAGAGGTAGACTACGAATTACAAATAGCTACAAATTTACGAATTGGGAATTAAGAATGAAGAATTAGCCCGCCTGCAACGCTATTCGTAGACATTGCGGGCAGGGAATTACGCAATTTAATTTAATACCTAAGAGCTAACACCCTGCCCGAAATGCTACGTGTTTACACACTTTGTATATCGTTGCAGGCGGGCTAATAGCTAAAAGCTAACAGTTAATATCTAAAATTAAAAAGAAAAAATTATGAAAGTAGACATCAAGGCAACAAACATGGATTTAACAGCGGCTATCAAGGAGCATTCTTTTGAGAAATTAGGAGGATTGGATAAGTATTTTGATAATATGCAGTTGATTGAGTGTGAGGTTGGAAAAACTACAAAAGGCCAAAATAAAGGTGATGTTTTTTTCTGTGAAGTTAACGTAAGTGTTCCTGGAAAGTTACTTCGGTATCGTGAGGAAACTGATGATTTATATAAAGCGATTAATGATGCGAAAAAAGGGATGCAACAAGAAATTATGAGATACAAGGAGAAGTTGCGACAGCAGTAAGAAAAATCATGAAATTTAAAATGATAAAATGACAATAATATGGGAATAGGAGATAACTTCAATACTTCTGGTGGAAAAACCAAAAAGTTTTTAGCAGAATTACAAAATACTTTGTACAAGGATATCGATGTGGAAAATGCATGTCTTCCAAAAGATGAAAAAGAATGGTCTAGAATGTTGACAGAAGAACGAGTTTTGAGAAAGGCTTTACGAGCTGTTGAAATTTTTGATAAAACTGATGAAGAAGTTGTTCAGCTAATGAGTGAGGGAAGGTTGACAAAGGTTTTGTTGGAATGGTCAGCGATTCATAGGAGAAATAGAGCTTGTCAGTTGAAAAAAGGTGTTACTCAAATTTTGGTTGTGCCTCGAAATCTAACGTTATTGGGGGCTGCGAAAATTGTAGAACAACAAATATAAAGTAGATAAAAAAATAAAAATAAAATATGCATGCACATTCAATTGTAAGGTCGGTTAGTAAATTTAAAGTAAATGTAGTAATTAAGATATTAATATTATCGGATTTCGTGATTTGGTCGACTAATAATTTACTCGCACCTATTTTTGCGATATATGTAGCTGATTTTGTTCCAGGAGCTGGAATTGAAGCTGTAGGAATTGCTTCTGCCGTTTATTTAGTAGTGAAATCCATAGCGGAAGTACCGGTGGGAATTTACATTGATAGAAGTAAGTCTGAGCGGGATGATTTGTATACTGCAGTGATTGGAACTGCCTTGTCCGCTTTTGTTTATGTGGGTTACATCTTTATTAATGATGTGTGGCATTTATATTTATTACAAGGATTACTCGGACTTAGTGCGGCCTTTGCTTTTCCTGGTTGGTATTTAATCTTTACAAGGCATATTGATAAAAGCAAGGAAGCCTTTGAGTGGAGTTTGTATGATGTTTTCCTCGGTTTAGGGATGGCTGCAACAGCGGCGCTTAGTGGTTTCTGGGTTAGCGTTTGGGGTTTTGACTCATTATTTATTACTCTTGGAGTGATGACTTTTGTTGGGGCTTTGTTGTTATTGATTATACGAAAAAGAATTTATGAGAAATAAAATATGAAAACCACGCTTCTTGCATCTAGCGGTAGTTTTATAACTGCTCAAAATCTTGATCCAATTTTACCGAAGAAAATTGTTGACTGCAAAATAGCTTATATTACAACTGCTTCAAAAAAGGTGGATGATATGAGTTATGTTGAAAGACAGCGGGAAAGAATGAATGAAATGGGTTTGTCATATACTGAAATAGATATTGAAGGTAGCAACGAAGAAGAATTGAGGAAAATTCTTGCAGGATATGATGTTGTCATCGTAGAAGGTGGCAATACTTTTTATTTATTAAAAGCTATTCGTGAAAGTGGATTTGAAAGTGTAATTAAAGATTTGATAGATGAAGGTGTTGTTTATATTGGAACGAGTGCTGGTTCGTATGTTGCATGTCCATCAATTATAATGGCAACATGGTCAAATCGTGGTTTCGATAGATGTGGAGTTTTAGATTATACGGCCATGAATTTGGTTCCGTTTTTAGTTAAAGCTCATTACGTTTCTGAAGATTTAAAAGAATTAGAAGAAAACACAAAAGATTTACAATATCAAGTTAGACCAATCACTGATGATCAGGCAATTTTAGTTCGTGATGAGGAGATTGAGTTTTTGGGTGAAGGTGAAGAAGTTATAATATAAGATTTATTATTAAATTGAATTTTATGGATGAAAAATTATTTGAACAACAAGAACAACCGTCTGATATTGATGCTTTTAAGGAGTCGATAGGAGAAGATGCAAATGATGAATGGTCATTATATGGAAAACTTTTAAGAAGTTGGGGAACAGGGGGCAAAGAGAGAGCAAGACAAATGTGTATATATGATGCTGATAAATTTTCAGTTGGAGATGATCCTATTAAATTGTATTTGGAGAAAGTTTTGTTTGATGCTGGAGAAAGTGGTTTAGAAAAGAAAACACCATGGAATCATAGGAGAAGACGAGAAGAAGGGCTTCCGATGTTGTTTGATTACGAGAAATAGAATATTCATATAAAATAAGAATTTATGACATTTAGAGAATATTATACATCAACAGGTGAGCCTGAAAATGATAGAATGGTAAATATGTTGGAAAATGTTTGTAAGGCCGGAAAAAAAGAACCGCTAAGAATTGAAGGGGAAGTGAATGAAGTTAATCAAAAAGAGATAGAAAGAGTAAAAAATGCTATGGATAGCATTGATTTTGAAATGTTGCGTGAATTACTGGATGATATGGCAAGACGTAGTGGTCTTTCTGGTGAGGCCTTGAATTTTTTGGGAAAAGACAGGATAATATTAAGTACAGAGCAATTAAATGAAAATGTTATTAGAAAGGGGCAGTATGGTTTGTTTGAGAATGTAATTCGAATTTTTCCTCAAGGTATTGTTTTAGCACTTCGTGATAACATTGCTTCTGAGCTTGTAAAAAAGATGGAAAATAGCCCTAACAAAACAGCTTCGATGTCATTAAAAGAGATTAATATTACTGAAGAAAGATTGAAATTAAAAGTCCTAAAATCAGTAATTCATGAGCAGGTTCATGCACTTTCATTTACTAAGATTGTAACAAAATACACAGAAGGTTCTTTGAGGCGTTTTATAAGAATACGTGGAAAAAACAATTTTGAGGGATTTTATTCTGTTTTGAGTGGGTATAATAAGATCTTTTTTGATGAAGATTTAGAAGGAATGCCTTCTCCCAATAAAGATTTTATTGCTTTTGATGAAGGCGTGACTGAAAAAATAGCATTTGAAATATTAAATAAATATTTAAGTGTTGAGGGTTCAGATATGCCTGCTGCTCAGGTAAATGAATTAGAAGAAAACACTAAGAAAGAGACAACCTATGGATTGTGTCTTGATCTTGTTGATGATGTTATCAGGAGGGTGGCAAAACAGTCTGGATTTAGTGAGGATTCGGTTTGGCAGGCAATCAAGCGAAGTAAGTTAGAAGGAGTAAATTTTGAGGATACTGAAATAGGTGCTTTTTTTGATGAAAGTACATATAAAGGTTTTTTTGAAAAACTTAGAAAGCTTCAAACTTCGGATAGTAAAGATATAGAGCATGTGCAAACATGTTTGCGTGAGCTTGATGATGATTATGTACCGAAGAAATAAATAGTTCTAAAAATACATACGAAAAAGCTCCTCTGCGTTGAGGGGAGTTTTTTTTATAGGTTGATTTTG
>Ga0307989_1001597_pt1 | contig 11833 bp, 8 predicted proteins | sample EllFjometagen185_FD_203164 | JGI IMG/M metagenome (GOLD analysis project Ga0307989, IMG submission 203164) | Marine microbial communities from Ellis Fjord, Antarctic Ocean - #185 | ecosystem: Environmental > Aquatic > Marine > Unclassified | place: Southern Ocean | collected 2014-10-08 | reverse complement strand
ACGACGTGGGTGGTTGGATCAGTTCTCCTCCTCCTCAGGGAACAGCAAGGAATAACTGGTGGAATTTCTTCGGCTGGAGCTGGCTAGTAGACCCTCCTGCAAATGAGCCTTACTATACTCAGAATTACAGTTTCGATTACGGACCTATCCACTATATCGGAATGGAAGCTTATTTAAATTACGACAATTATATGCCTGATATTTATGGTGATCAGAGTTTTACCGAGCTTCAAATGCAGTGGTTTGAAAATGATCTGCTCCATGCAACTGGCAGCGAGTCTCAGGTGATCTTCTATCACTACGATTTTTCGGAACAGATCGATCTTGAGCAAATGGAATTAGAGATGGCACTGTATGGACATGTGCACTCCAATAACGGCAGTATCACATCTCCACCCTACAATCTCTCTACTAAATGTGTTTGTGATGGGAACAGAGCTTACCGTGTGATTAATGTGAACAATAACCAGCTTGAACCAAATAACACAGTTTATGCTGGCAATAATGGTGAGCTGCTCTCCACAAGTTTTATACCTGAGAATAGTGGCGAAGCGGACAGTCTATATTGTTTTGTAGAAAACTACCAGAGTTTAAGTTTTAATGAGGCAAAGTTGCGTTTTATCATGCCTCCGAATGCAGAAGAATATCTTGTTTATAATGGTTCTCTTACTCAAGTTGATAACTCGGGTGAATTTGCAGTTTGTTATGTTACATTTAACATCCCAGCTAATGACGATATATCTATCTCAGTAGTTGCAGACTTTGATGTTTCCGTAGATGATGCCTTAAATAGACAAAAGATTCAACTATCAAATTATCCAAATCCATTCAATCCTTCTACAACGATTTCATTTAATCTTGATGCACAGAACACAGAAAATATAGAGATGATGATCTACAATTTGAAAGGTCAAAAAGTGAAAAGATTAGGAATTGTAAATTGTGGATCGGCAGTTAATAATATTGTCTGGGATGGAGCTGATGAAAACAATGTAAGTGTTTCATCCGGGATCTATTTTGTTAGATTAAAACTTGGTAAAACTGAGATTCAACAAAAAATTATGTTACTAAAATAGATAAATAAAGTGGAGGTTTCGTGAAAATTTTTAAAACAATTATTCTTATTTTATCGGTTTTTCTGGCTATTGGTTATGCTCTTGCACTTTTTGATGTAGCAAAAGAGATCACAATTAACCAGCAATCAGTAAAATTCTTTCTAATAGGTTTTGGATTCTTCTTAGTTCTTTGGTTCGCAGGGTTCAAACGCAATCATTTTTTTTCAACTTTTGAACACGAGCTTACTCATCTAGTAATGGGTCTACTCTTTTTTAAGAAGGTCACACGATTTCATGCGACAGAGGATGAAGGTGGACATATTATAATGCTCCCCAAAATTCGGACAGTTGTATAAGGTGGAGAAGGAGTTTTTGCGAAAAAAGTACAAACAAATCTTCGGGAAAGAACCGGACTTGTAGAATGTGATAATGAGACCTTATCAATCAGTCGGCAATGTGAATTATTGAGTGTAAATCGAAGCAGTGTGTATTACCAAAAAGTAGAGAAGAATGATGAAACAGATTAGAAAGATGCAGGAATTTAAATAGAATAATGGTAATACATTAGAAATAATTCTGAGTTCTTACAATTTACAAGAATGGGATTCCGTATTAATAATCCCATTCTTGTTGTATACAATACTTATAAATTATAATTATCTGAGACACTCAGTACTAATCCATAAACAGCAAAGATCATACCAAGTTTACTAAACTCCTCGATATAGAGCATAAATCCTAAAGAATTTCCTGACCAAATTAAATAAGCTCTATAAAGTATTAGCAGGTAATACACAGACATCAAGATAATAACAGATAACAGGTAGCGATAGGCAAAACTGCGCTGCCTGATGTTCCTGATACTCTTAATAAGTTTATTGAAAAAGATGCTAAAAATGATAGTTCCAATTAGAGCAAATGGCAGATAGACTAGAAGCCAAGAGTAACCAAGATTCTCAAGTCTGGTTCCTTTCATAAAACCAGTAATATCTTCAATATTCTGCCCCATCTTAAATTTCAAATTCAAGATTTCATCCACTGAGAGCAGTAGCATTATACCACTGAACAGCTTCATAATTACCTGCTGTGCAAAAGTAATCTTCAATTTTTCTCTATCCCCCCAGCCCATAAGAAAAAAAGTGAATGAGCAAATAAGAATAACAAAACTCATAAATAGTGAAGCGATCGTGAAATCGTGCGTTAGGTCCAAATGGTAAAGGATATCGTAGATGGCCATGGTAAATAGTCCCATATCTTTAACCAGTGTAATCTGAAAACCGAAGAAGTATGAGATCAATGAAAAGATGATGATCATACCACCAAATATCAGGATCGGTGCTTTAATAACTTTTAAGAATTCTTTTAATTTCATTTTCTAATTTCCTTATTTTGTACTTGTTTTAAACTGGCACAACTGCTCGAAACAGTTCCAGCGTTCCCTTGATCGAATATTCAGCAATAGCCTGAGGAATAAATACTGATTCTCCCGAACTGATTTCAAGAGATGATTCTGACCAACTTATCATCCCTTCTCCCCCTGTACATAGCAAGATTTCAGCACTGAAGAAATCATCATTTATATATGGCTGGTTATTTGTAACATTTATCTTCGAGAGTTGAAATTCAGTTACAACGGCTTTGTAAGTAGCTTCATTATTTACTTTTTCTGGTTCGATTTTCTGCAAGCCATTAGACGAGAAATCAAGGGTTTGTGTCAGCTGAGGTATATCAACTTTCTTAGAAGTAAGACCACCCCGCAGAACATTATCAGAATTAGCCATGATCTCTACTCCACAACCGTTTAAATATGAGTGTAAAACACCTGATTCTATAAAAAAAGCTTCTCCTGGTTTCAATTTTACTAGATTCAAAAAAAGAGGAGAAAAGACTCCCATATCAGATGGATAAATTGCTGCCAGTCTTGAAATCCATTTAAATATTGAAATCTCTTTCTCGTTTCTTGCTTTCGCCATCGCTAATTTGTTGATTATTATACTTATCCTTTTCGACTGTTCATCATTATTCTCTCTCATTAAATTCAAGAATATTTTTTTTAAATTTGCAGAATCAGAATCACTCTCTTTAATTTGTGGGATATGCTCTTCTAAGCCTAAGTAATTAAATCTCTCTATTATTTCCTCTATTGGTTGAAATCCACATAGAGCTTCAAAACTGGTCAGCGCACAAATTAGCTCTGGTTTATGATTACTATCTTTATAAGTTCTTAATGCAGAATCGGTGGGAATATGTTTTTTATTCTCAAGCTTAAAACCTTTTTCTGCTTGGATTTTGTTTGGGTGAGCTTGAATGGAAAGAGGACTGGCAGCCGCCAACACTTTTAATAGAAATGGCAACTCGTTATTGAATTTAGCCGCAACTTTCTCTCCCAGCATTATTAGAGGATCAACACTTATGATCTGAAGTAATGATTCCTCTTTGCCATCAATCTTAATACGTGAAGATGCCAGATGGTGAGTCCCCATCCACATCTCCGCTTGCGGTTCCTCTGCTACTGTTTCTTCACTCATGAGATTGGGAATAAAAGTTTTTGAACCCCACTCATAATCACGGATTGGATTTCTTAATTTAAATATCCTGATTAGACTATCATTACTCATCAACACATTCCTTTTTGTATTATAGTTTAATTTTTTTACTATATGTCAATTAACGTCAAGTATTACTAATCTATTTTTAAAATATATAACAAAGAATAGTATTGCAATCGATGTTCCATATATATTATGAATTATAGCATGTCGTTATTAAATCATAATTTCTTATACAATAAGGGTTACGAATGTATAAAATTAAGAATGAAGTAATTTGATCTGATATACAAAAAAATAACTATCCCAAAAAAAGCACATTTGTGTTCCACAATAGCTACAAAAAAAGGACCCTGAAAACCGGATCCTTTTTAATTTATTACTTATTTTCTAGATTATTTTGTTCTGAAGAACTCAATACGTCTATTTTTAGCACGTCCTTCTTTAGTTTTGTTGGAAGTTACCGGATGATCAGGACCTAACCCGATAGCACGTAATCTATGTTCTTTAATACCTTGATTGATTAAGTAACGGCGTACAGATTCAGCTCTTTTTCTGGATAACTTCATATTGAGTCCTCTGGAACCTGAACTATCTGTATGCCCGCTGATCTCAAGGTGCATATCTTTGTAATCTTTAAGTGTTCTAACAACCTTACCCAATATATTCTTAGCCACATCGGTCAATTCTGAGCTTCCAATCTTGAAGTTCACGCCATCAAGAATAATAGGTGACTTCTTCTCAAATATGATTTCCGGTTTTTTATCGGGACAACCATCAGCATCCTGGAAGCCGTTAAATGTTTCTGGCTCTAACGGACATTTGTCATCTCCATCCAAGAAGCCATCACCGTCGGTATCTGCATTTTTTGGATCAGTCTGATGAATAAATATCTCGTCACCATCATTCAAGTTATCACCATCTGTATCCATTGAGTTAGGATCAGTTTGGTAATTATTAATCTCATCACCGTCACTTAGACTGTCACCATCTGTATCAATTGAATTAGGATCAGTTTTGTAAGTATAGACCTCATCATAATCATTAACGCCATCCATATCGGTATCAGCTACATTGGGATCTGTTCCAGTACTATCTGCACTGATGAACACGCCTGTATTAGTTTCAACTGAATCGGCAAGAGCATCACCATCATTATCGTAATCAGGACAGCCGTCTTCATCTTCAAAATCATCAAAATCTTCAGGAACAAAGGGACACTTATCAAGTTTGTCTTCAATTCCATCACCATCGGAATCTCTCCAACCACCAAAGCGCAAAGTAATTCCAAATCCTGCAGAGAGATTTCCAGTTTGGATATCTGGTCTTCCCAAATCAGTTGTAGATTCGCCCGACATATCTTGGGTCTGATTAAATATTCTTTGATATTTTATACCGAAATCAATACCAACCGTACGGGAGATCTCCCACTCGATACCACCACCAATATTGGCGATAAAATTCGTACCCGAAAACAACTCAGTGCCGGAAAGGTAGGTTACTGAAGCAGTATCCACAAAAGTATCTGTGGTTTCACAGTTCCACATCATTACACCCATTCCGGCAGTAAGATACGGTATCCAATTTTGATCTTTGATCAGATTATAGCGTCCAAAAACAGAGATAGGGATAAATGATGTCTTAAAAGGAGCATCCTCTTTGGAAACCAAATGCCTCATCACCTCTAAAACTTGATCTTTATCACGGACTGTAACAAAACCATAACCGGCTTCAATTCCAACTCCGATCTTACGAGTAAAATAATATCCTCCGTTAAATTCTGATAGAAGCCTAACTGAGCTATCATCTTCATCACCACCAATCAGTTTAGTCGCATTGTTATGCAAACCTGTGAATATTTGTCTTTGAAAGATCTGGGCATAAATATTACTACTCATTAATATGATCATACAGATAATAAATAATGTAATTTTTGTTCTTTTCGTCATCTAAAATTCCTCCCGAATTATATATTCATTAAATCCTATTTAGCTCCCATATCACCTCTGGACCCATCGGCATCTAAAAATTCCTCCGACGGATCTCCGGCATCTATACAGGGAGATTCTGCGAGTAAATTATAATCTCTATTGGCTGCATCTTTAAATTTGGGATCAGAATTTATTACTCCCATTTTAAAGAAAAGTGAACCATTATTATTTGTTTTAAAACCATCTTCTGCATTCATTATATTAGAATAACTTAGAGTCATTTTGATATCGCCAAATTTATGAAAACATACTTCCTGAGGATTGTTGTTCCAGATTATGGTACTATAAATTTTAGGGTTTGAAAAACTATTGCAATAAACACCCCCACCATGTTTGGCAGAGTTATCGGCAATAGTAAGATTACGCCAGGAAGAGGTTGAATACTGAGTATAGATTCCTCCACCATAACCGAATTCTGTTCCCATTGCTTCATTGCCAGCTACAACGCAATCATTGAGTTCTGGATTGGAGTTGTACACATAAATACCACCGCCGAAGTTGTTGGCTTTATTATCTATGATTTCTAATTTACTCAAGGTTGGATTTGAGTTGCTTAAGTAAATTCCACCACCATACCCGTGTTTTGTTCCTAAAGACGAATTATTCATTATTACGATATTTTCAATTTTAGAATTGGAATTGTAGAGATAGAGTCCTCCACCGAATTTTTCAGCAGAATTATCTTTCACGATCAAATCACTGATAGTCGGACTGCCATTATATATGAATAAACCACCTCCGCGGTGCACGTTACCAATTCCATTTTGGATTGTGAAACCAACCAGTTTTGCTTCATCAGTTTCTTCACTATTAAAATTGACCACACTGCTTGAACCCTTCCCATCAATAATAGTTGAGTTAATGAAGGATCTGTCACGGGTTTCAAGAAATTTAGAGCATACAGTTATATTCTTACCTTCAAAATCAATATTTTCTTTATAATTACCTGGTTGTACAATTACTACATCTCCCGAAACAGCAGAACGAATTGCCGCTTGAATGGTCTGATGATCTTGAGGAACACGCAATTTACCAAAGTGACAAATAGCAGAGAAATGTTTGGATTTTGGTGAATTATTCCTTCCAACATAACTATAGATCCGATAATAATATTTTTGATGGATCTCAGTATTAGCATCAATGTAAGACTCTGTATTTGCTGCAATTGCGGCAATTGTTTTAAATTCTGAATTCTCTGTTCTTCTTTGAATTTTGAAACCTTCTTCAATTTTACTATTATCGTTCCATTTTAGCTTTACCTGTCGATCAGCAAGGATTGTTATTCTAAAACTTCCTGGAGTGATTAAGCCATAGTATTTGGAAGTTGAATTTGTATAGTGAGATACATTCAGTGCAGTGAAAGCAAGAACCCTGTAGGTATAATTTATATTGTAACTAAGATCTTTATCTATAAATTCTGTGATATTCGAATTAACATTTTTTATCACTTTGAAATCGGAACCGTTTTGGCTTCTTTCAACTCTATAGCCATCTTCAAAATAGCAGTTATCATCCCAATTCAGTATAATCTTTCCAGCAGAAACAACCTCAGAACTAAGATTGGAAGGATGTGGAAATATAGTATTTAAATATTCAACATTAGAAAAATCGGATCCGTTGATCTGAGTTGTAGCTTGAACTCTGTAATAATATGTATTTTCAAATTTAACATTAACATCTGTATAGGAAGTTGAGTTTGCTGGAAGTTTTACAAGTGTTGTAAACTCATCATTTTCAGCTCTTCTTTCTATTTCATAACCCGTTTCAAAAGAACAATTATCTTCCCAGTAAACAGTAGCAGTTCGATCATCGAGAACTTCCGAGCTTAAATAAGAAGGAGCAGGGAAAACTGTTTTGGCAATGATTTCTGTAGAGTAATCTGATGAATTGGAATTTGTAATTGTTGCAATCCTGTAGATATACTGGGTCCCATATTTCAGCCTTTCATCCAAATATGAATCTGCAGTTGCAGGAAGCTGTTTGATTGTTACAAAATCATCTTTCCCACTTTTTCGTTCGATCTTAAAACCAGTATCAAAAGTACAGTTATCCACCCATGATAGTTTTAATGATTGATCATCTAAGACAAGTATGGATAGATAAGTTGGCTCAGGGAAAATTGTTTTTGCAGATAAAATATTAGAATAGGCTGATTGGGATACAGGAGTAAAGGCAATTACTCTGTAATTATATACAGTATCATATGTTAGATCAGAATCCAAGAAAAAAGTGGTGTTTGCATCTAATGTCGCAATTTCCTTAAATTCACCTCCGCTAACTTTTCTTTCCAGTTTGTAACCCGTCTCAAACGTACAGTTATCTTCCCAATACAATCTGAGTGATTCATCATCAATATTTTCGGCATATAAATTTTCTGGACCAGGAAAATCAGTTTTTGTTCCTACTTCATTGGAATATTCTGATTCACTGATTTTAGAAAGTGCCTTGATTCGATAAGTATATTCATCACCAAGTTGCATCTCCTCATCCAGATAATCTCTCTCCTCTTTTCCAAGTTTGACCAATAGTTCATATTCACCCTTACTCACCTTTCTTTCTAGAACATATTCATGCGCTAGCGCAGACCTATCTTCCCAATAAAGTTTAGCAGAGTGATCATTCAAGACATCAATAAATAGTTTTTGAGGGGCTGGAAATGAAAGTTCTGCCGAAACAGCAACACTTGGACGTGATTGATTAACATCTGTAAAGGCTTTTATAACGTAGGTATATGTTTTTCCATCTTCTAGTTTACTATCCACAAAATAACGAGTATCTGCGGCTACAACTGCTATCTCCTCAAATTCAGTGTTACCAGATTTTCTTTCAATTTTAAAACCACTTTCATATCCATATTGATCTTCCCATGTCAGGCGAGTTGATTGGTCATCAAGTGCTGTAACATTAAAATTTTCAGGTGCTGGGAACTCTGTTTCAACTGTGGTCTCATCTGATGCTAAAGATCTGTTAAATTCAGTTTCACACTTTATCTGATAATAATATTTCTCTCCGACCGTTAAACCTTCATCGAAGTATTCCGTCTCATCAGCTGTTACTTTGTCAATCTCCAGATATTCTGTATTCATGCTCTTCCGTTCAATAATAGAACCGGTTTCAAAATCGCAATTATCCTGCCAATTTAATTTAACCGATTGATCATCAATGGGTTTTACAATCAGTTTTGCTGGTCTGGGAAATATTGTAGAAAGCGTGATCTCATCAGAAAATTCAGATCTCATAATGTCATTATATGCTTGAACTTTGTAAGAGTATTTTACATTGAAAGTTAATTTTTCATCAACAAAGAAAGTTTTATCTTTTTCTAATTTGAGCACTTCGATAAAATTTTCATTACCTCTTTTTCTGAGAAGAATATAGCCAATGATATCTTCTTTTGAGCTATGCCATCGTAAGGAGATCGTGTGATCATTCAGCGCTTTTGCAGATAGATTAGTTGGGCGATCAAGTATGTTGGCTTCAACACCAATAGAATCTTGAACCGATGAAGTTTCCTGCGTAAAAGCATATCCTGTTAAAAACAAAATTAACAGAATTAAAATCCAAGTTTTCACATTCCCCCCTGATAATGGAAAATCCAATATATAATTAATAATTAACAAAATCTTATAATGTTTTTAAAATTTTAGAACTTATGCTGTCAATAAATTCTTAAGTTTGCTTTTCATAGCCACGAAATGTGAGCCTTTCCAATATATCTTTCCGCATTTTCTACAAATTTTATAATCGGAGAAGTTGAGCCTTACATTTTTTGGAATTAGGCATTCGGTTTTTTCTGCATTTATCGTTTGTAATCTGTTGTTGCATACTAGACATCTGGAGGACAACTCACTCTCCTCAAAATCGACAAGATTTTGGATTTCTTGTAATTGTTTATCATAGTTTACATTCTTGATTAATCTTCTATGGAATTTATCTTTTCTGTTAGCTATTTTTTTACTTTTTGTTAGGAATATCCGGCGTTCTTTTTGGCAAAGAGATACCTTTTTGTCTATACTGATACTTTGGGGAATTACTGCATCATATCCTAGCAAACGAAGACATTTAGTTAATTTACACAGATTTTCATCTAATAAAAACTTCTTCCTTTTCATTATCATAAGTATTAAAAAGTACCTACTTCAAAGAAGGTTCTCACTTCGACAATATCTGTCTGTTTTGCTTCTTCTAAAGTACCGCTGAATAGCAATTTCCCGTTATCCAAAAAAATAATTCTATCTGCAATACGATGAATGCTGGCAAGTTCATGTGTTACAATTACGATCGTCATATTAAGAAGATCTTTCAGTTTCAGAATCAATTCATCCAAATTTGCACTGGTCAACGGGTCAAGACCAGCAGAGGGTTCGTCACAGATCAGGATATCAGGATCAAGAGCAATAGCTCTGGCTAAAGCTGCTCTTTTTTTCATTCCTCCAGAAAGCTCTGAAGGTATCATATTCACTGCATGACTCAAGTTAACAAGATCCAATTTTACTTTTATCATTTTATCAATTATCTTTTTTGGTAATGCTGTATGCTGTTCCAGTGGTATAGCTACATTATCATAAATACTTAATGAATTAAGAAGTGCTCCGTTTTGGAACAACATACCAATTTTACTGAGGATATCATCAAATTCCTGTTCATCCATTGTAGTAACTTCTTCATCAAATATTTTAACAGATCCGGAATAGGGATTATAGAGTTTGAGAATATTTTTAATCAATGTTGTCTTCCCACAACCACTGCCTCCTAAAATAACTGTTACTTCTTGAGGAAATATATCCATTGATATTTTGTCTAATATGATCTCTTCACCATATTTCGCAACAAGATTTTTAACAGAAATTATTGGTTTTTTCATATCTTAAAAATAGAAGATCAAGCTATTGATCGCATCCAATATTATCACCCAGAAAATTGAAGCTACTACAGCTTGAGTAGTAACCTTACCAACACCTTCTGCACCACCCTTCACATTGAATCCGTAATAACTTCCTATTATTACAATAACCCAGGCAAAGAAGTAGCTTTTTCCCAAACCAATAATAGCATCTCTAAAGGTTAATACTTCGAATATGCGATTAACAAAAACAGTAGCACTCAATTCAAGATAAGTAACAGCTATAATCAGTCCTCCAAATATTCCGATCAATGTTGATGCTGTTACCAAAAGCGGGATACAAATTGTGATAGCATGGAATTTGGGCACAACAATATATCGAATGGGATTGATTGCCATCATTTTAAGTGCATCGATCTCTTCTGTAACTTTCATAGTAGCAATTTCTGAAGCTATTGATGAGCCACTTCTACCTGCTAAAATTATAGCTGTGAGAATAGGTCCCATCTCTGTCACCATTGAAACTCCCATAAGATCAGCAACAAATATATTTGCGCCAAATTGTCGCAACTGGGCTGCAGATTGCAAAGCTAATATCAAACCGAGTATCATCGAAAGTAATGCTATTATTCCCAGTGCATCTACTCCGATGAATAAAGCCTGTTGAATAACAGACCCCTTACGCTGTCCTTTCTTATTAAAAATTCCGACAAATGACCAGTAAGAGATATCAGCGATCAAAGAAATACCATCTTTTATTGAATTTAAAAAGATTATAAATGCTGAACCTAAACGAGTAAAATGATCTTCTTTTACTACAATTTTTGCTTGTTTAATTCCTACTGATGTAAATGTATTATAAGCGGTTTTCACTATCTCATTCATGTATAAAGAATTGCCTGGTTCGAGGTCTAATTGCAACAGCATCTCATCTATAAATGCAATACCTGCACTATCTATTTTTGTGACCATTCGTAGATCAAGTGTAACAATTAATTGATTTTTGACTTGAGCAAAGTTATAGCTCAAAGCAGGTACAGTATGCTTTGTTAGCTCTCCATCAAAGAATAATGATTGTTCTCTATATTCCATATTATCTCAAGAAATATGTTACTCTTAAAAACAGGCTGTGCTCTCTAACCAGATAATCTTTCCCAGAATCTACGCTTAACTTTTCTAAATTAAATTTGTAATCAAGAGATATATGCTTAAATAAATTTAAGTTAAAAGAATTTTCCCATTCAAATGTATATTCATCGTTCTCATCAAATGGAAAGTAGAAATCCGCGTCTGAAGCGTATGTTAAATTAAATGGTAACTGGAAATTACCGACTAGTGATAACTCGGTTCCTGTTGTATTGGTTGAAGCTAATTCAAAGTATTTTCTATGTTCAA
>Ga0307989_1001596_pt1 | contig 11835 bp, 11 predicted proteins | sample EllFjometagen185_FD_203164 | JGI IMG/M metagenome (GOLD analysis project Ga0307989, IMG submission 203164) | Marine microbial communities from Ellis Fjord, Antarctic Ocean - #185 | ecosystem: Environmental > Aquatic > Marine > Unclassified | place: Southern Ocean | collected 2014-10-08 | reverse complement strand
TTCAAATAATCCTATTTTTTCGTTGCTTCCTGCACTGATTCTAAAATTGGAAGATAACCCGTACAGCGGCATAAATTACCAGAAAGAGCTTCTTTAATTTCTTCCAAATTCGGATGAGGATTTTTCTCAATCAATTCTGTAGTTGATATAATCATACCAGGTGCGCAAAAACCGCATTGGAAAGCATTCTTATCTAGCATTGTATTTTGAACTTTACTCAGACCATCTTTAGAAATACCTTCAACAGTTACAATTTCCTGTTCATCAGTTTCAATAGCTAATATCAAACAACTACGTACACTTCTTCCATTAAGAAGTACTGCACAGGCACCGCAATCGCCACGGTCGCAACCGCATTTTGGACTTTTCACTCCTAACTTATCCCGTAGAACATCTAATAATATCTCTTCTGGTTCAACATGAACGCTTCGCAATTCACCATTCAATTTAATTGTTATTTTTTTCATGATCGACCACCTTTCATGTTCGCAATGGATTTTCGTAAACCGCGTTTGAACATTATCTTCATCATGTGAATTCTGTATTCTTTAGAAGAACGCATATCAGCAATTGGTGATATTTCACTTGGAATTAACTCTGATGCTTCTTCAATTAGGTCATCAGTAATTTCTTTTCCTTTCAGGAATTCTTCCAATTTTTTCATTCGTTTTGGAACAGGACCAACCGCACAATAAGCAAAACGGTAATTTTTTGTTTCATTAACTAAAATCCCAATTCCTGCTTGCGCCAGATCTTCACCTTTATAGCGTCCTAATTTTTCATATGTTCCATTATGTTGGAAGATCGGAATATTAATTCCCAATACAAGTTCATCAGATTTAAGTAGTGTTTTCTTGGGTCCAGTAAACCAATCATGAATTGAGATTACTCTTTTTTCTGTTTTACTCTGAACAACAATCTCTGCATCATAAACAAGTAGTGCAGGCGCAGAATCCAGGCTGGGAACTGCTGAACAGATATTTCCAACAACTGTTGCCCTGTTTCTTATTCCTACCGATGCAACAGTCATACTGGCTTCCCATAAGATTGGTATTTTTTCTTTTAGTTTTTGTGATTCAATGATTTCAGTGAATGTTACTCCAGCACCAATAAAAATGTTATCTTCTGATATTTCAATTTTATTCAGCTGAGTAATTTCTTTAATATCTATCACATTCTCTGTTTTAACAATCTCTTCTTTTAGATGAACTATCAGGTCTGTTCCACCTGCCAGAATTTTTGCTTTTCCTTTTAATTTTGAAAGCAAGAGCAAAGTTTCATCCATATCTTTTGGCTTATGATAGTTAAAATCATTTATAATAGCCATAATAACTCCTTATTTATTCTACAATTTCTATGCTTCCATTGCTATAATCCGGCACATAGAGGATTCTAATTCGATGCCACGTAGTGGGAATAAACCTATCCAAACACGTTTGTTATTCACTTTGTTGATCTCTCCACCTAAATTTTCTGCATGCACCAAACCCTTAGGAAAGAGATTCAGATGCATAACCTGATAAAATTCGTCTATGGGAAACATCTCTTCCCAAGTTTTACCATAATCCGCAATCAATTTTTCCTCGGCTTTTTTAAATGGTTTTGGATGCCAATCACGAATAATTGTGTTCATTGGGTGATCTGCACTTCCGCAATCTACACCTATCCATTTGATTTCCATATCCAATGCCCACTGGTGAAATTCTGGGCTTGGTCCTGGATGTTTGACAAAATATCGAATTTCATCAGATTCTGGTTGATCCCAGCTATATTTGTGATAACCTGTGTTAATAATTAGGATATCACCTTTTTTAATTTCTACTTTACTCATAAGCATTTCAGGAGTGTAGAGAGAATAATCTGAAACTTCATCAGAAATATCTACAACAACTCCTTGTCCAATCCATTTTTTTATTGGAACATTTCCAATAGTTTGTCCACTTGCAAAGAAGTGGATCTGACCATCAATATGCGTTCCAACATGATTACTTGTTTTAATAATTTGTCCATTAGCTCCTTGACCCATATGGGCTCCAGCTAATCTCTTAAAATATTGAATTTGCAATGGCATATAACTTGGCCATGGTGGTGTGTGGATACTCAATCTTTGTGTAAGATCGTACACTTTTACATTGTCCATAAACTCTAAAAATTCTTGTGGTTTCATAATAAACTCCTTTTATTTATTTCCGAAGCTTCCACCAAAGGAAATCTCTCAGCCAAGATTCGGAAAGTTACGACTGAGTTAAAACTTTCCGAATCTTACGTTTAAGAATCCCTCTACAAGAAGCTTCGGAAAGGCTGAACTTTTCTTTCATAATTCTTTCATAAACTATGTTACACTACCTATATTTTGGTTCTCTATAATAGAAAAACTGTCATTCTGAGAAATCTTCTATGAAAATTCTTACGAAGAATCTCGATTTACAACAGAATTAAATCTAAACGAGATCCTTCCAAAGAACAACGAGAAAGATGCGTCAGGAAGACAGATACTTTTATTCATACGAAATTTCCTATTTCTTAAATTGTTCTGCTAAACCGATTGCTGCTTTAATAAATGGATCCATCGGTGCACTTAATACACCAGCACCAACTTGTCCAATTCCCGGGTCTTTATGAGCTACACCAGTGTCTATAAATGGTGTTAACCCTTTTTCTACAACTTTGGTCACATCAATTCCTGTAGGTGTTCCGCGGAAGTTCAAATATGGGATTTGATACATGTTATTTTCACCAAAAGCAATTTCATACATTGCTAGAGTGTAATTTACAGCATCATTGGCAGTGCCACCTACAAATTGAACTATTGCTGGAGATGCTGCAATGGCAAAACCACCAAGTCCAACAGTTTCTGTTATTGAACTATCTCCAATATCGGGGTTGGCATCTTCTTTTGTGAAGCCTGGGAAATAAAGTGCATCTGGAACCAAAGCCTCTCCTACGAACCATGAATCTTTAGTTCCTGCAAGCTGCAAACCGAAATCTGTTCCATTCCTGCACATGGCAACTACGATACTGCTATTATCTATATTTCTAGCTGCATCTAAGGTTACCTTTCCAACCGGCATTGAAAGATTTAAAAAGAAATGATCGTTCCCATTTATAAAATTGAGAACTTTAGCAGTTACATTTTTCTCATCACAAGTTTGTACAATTGCAGGTGCAATTGTTCTGTAGAAAAGAGATGTTGCGGCTCTATTACGATTGTGAACTTCATCTCCCATATGTAATGCTTGTGCGATTATGTTTTTCAGGTCAATTTTCCCTAAATACTCAACTGCGTTCTTTAAAGTTGGATACAATTCGTTTTCAATCCATTTAAGTCTTTCTATAGTTTCATTATCATAAGCACCATAGCGAAGTACTTTTCCTAAACCTTCATTTAAAGTACAATAAGCATAATTACCATACTCCTCATTTTTAAGAACAAAAACCGGCATTGAAGCTGAAACAACTCCTGCCATCGGTCCAACAGTTTCATGTTCGTGGCAAGGTGAGAAAATAAATTCTCCAGAAGCTGCCAACTTCTCTGCTTCTTCAAAATTCTTTGCTCTACCTTCATAAATAATTGCTCCGATCATTGCTCCTTTCATAGGTCCACAAACCCTATCCCATGTTAATGGAGGACCAGAGTGAAGAAGAAGATTTTCTTTCATACCGGGTATTACATTTCTAGCTATGTCTAGTCCTACCAAATATGGTTTGCCATTTAGAATGATTTCTAATACCTTCTCATTGGCTATGTCAATTTTCGCTTTATTTTTTTTTAATATTTGCAAGATTTTATCATCAATATTAGCTGGAGGAGTCCAATCGACATTCACAACTTTTTCTCCTTGTTTTTCCAGATCATCTTTAAATGAATCAAGCCCAACATTTACTACTTCGATTTTTTCCCCAAATAACTTTTTAAAACCCATGTCTCCTCCGCTATTTATTTATTTTTTTTATAATCAGTTTAACAACTTCTGCAGCTGCAGCATTCGATGGCATTACAATAACTCCATTTTTTTCTAAAGTTTGTATTATCATACTTCTGTTTTGAGGATCTTGCTCTGTTCCAGTTACAGAACAGATAAAAGAGATATCAGGAGCAATTTTTTGAGCCTTAATAATAATAGGAAGAATCTCATTTAACGGATCGATATTTGCCCCATAACCTAGCACAAGATCAAACAAAATCACAGCGGTCTCTTCATCTCTTGCTTCTTGCAATATTCGTTTGTTTCTTAAATCAAAATCCATCATCGGGTGCAGACGACCAACCGTGAATTCATCTTCACCCAAATCTACCAGAGTGTGTTCTTTACTTAACCAGGAATCTGTTAACGCAAATTTTTCATCCGTAGCTCTATTGCTGAAAATGTTTTCGGAATTATTTTTGAGAATTAATTGAGTTTCGTCACAAAGAGTTCCCCCACTGAATAATCCACGGATGTATTTTCTCCCAGAAGATATTTTTTTAACTTCATTTGTTACGATTTTCTCATAACTCTTGCTTCGTTCTTCCAGATATTTACTAACTTTAGAGATTTCAACTTTACTCGAAATCGCACAAGCAAGGAGGGCAGCTTCTTCTAATGTTTCAGCAGCAAATGCGCCACTCTCTTTAATTAAGTTACTATTAGCACCAAGGAAAACACTAACAATTGGTTTCGAGATTTTTTTAAGTTTTTCATTAATTTTTTTTAGAACTGCAGGATGTGGAGGTTTAGAAACCAAAACTATTACTTCTGTGTTTTCATCATTTTTTAAAGCATCCAAAGCAGAGATAAACATCATTCCTCCAACTTGTTCTTTGATGTCTCTTCCACCAGTTCCGATAGCTTGGGAAATACCAAAACCTTCTTCTGAAATTATGGAACTGACTTCTTGTAAACCTGTTCCAGATGCAGCAATTATGCCGATATCTCCTTTATGGACAGCATTGGAAAATGCTAATGGCACTCCATTGATAATTGCAGTTCCGCAGTCAGGTCCCATCATTAAAAGGTTATTTTCGACTGCATATTTTTTTAGTTCGATCTCAGTTTCTATTGAAACGTTATCAGAAAACAGCATTACATTCAAACCTTTTTGTAATGCTTTCATTGCTTCTGCTCCTGCATATCTTCCGGCTAATGAGATAAGAGCAAGATTTGATTCAGGTTGAATTTGAATTGCAGTTTCTAAACTTCTAGGATTGAACGTACCTTGATCATCTTTTTTGTTTCTGATCTCAATTAGAAGATTATCCACATTTTTAAATATTTCATCTAATTTTTCTTCATGATCAGATTTTACAACGATCAAAAGATCAGTATCATCATATTCCTCGAATTCATCAAGATAGAGTCCGGCAGTTTTAAGGATAGATTTGTTTTCCTGAGTTGCCATTACCACTGTTGCATCAAGGACATAATCCATCAAGGCAATATCTTTCCCCACGATCATCAGGCTAACTGAATCGAAATACTCTCCTTTCTTAACAATGCTTTTTATCATTTAAAACTCCTTTAATTGTTACTATAAAACCCGTTAACATATCAGAACCGGATGTATGCCCGGAACCAATTATATTGTTTGCAAATTGTGAGATTAATCTAATATTATTATGTCTTAAAGAAATTAATAATTGATGGAAATTTTCATAAAATTTATTTGAATAGGCGTATTCAAGGAATGTGTTTGAAATTAAATTTTTACCTATGGAATTTGAATAACATTCTTCAATGAGTTCAGAAAAATCATAACTATTAATTTTATTGAGATAATTCAAAGCATACAATATCCCACAATTAAAGTCATCTCCGCTGGGTGTAAGCCCAAAACCTACTCCCCTCATATTTTTTGCAATTACTGGAAGTTTTTCTAGCGTAATTCTCTGGCATGTATTTCTTACATGATCTAGAAATGCTTTCTCAAAAATAGTTTGGAAGAAAACCTCATTCTTGGGGAAAAGTAAAAAACCTAAACTTTTGGGAGATATTTTATTTGCAAGGTCATTTACTAAGATATCAATATGTGATATCAATTTATCAATATTACTTATATAAATATTTTGTATTAAAGTTGGTTCTATATAGCCAATGTTAAGTGCATTATTTCCCATTGAAATGTTAGTATTTGTTACTCTGAGAGTCTGCTCTGCATGTTGCGGAAAATTTTCAATAACAATATTATTGGGTCCTGTGCCAACCTTAGTAGAAACCAGCGAAACCAATTGTTTATTATTTATGTAATTATGAACGTTTTCAAATTTGGAGTGTAATTTATAGTTACCATTTTTTATACAATCTCCAAAATTTAGAATATTCATAAAACTCCAAAAATCCAAATTATTCTCTTTCCAAATAATTTTAGAAAGAAAAGAGTCAAATTTCTGTTTTTGAAGTCTTAATGTCAAATAGTTTTTAAATACAATTGTTTAATGATTTTGCATTCTCAAATAGATGATACAAATTTTGAATTTTAGCAAAAAAGCTCGTTCATTTAAACGAGCTTTCTGAAATAAATTAATGAATTTCAAAAAGTACTTATTTGAAATCCATTGCTTCCTTTAAGAATTTATCAACCCAATCTTGATAAACAGAATATAAAAATGTCTTATTGTTATCCAACTGCAGAACATATTTGGGATCTTTGACCATTGATAATCGAATATAATGATTTGAGCCATCAAAAAATTCTACACCAATTTCAAGTTTCGGGTATTTTAATTTTTCTTTATAAGTTGCATATTCGTTATCCACAAAACCATTTACAGTGAGTTGTGTTAACTTTGAGAGAATTTCCTTAAGTGTAGGATTATTATTATTCACACTTAAATTACTCATTCCATCTGCGTACAACCAAAGAGAATCAGATTGGGTAAGTTCATATGCACAAATACCACCAATAATAGATATCTTGGAGATATTGTGTTCATCGAATTCCAATATGGTTTTTTCTCTCCAATCATCGGAATTTGTAGAAACAACATAATTAATATTATCTTCTAACTTGAATACTTTATCCTCATCCGGTCTTCTAACTGGAGTTGACTTGGAGGAAGAACTTTTACCAATTATTGCTTCATCGAGAACTTCATTATTCTTATCAAGAAATCTTAGCAGTGTTCCCTGGCTGTTTGTAACTTTATATGTATTAAATGAGCTTTCACTTTCTGAAATCGGTAGATTAGAGGTTTTTACATTTAACACTTTACTAAATATATTTTGTACCTGATATTCATTTGCATTCTTCTCGAAAGGAATCACAATTTTCCATGTATTATTTTGTTTTGATAATTTTAATGTATCTCTAATATTTGATATTTCAATAGATGTGATCATTGCAGAATCAGCTTGGAAAAACTGTATACGTTTTTCTACATTATTATCAATTTTCGTTATTAAGAATACAATTACCAGAACAACTAAAATGCTGATATATATTTTTTGTTTTTTACTCATAAAGTTCTCCTATATGTTTTCTTCTATTTAACTCTTTTCTGTAATGCAAAAATCCTAACAAAATTAGTAGTATAGAAGGGAAGAGAATGTTTAGCCATCTTACAAATTTTTTAGTTCCCTGTTTTATTTCTTTTAACGGAGTGAATTGAGTTTCACGTGATCTTATTTCAATTAATGTACCATCTGAGACCATATAATCAACAGCATTTAACACAAAATCTCTGTTTCCTGGAACACCTGCTCCGGCACCATCTTTTACAAAATCTGAATCTGAAACGAGTAAAATTCTACCAGATACCGTATTACCTACAGCATTTTCATCTTTTGTGTGATCCATAAAATTACTGACGAATTTTCCACTATAAATCCCAGCTACAACTTTTGGTTCATCAATCAACATTCTCTTAAGATCAATGTTAATATATGGTAGATATGAAATATCAAGTTGTGGCATTGTTACTTCACTGCTGTTCTTTGAAGTATAAAGCAACGGTTCAAATGAAATACCTCCAACAATATTAGTTGTATCAATTTCCGATGCAAAGATTAGCTGCATATAATCAAGGTTTTTAACTAGAATATTTTCTTTATTAACATTATTTATTATCGGGAAGAAAGGATAGCTTACGGGTATTTGTGTGCGGAACATTCCTCGCTGTTGTTGAACTGTAACTTGTCCGCATTGGGCATCAATAATCAGATTTGGTTTAATAGAAATTCCATAATTATTGAGAAGTCGGAAAATATCGGAGTTAATAGGTTGTGCCGATAACTGTTGAATGTTTGCAACTATTCTATCTTGGAAGAGAATTATATTTCCATCTTGCATTAGGTATTGATCTATATTAACAAGCTGAGACATCTCAAGAGAATCTTCAATTCCAGCAATAATAAGTGCATCAATATCATTTTCAACGGGTCTCTTAAGATCGACCTTAGAAATCTCGTAACTTTCAGATAAAAATTGAATGATAGTCTCAAATTTAGCGTTAATAGCAGGTTGTCCCTGCATTTGTTGTGGTGCATCTTTATCAGGATCAAAAATGGCGATCTTCTTTAATCCAGAAGCAGAAATTTTCTTAATTTTACCAGTTACATCGTATTCTAATCCTTGTGTATTTTTAATCATGGGTAAGGATTCAATTTTATCTTGATAATGGAACACCAGTCCCATATAAACTTCCCTGATCTCCAATTTATCATTCTCGATAACACGCATAGAAACAGGCATTATCCCATTTTGTTGAGCTTCCTTTTTTAACTCCTGTTCATCAGCAGGATCAAGAAATTCAAATTTTAAATTTCCTTGTGAATAAGCCTGATATTCGGAAAGTATATCCTGAACAAATCGACGGGAATTAGCATATTCACCAGGCATATTCTTTGAGAAATACGCCTTGATGACAAGTCTGTCCTCTAACTCTTTTACCGCGATTTTACTGGAACTTGAAAGTGAATATATTTTCCCCTTTGAAAGGTCGAAGCGCTTAAAAATTGTTAATGAAACAAGGTTAACAAAAATGAGAATTGCGACTAAAATAATTATATCGATCGTTATTTTCTTTTTCATCAGTATCCTCCTATTTCCAGTTCCGGTTTTCTAAAGACGCTTGTGCAAGTTTTAGAAATAAAACAATCAAACTGACGAAGTAGATTATATTTCGTGTATCAATAACTCCACGAATAATATTTGAAAAATGGTAATCAATACTCAAAAATTGAAAAATTCCTACCATAAAATCTGGTACGAACATTAGAAAAAATTTAATTACAAATAAAAAGAATATTATAAAAAAACTTATTATAAGTGCAACTATCTGATTACTGGTTATACTCGAAGCAAAAATTCCAATAGAACTATAAACAGCACCCAGGAACATTAAACCAATATAACCACAGAATATCGCTCCAAAATCAACGTTTGTTCCAAGCAGAAGAATTGTGATAAAATGAACTAATGTTAACAATAAACCAACACCTATGAGTGAAACAGAAGCCCAGAATTTTCCCATAATTATTTGTGTATCCTTTATTGGAAGAGTTGCCAGAATTTCGATAGTACCAGTGTTTTTTTCTCTTGAAAGAAGTCCCATTGTTATAGCAGGAATGAAGAAGAGATACAAGAGTGGAATGATACTGAAAAGCGTGCGTAAGTTTGCCTGATTGTTAATAAATAAGGGGCTGGCAAAAAACCATCCACTAAGTAGAAGAAAAATTACCAGAACAATATATGCAGCTGGAGAATTAAAATAACTTTTTATCTCTTTTTTTGTGATCGTAAGTGCTAGATTCATTTTTCACCTCCATCAATTGTAAGACTGCGGAATACTGCTTCCAAACTGATATTTTCGCGATGCATTTCTAAAAGTGTCCATTCTTTTGATTTGATAAAACTAAAAATTTCAGCCCTTTTATCATTTGCTGAATCAAACTCGATCTCAACCTTAACGGTTGTTTCACTAAGAGAGGAAATGGAAAGAATTGAAGTTTCAATAATATTATTGGAAATATCTACAATTTCATTTTCCGGTGCAATCAGTTCAAGTATAAGTTTTGTTTTATTTTGGAAGGCAGATTGCAATTCTTCGGTTGAACCATCTGCAACTATTTTACCTTCATTTATTATTATTATACGGTTGCAAACTGCCTGTACTTCCTGTAGAATATGACTAGAAATAATTAGAGTTTTTTCTTTGCCCAACTCTTTGATCAATTCACGGATCTCAACGATCTGGTTTGGATCTAATCCGCTGGTTGGTTCATCTAAAATTAATATCTTTGGATCGTGAAGAATTGCTTGTGCGAAACCAACACGCTGTTTGTAGCCTTTGGAAAGTGTGTTGATGGGTTTATGAACCACTCCATTTAATCCGCATTGTTCAATAACTTCTTTTATTCGGGAAGCAAAATTTGAGATCCCACGAATATCAGCAATAAATTTGAGATAATCGTAAACTGTCATATCGATATAAAGAGGATTATGTTCTGGAAGATAACCGATAAGTTTCTTTATCTCTAATTGCTTATTCTTGATATTCATGTTTTCCACTTCGATATTACCGGAAGTGGGTGAGAGGAAACAAGTTATCATTCGTAGTGTTGTTGTTTTCCCTGCTCCATTTGGACCCAGAAAACCAAGAATTTCACCTTCATTGATCTCAAAATTAACGTGATCAACCGCACGAATTAAACCATAATCTTTCGTTAAATTTTGTAAACGAATCATTTTAAAAAACTCCTTATCTAATTAATAAATTTTGAAATTTGAGAAAAAAGAGTATAGGTAATTTGTCAAGAGTGTTTTAGAGCAAAGTACTGAAAAATTAATTTTATAATTAGTAATCTGAAAATGTAAGTTAAACACATAAGAAAAAAACTATTGGAACTGATTTTCGAGAAAATATTATTGACACATAAAAGGGTGGATTTAAAAAGTCATTCATTATTGAAATTGATCCTGAATAGCTCAGCGGTAGAGCGGGTGGCTGTTAACCACTAGGTCGGGGGTTCAAATCCCTCTTCAGGAGCCATAATAAAAGCCTTCTTCGGGAGGCTTTTTCTTTTATATATAGGCCATTACAGCACACTTAGCCATTGTCTTTGGAATTCCATCTAGTTTTATCTATTTTTATCAATCAAAATTCGATAAAGAACCTGAAAAATTCAGTTTTGATGATACTGATCACAGTAATTTTATAGAATTTTTCCAAAATATGGCTGATAAAAAATCTGATAAAAACTATAGATTATCGTATATTAAATTCTATAAAAAAGAGTATTTGAATATTAAGCATATCAATTATGCGTTTTGCGAAGATTTCTTAATAAATCTTAATATTAGCAATCGTACAGCTAAACATTATTTTACCTGTTTTAGCGGTTGTCTAAACTATGCAGTAAAATGGGAGCTGATTGATAAAAACCCTGCAAAAGGAATAAGCATTCGTTTTCAGAATAAATCCGTTGAGCGGATCTTTTCTGACGAGTTACATAGATTATGGGAAACATCCTGTGATTATCATGATCTGAAAAATGGATTTATTTTTAGTTGTTATACTGGATTAAGATTTTCAGATATTTTAAACCTAACATTTTCGGATATTAGAAATAATCTAATTAGGGATTAGGGATGAGGGATTAGGGATTAGGGATGAGGGATGAGGGATGATGGATGAGGGATTAGGGATTAGGGATTAGGGATGAGGGATTAGGGATGAGGGATGAGGGATTAGGGATTAATGATTATTGAAGATTAAATTTAACTCTAAATCCGGAAAAATATTTTGAAGTTTATTCAATGTTGATAAAGTAGGGTTTGCTGATGAGGGCTTTTCTAAACGCTGATAATTCCAAATATTTTTGAAACCTAGTTTTTTGGCAACCTGGACCTGAGTAAGCT
>Ga0307989_1001595_pt1 | contig 11840 bp, 9 predicted proteins | sample EllFjometagen185_FD_203164 | JGI IMG/M metagenome (GOLD analysis project Ga0307989, IMG submission 203164) | Marine microbial communities from Ellis Fjord, Antarctic Ocean - #185 | ecosystem: Environmental > Aquatic > Marine > Unclassified | place: Southern Ocean | collected 2014-10-08 | reverse complement strand
CGACAGTAGACTTGCTCTTCCCTGATTCGGCGAGCAATGAGTTGAGTATACTGGGATCCAAAATCTAAAATCAATACTAATTCGTGCATGTGGATTACCCCAAATTCAATTTCCAGGACTCTAGTGAATCCAAATAGCCTGTATTGGTTAACTCATAGTGTAGAGGTGTAATGGTGACATAACCGGCTCGGACTGCATTCTCATCCATCTCTGGATCAGGATCATTATAGCTCCTGGTACCGGACAACCAATAATAGACTCTTTTACGAGGGTCGACGCGTCTTTCAATATTCTCTTTATAAGTCCCGTTACCCTGTCTGGTCACAGAGAAGCCTTTAAAGTCATTATATTCTCCTTCAGGTACATTGACATTCAGGAGAGTCCCTTCAGGGAGACCTTCTTTGAGGATTCTTTCAGCCATGATACGAGCGACCTGTCCCGCTGCTGAGAAATCTTTCTGTACAAAGGAATTCAATGAGATTGCCATAGAGGGTAAGCCAAGGATAGTGCCTTCATAGGCGGCCGAGACCGTGCCAGAGTATATGATATCAACTCCAACGTTGGCTCCCTGGTTAATACCCGAGATCACAAGATCAGGCCTCTCCACAAGATCACCATTGATGGCAATTTTCACACAGTCTGCTGGTGTCCCGCCCACAGCCCAGCCAAAGTGTTCATCATCTTTAAATATTTCGGTGACTTTGAGGGGATCTGAGATGGTGATCGCATGCCCCATAGCACTCATTTCCTGGAGGGGTGCGACGATTGATATGTCTGCATAATCTTGGAGTGATTCAGCCAGGGTTACAATCCCTGCTGCTTTTATTCCATCATCGTTTGTGAGAAGAATCTTAGGCTTTGGCATGTAGAATATCAATAATTTCTGCGACTTGTTTCTTGAGATCATCTCTGGGGACAATCAAATCAAGGAAGCCTTTTTCCAGCAGAAACTCAGCGCGCTGAAAACCCTCTGGTAAATCAGCACCAATGGTCTGCTTGATAACTCTTTGTCCTGCAAATCCAATTAATGCACCTGGTTCAGCAATATTCACATCGCCCAACATAGCAAAGCTGGCAGTTACACCACCTGTTGTTGGATCTGTCATAATTGAGATGTATGGAATTTTAGCTGCTGCCAACTGGCTAAGCTTTGCTGATGTTTTGGCCATCTGCATCAGGGAATATGCTCCTTCCATCATGCGTGCGCCACCTGAGGCAGACACTATGATGAGAGGTATTTCCTGTTCCCTTGCCAGATCAGCAGATTTTGCCAACAGTTCACCAACCGCTGACCCCATACTACCCCCAATAAATGAGAAGTCCATAACCGCTACGACGATTGGCTTCTCAAACATGAGCCCCTCAAATACCTGAACTGCTTCATTGTGACCGGTTCTTTCCTGAGCGGTGGTGATCTGGTCACTGTATTTTTTATGTGCTTTAAATTTAAGTGGATCGAGTGATTTAATAGATTGGAAATGCTGCTGACGACCTTCTTCATCTAACAATAGATCAATATAGTTGGCAGCAGGAATTCTAAAGTGGTAGCCGCACTTGTAGCAAACATTGTTGCTTTGCATTAACTCAGCTTTGTATAGAATCTGGCGGCAACTAGGGCACTTTACCCAGAGACCTTCTTTTATATCCTTCTTCTCAGAACTTTCGGTCTGAATATTTTTATCTTTTCGTCGAAACCAACTCATTCAAAATCCTTAATATTTACCAGGTAATTACCCCTGATACATAATAACCTACAAAGCAAGTTAGACCAATTTGTAATTCAATATTTTCATACGGGGCATTCACTTTTACCAGGCATTCAGAAAGCAATCCGGTGGGAATTCAGAATTGGGGTGGAACCCACTTCTTCGCTTCGTATACAGCGTTATAAAGTGGTTCAAGCTCATCAAGTTCGTGGAGCCCCATATCAGTCCTAGATTCGGCCAGAAGCGCAACAAAGGCAGCTTTTGAATCTACATTTACGAATCTTGATTGAAGCTCAGATGCATCCGGTTCTTGCAACCAGGTCTTAAACCCACGATCAGCTTTGCCAAAATAATTATCAATGCCCTCTTCATATAGATGATCCCAGGTTTCATAATTAAAAGTTGGAGTTACAATTTTCTGGAAACTCTCTAAGTCGTAGTCTGCGTAATGTACAAAATTGCGATGAGAATATATTACAGCTCGTGACTTACCATCCAATTTGGATCGCATGCCATACGCCATTGCATCTGTGGTGGGAATGGGAATAAGGGGTAATTCAAGAGCCACAGCCAGGGCTTTCATCGTCGCCAGACCAATTCGTAGTCCATTAAAACTCCCCGGTCCAATTGCGATTGCCAGTGATACGGGGGGGCTGCCTGATGAGTTGCAAAAGGTCAGTGCTTCTTTTAAATACGGAGAAAGTTTCTCTATGTGAATTTGCCCACCGCTGGCTTCCTTTTCCCAAAGAATTGAGCTATTATCAGTAACCGCTACAGAGCAGATGACTGAGGAAGTATCGCAAGCAATAATCACTGGGCTATCTCCAGGGCTCTCGGAGATTGAATTAATATTTCCCGTCCATTTTCTTCACCGTCAATGGAACGAAAACTCATCCCAAAGGCACCTTCAGGGATGGCACTTGCTACGATGTCTGCCCACTCAATAATCACAATAGCCCCAGAATCATAGTACTCCCAGATCCCCATGGAGATCAGTTCCTCTCCACTACTAAGACGGTAGGCATCGATATGAACAATGTCTTGTTCTGAGCTATGATACTCATTGATATACGTAAAGGTGGGACTCAAGGCATATTCTTTAATCTTGAAGTATGCTGTTAAACCCTGAGTGAATGTGGTTTTTCCGCTAGCCAGGTTCCCACTCATGGCGAGAATATCTCCCGGTTTGAGTTGCGCGGCCAATTGTTGGGCAAGCTGACCTGTTTCTTCAGGACTCCTGGTCGAGAAAAGATATTGATGCATTACTTGGGTTCCAGATGCGCTAAGGGGATAATCATTTCCCACATACTCAGGCCACCGTGCTGGTAGGTATCAGCAAATTTATTCTGATACTTACGATAGTTATTGGGGTAGAGGAAATAGTACATCTTTTGAGCAATTGCAAGTGTGTCATTTTGTATGGATGAAGGAATCCTGAGTCTTTTAGGATCATCCAGGTACCAGGCATCCTTGGCACTTGGTTTTAGATTGCGTCCCTGCTTAAATCTGAGATTGGTGGAAGCTTCGCGATCGGCCAGTATCTGTGTGGGGTGTTTAACTCGGACACTGCCATGATCTGAAGTGATTACCACGTGGAAACCCATCTTGGCGGCCGTCGCCAGCACATCCTTTATCCACGAATTATTAAACCAGGCTCGGACAATTTCTCGATAGCTGGCTTCATTGGGTAGAAGTTCACGCAGTAGAGGTGAATCTGTCCTCCTATGAGCAAGGAGATCAACCTGATTTACCACCAGAGCCACCAATTCCTGACTACCCCATGATCCAAATTGTTTGGCAAACTGAATACCATCTCGATTGCTAATAATTTTTCTGTATTTCGCTTCTGGTTTAAGCTCGAGTCCGCTTCTTTTAATATTTTCCTGCAAAAAGGCTGATTCATGACGGTTGAGACTATGCTCATCGGTTCCCCCCCACCATTCGGGGTGAAATTTTTGCATGTCATCAGGAAATAGACCACTGAAAATAGCATTGCGACTGTATTCAGTTGTTGTGGGTAAAAGGGAATAATATCCATCTCGTTTAATTTGATAATCATTGTACAAGAGGGGTTCCAGTGTGAGCCACTGATCCCAGCGCATGCAATCAATGATGAGAAAGAGCACTTTTTTATTTTGATCAAGCAAAGGTTTCACTGCAGTAGAGAATACATCAGGAGAAAGCGTGGGCCGGCTATCTGCCGAGGCATTGACCCAGTTCTCATAATTAGATTTTATGAAGCGAGTAAAGCGATCGTTGGCCTCATGTTGCTGTTGCAGAAGCATCTCATCAAATCCGAGATCAGGATAGTCATCCAACTCCAATTCCCATGCGGACAATTGATTGTGGATATTTATCCAATCTTTTGGACTAGGATTATCTTCAATTTTGAATGCAAGATCTGCAAAGGCGCTCATATACTTGCCTGAGACAGCGTCCTGTTTTATTTGTCGATTTTCCAGAATTTTAATGATCGCGAGTAATATCTGCGATGGATTGACAGGTTTAGTGAGGTAATCAGAAATCTGACTTCCGATGGCCTCTTCCATAAGTTTTTCTTCCTCATTTTTAGTGATCATAATGATGGGAAGAGCCGGGAACTCAGTTTTTAATATTGCCAAGGTTTCAAGACCATCTTTACCTGGCATGGTTTCGTCCAATAGGACGATGTCAAACCTGGTGTTTTCACAAAGTGCAATGGCGTCATCACCATTGGTTACTGTTGTGACTTGAAAACCTTTTCCTTCTAGAAACATGACATGGGATCTGAGGAGATCAATCTCATCATCAGCCCATAGTATTTTTCCACGTATTTGCTCAGTCGTATTCATGGCTCCAAAATATGAGGAGATCAAGTTGAGGAAACATCAATCTTCATTCAAATCAGATATTTGGATCAAACTACTTGGACGTCAGCGTCCATGAACCATCCCAATTTTCTCCCGGTGGATTTTCCAGAAAAATCTTACAACGCTCGATATAGACAAGGCTAGGATTCGTATTACGGCCAGGGAACATATCTTCAAGAGTGCTTGAGTGTTGGAATGCCTTGAGTGCCTCTTCAAACTTTTGATTTCTATAGAGGTCAAGACCAAGGTCAAAGGCTTCAATCATCTCTGGATACCCTGTGGGTAAATTCCCTTTTGTGGCAAGCAACTCAAAAACTCGAACTGGCTTATTTTTACCCTTCACAATGACATAATCTAGATCCCGCCATTCGAAACCATCACGGGCTGCAAGATAGGTAGATTCAAGAACTTGAATGTAAATACCATATTGCTTGGCAGAAGATTCAAGGCGAGCAGCGATATTCACAATATCACCCATCATGGTATAATTCATGCGCATAGCAGAGCCCATATTTCCGGTTACCATGTCACCAGTGGCAATACCAATACGATTTTGCATATTGTGCACAATCTCAGGCCAACGATCACCTTCAGACTGCCATTTTTTACGCAATTTGTCTAATCCAAGTTGCATGTTGACAGCAGTGAGACAAGCCATATGCTCGTGATTCTCAACTGGAACTGGAGCACCATAAAAAGCAACGATGGCATCACCAATATACTTGTCAAGTGTGCCCTTATTCTCTAGCAGAATATCGGTCATCTCTGTGAGGTATTCATTTAGAAGTTCGACAACTTCTTCAGCAGATAATTTCTCTGAGAAGCTGGAGAAACTCTGAATATCGGTAAAAAATGCGGTGTGAACGCCAGCATCTCCACCAAGCTTTGGTTCTTGTTTCTCCTCATACATCTGGTCAATGAGTTCAGGTGCGATATAGGTTCCAAAGGTATCCTTGAGGAAGTGCTTATCCCTTTGTTCAAGAATGAATCTGTACAAGACGTTGGTTAAATAGGTCAAAGCCATCACAACAAGTGGGGCCATAATTGGAATGAAGAGAGTCTCACCTGGTGGTGGAATCAGTATGGACTCAGAATTACCACTTATCCATTTGAAGAACCAAAGGTGATCCGTGGTAAACATACCGACACTAATGCTAAACAGAACAGTGGCCTGCAATCCAATTAAAACAGCACCCCAGAGAGGATCAAGAAAGGCAATGATCAAATAGGCAAGCAGCCCACTGATCACGATGAGTAGAATATGGGTCATTGCAGAATCTGAGGTAAACTCAATAGTTTTTCCCAGAACCCGAACAAAATTTTCATCCAGAATAGTTTGGGTAGCATTGGCATGATACTCAAATCCAGGCATGAGAGTTGGTGCACCTAGATAATCAAAAAAGGCTGTAGATTTATAATCATGCATGACCTCAACGGACACACCGATGATACATATTTTATCTTTAAAGGGGCTGGCCAAGATTTCCCAGGTTGGGTCCATCATGAGCATCATGCTGTTGAAACTACTTGTGGAGTCAAATTTTGACATCCAATCTGTGTCTTCATCAGGTGAGGGAAGGTCATATTCTTCTGTATCAATGATCCAAACCATGGGGAAACGCTGAAAGGTCTGCCAGGGTTCTGATTCTCCAATACGAGCGTGGGAAGCCGGTCCATAGATATTGGTCAGAAAGCCAGGATAATCAGACCCGTAGGTTGGGATCGAAAGCGGTCCATATGTAAACTCGCCAGATTCAAAGCTATAGCTTAATCCTGGTTCATCAGGGATATCGAGAAAGTGCTTGACGCCCTTCATAGCCAAGGAGAGTCGCCATTTTTCTGGTTCATGATTCATGGCACCAAAAACATTATAGCGGCGAGTGAAATGATCTTTGTCCTCTTGGATATCAACCAAACCATGATCGGGATTAACCTGCATAATATATTCATTTGGCGTAACCAACATTTGCGGCGGAACACTTGATAATTCAGTCTTAATTGTGGATGCCATAACGACTTCAGTTCCCAGGGAGCGAGCATATTCAATTGCCCTGGCAATTTCTACATCGCCGTCGCTATAGCCCTCTGGAAGTGTACCATTAAAAAAAGACAATGCATTTGCCGTGTGTGCATCGCGGGAGTCAAACTGGATATCAAATACAATTACTTTTGCACCAGCATCAGCAAGATTCTCGATAACGGCATTCCATATCTCGCCGCGTGGATAAGGCCACCCGATATCTGCCAGCAAGCGAAATGTTTCATCATCAACATCGATGAGAATTACATCCAGGCTATCATTTGGTTTATCCTGGTGAGAGGCCCATGATGATAAGGGACCTCTTACCTGATAACTGTAATCCAGCATTTTAAAGTTGGCCAGATCAAACAATCCTAATACTTGAACTAATATTGCTAAAACGATGGCGATAAATGTAAATAAAACACCGATACCGTGTTTTTTCAGCATGATAATCCCCGATTTTTATTTATTTCGGTTTTTTAAAATGTCATCTCAAGTCGAGCGGAGACGGTATTATCAGTATAGTCGGTAAAATCACTGACATATTTGCGCTGTTCATAGCTTCCAATAACTCGAGATTTCACGGTTGAGCTTCCAATAGTGATTGGATTGAATGTGTATTGGGCATTTGCCTGAAGATTCGATTGAGTTTTCAGGGTAGAAAGCAACACGTCTTCAACATATTTTGCTGATTCAAAAGTCATGTATTGCAGACTGCTACGAAATACCAGATCACCGCCAAACAATCGATAGCCGACTCCAAACCGATAGGTACTAAAAGTATTGGTTTGATGATTGAGATCAGTGGTCTCGTAGAGCTGATTTTGATTTTTACGAACAGAAATAGTTGTAGTCAGAGGGATCATCCATTCTGATCTGAGATTCAATCCAAACAGGTTTGAATTACGGAGAAGACCTTCGCGACCGATGACGACATTATCCATATTTGAGCGCATCATATTAAATGAAACTGTATTGTCCAGCGGGCCGGTCTTAATGAGATAGGTCAGGTTAACATTAGAGCTGAGTGCCTCATTAAGTTCGCGATTATCAATAATAATTTCAATGGTATCATCCCCTACTACCTGATAGGAGGTCTCTATTCCATCAACATTATTGTCGCGAGTGAAAAATTTCATATTGGTAGTAATGGTAGGCAATCCTCGACCGGGATTAAGCGTGAGACCACCGCTAAAAGCATTTTGCACGAGACGGGGGTCAGCCAGAGGATCTTGAGAGATCGTATTATTCTTGTAGAGTTCCCATCCCAGATTCAAGTAGAGCATATTGTTTAACATGCGAACTTTGTCGCTGATCTTCCAACCATTCCAACCTTTTCCATCAAGGCGAAGGACAGGACTACCTAGAGCCTTATAACCTGGTCCAACATGATGATAGTCTACATGGATGAAATTCCCGTAGTAATTCATCTTAGCTGAAAAATGCAAGGCTAGCGTAGTGAGACTCTTCAGTATATTCCCATTGGCGAAGTTATCTAGATCAATGGGTAAAGTAATGTTTTCATTGAGTATAAAATATTCTCCCAATTTCTCAGGGTCAAACTTGCCATCAGTAACCATGAAGGGAATCCCAGAGACAGCATCATCGAGGGTTGCAAGGGGTAAATCAATTGTTCCGGTACCTACCGTATCATCATCAGTTGTATCCGAGAGCAAACCATACATATCCAAGTTGTCTCGAGTAAGTGGCCCATCTATAATGTTTCGATTATAAAGGGAGAATGCGGCGCTACCTTCGAGAACAAATCGATGATTATCAAGAGCCAGTTTTATATCCGACCCTATCACGATATTATCTTCAGGATTGTTCCCATTCATGAAATATTGAATATCTCGCGTTTCACCATTGAGGGTATAGGTATCATCACCAAATCCAATAGCAAGTGGACCATCACTGGTTATGAATTCTGCAGTGGGTGTTTCCACATCCCAATTATCTGGTTTGAGGGGTACACTGTTGATACTATCGCGAGTATGCACGTAAAACATACCGAGCTGAAAATATTTTCCAGAACCTATACTTGGTCTGATGGCAAATAATCCACGTTCGAAACTGTAACCCGTACGTTTCCATTCAGAGCCAGTGGTATCAAAGGATGCTGTACCTGTAATGGCTCGAGACGTTTGACCCCTTACTACATGCAAATTCACATATTTGAAGCGGGCATCAATGTTGTGCCCTCTCACTCGTTTCCCCCAGAGGGCGAGTCGGTTCATCATGGGAGTCTCATCACCATAGGCATATTTCAGCCAGGATGTTCTCACCTTGATACCGAGGCGGTTTTGCGGTTGGAGCCTGGGATTTTCTTTTGAAGTTATGTTGCCAAAAATCTTAATTTTTGCCCAGTCAAAATTTACGTTCGTAGAGAAGTCTACACGTGTCACATCTTGTGACTTAGGCGTGTACTGAGCAACTGAGATCGTATCACCACCAATCACTGAGTCAATATTCGCTAGACCAATATTGATCACATCCGCTCGATGACTCACATTTAGGTTGCCATTTACACTCATGTCAAAGATTCGCTGAGCCTGGCTCTGAACATCAAAGCTCCAGGATGTAGAAGACAAGCGAACACCGTAGATGTTCGAGACTTCCATAAAAATAGTGTGTTTCCCTGCGCTGAGAGCATCGGGCTTGTAGGTAATCAAATCAGTGGTTATAAGTGAGTATGCTGTGACATCAGCATTGTCAAATGATACGCGAACTGAATTAATATCTACATTGTCCAGGTTAAATAGAGAGACAGCGACAATCATTGGTTCCCCAAAGGGCAAAATTGTGCCAGGATCTGGGGTCAAAATAATTAACTCACCAAAATTTTCACTGTTACCTACAGCACCTTCAGCCAAGCTGGCTTCAGAGACGGCAACAAACTGTGGATCAGAGAGGGGATCGCTACTCATGGGGTAGGCCACCAAGCCCCCATCATTCAAACTGACAACAATCACATATTCGATTCCAGGCGCGCCAATGATTTCTCCAGGTAGATCACCTGAAAGTTTGATGTCTCCAATACTCATCAGGGCTTCGAGATAACCAACCTGTCCAGCAAGACGATAGAGGACTTTTGCAGATTGAATATCATCCAGATCACCGGTGTAGATGGCGTCAAGTGTTAGGGTACTGCCCTCAATGGCTTCTCGTGGGGCTATATGAATTAGCTCACCATCAGATTGAAGGGCGAAACCATTAATTCCAACCCCCACCAGCACTATTGCAAGTAGTCGCTTCATAATATGCGTATCCGTCAGAACGCTATTATTCGGCGTATTCTATGATAATGAATTTTTCGGAGTTTGTCTCTTCGTTCACCATGCGGATTTTTAGCTCATGGATTGTACTGCCTGAATCGTCGTCCTCTTCTTCATCATCTGGATCTTCAGGAACATCAGCATCGTCGGTCTCTTCGACCTCCACAGTACCATCTGGATTTGAAGTAGCAGTTTCGTCCTGTCCAACATTCTGGACAGTTCCACTAACCAAGTTTTCTACTTCAACCACACCTTCCATCACAATGAACACGTCACCATTCTCATCACTCTCAACCCACCATTCGGTTCCTTTTACGGAAGCCACTGATGTAGGAGTAGCGATTCTGAATGAACCCTTCTGTTTGCTCACAGAAGCTTTTACGGTTCCATAGTCAAGGGAGATAGTTTTAGATATTTTGCCTCTCTCAACAGAAGCTAATATCTCCATCTCGGAGTTACCTTTGACTTTTAGCTGGCTTTTATCATCTAGAAAAAAGATTGCGACAAATCCATCGTCAGAGGTTTTAATCCAGTCATGATTTTTAAGTTGAGTTCCCATGACTGCATTTGGTGAATAGTCATCAGCATTAAATTTCTTATGAAAGGTAGTTCCACTTGATTTTGCAATCACACCAATCGGCTCTTGCGCCACAGCCGTGATGGACACGAGAGCAAAGAGAGTGGCAACTAAGGATACTTTTGAAAAATACTTCATTTTAAAACCCCTATTGTGTCGTAATGCTCTCGATTTCGAATGCACCACTCATAAGCTGAACCAGGAGAGCTCCAAAATCGGTTGAATTCATATTATTACCATCCAGCGTTATCTCAGCACATTCACCATATCCCTCTAAGGGACCATTGGTTCCGAATAATACATTATACTGACTATCTCCGAGCACATTTCTCAATTGCTGTTGGCAGGGTGTAATGGTCTGTCCAGCTTCAGAAATCGTGAACCCATAGATTTCACTAAAAAACTCTTGAGCATTTCCTGTTGTGGAGCACTCTTTTTTTACCTGCCAGGCATAAGCCCTGCCGACTTCAAGTGGTCTTCCATTTACAGAGGAATAATCCAGCTGATTGCTGGAGCCAACGGAGACGAATGTACCATCATCAGGATAAGGATATGATGCCTCACTTTGCAGGGCATCTTCAGGGGAACTGTGCTGAATGGGATTGTACTCACAAATTCGGATGTAATAGTTATCACAACCAGTGGAATTCCATTCAAATACTGGGTACGTGTCACTTACAAACTCATAACCCAAGGATGGAAATATCAGATCAATATTCGCCGGAGCTACAATGGATATCTGTTTATTGGGTTCGAATCCATCAGGCAGGAATGAGTATCCTGGGGCATCCACAACCAGGGAGAATGAATAGTTACCTGAAGGCATGGAACCGAGGGTCATAATTGTATTAACAAGTGCATCAGCTTCATCCTGATCAATCATATCTAGGGAAAAGGTATCAAAGATAATCTTATTCCCAGCTTCATCATAAATACCACGTGTTTCTACATTTCTATCTAAATCTCTATTAGTGATATAAATAGGTGCTTGAAGTGTCATGGTTACCTGGGCATTGAACAATAGTTCATTGCTCAGACCAAGGGATGGAACATTGGCGGTCATGTTCAGGTTAAGATTCACATTTGCTACCGGATAGGTATCATCGCTGGCAGAAATTCGATATCCAAAAATGAGTGGATTATTTTGCCCATTTTCGAAATCAAAATCAGTTAGGTAAATAATATCCCACTCAGCCAGGTCAGGTTGAGCTGATACAACAATGTTTTGTCCATGACCAATTGCAGCCATTAATAAAGTGAGTGTTAGTAATAATATCTTCTTCATAGTTTCCTCCTACACAGCGGAAATATAAGACACACAAATCAACTCTGCGTGCGCCATGTCATCTTCTATTTAGCGCGAATTTAGTCCGCGATGTTGCTATAAACAACATATGCATAGTCATTTAT
>Ga0307989_1001594_pt1 | contig 11840 bp, 13 predicted proteins | sample EllFjometagen185_FD_203164 | JGI IMG/M metagenome (GOLD analysis project Ga0307989, IMG submission 203164) | Marine microbial communities from Ellis Fjord, Antarctic Ocean - #185 | ecosystem: Environmental > Aquatic > Marine > Unclassified | place: Southern Ocean | collected 2014-10-08 | reverse complement strand
GATGGTGAAAGGGGCTCGGTCCAGGTGGAAAATTGAGAACGAGTGTTTTAATACACTCAAGAATCAAGGCTATTGTATCGAACATAATTTTGGTCATGGCAAGGAAAACCTGTGCTTCAATATGTATTTGTTAATATTGCTCGCTTTCTATTTTCATCAGATTTTCGAGCTGACCGACCGCCTTTACCAGGCCTGTCGCAAAAAGTTCGGTAGCAAACGTCATATGTGGGAAACGATTCGCACTTATATAAAATTGTTTGTTTTTACGAGTTGGGAATCTATGTTGAATGCTGCCCTGGCACCGGAAAAATATATCCATCAGGAATTGAAAAAAGTTCCCGGATAGGTTTCACTTCTGGAAGTAAAGCTATATTGTTTGATTTTAATCCCAGATTGTGGAAGACCGGACGGGTGTGTTCTAAAATTGAGAAAAACCATCAGAATACGATCATTTTTCCAATTTTTTTTTCAGTCTCAACTTTTTGACCTGATCAGATCTAGTTTTGGGGAATTGTGGAAAAAATGGCTACAATTTTCATAGGTGAGATCATTTCACCCATAATTGCTGTATATTCCGTGATTTCCTTTACAAAACAAGGGTAGAATTGGCACACTTGGGAATTAAGGATAAAAACTAAATTTTGATAAATTGATTGTAAATTGCGTAATTTTGACATATGAAAATCCCGAAAACACTAAAAACAATTGCACAAAAAATATTTGAAGCAGGAGGAACTCCGGTTCTGGTAGGTGGTGCAATCCGTGATGATATTTTGGGTATAGAATGCAAAGATCTGGATGTAGAGGTTTTTGGACTATCAAAGAGTAAGCTGATCGCCATTTTGCGTGAATTTGGAAAGGTCTCTCAAGTAGGTCGGACATTTGGGATACTGAAACTGACTGTTGACAACGAAGATTTTGATTTTTCTCTACCCCGAAGTGATCAAAAGACCGGTTCCGGGCATAAAGGGTTTTTTATTAAAACAGATCCTTACATGTCCTTTGAACAAGCAGCTTCCCGCAGAGATTTTACAATTAATTCAATGGGCTTTAATATCCTGAATGATGAAATCATCGATGAATATAATGGTATCATCGATCTGAAGAATCGTGAGTTGCGGGTCGTTAACAGGGAAAAATTTGTGGAAGATCCTCTGAGAGTTTTAAGGGGTATCCAGTTTGCAGCCCGATTTTGCCTGACCATTACGGAGACCACGTTGGAGATCTTTAAAACCTTGGTCAGCACGCTTCATGAGCTGCCTGATGAACGGGTTTTTGAAGAATTCAAAAAGCTTCTACTAAAAGCAGATAAGCCATCGGTCGGTTTCGCCATGGCAGCTCAAGTTGGTGTTATACAAGCACTGTATCCGGAAATGAAGGTTTCTGCAGATGAATCAGATGAAAAGGTCAAACAGGAAAAACACCCGAACTGGACCCTAATGCTGGGAGCCTTGGATGAAGCTGCCGGGTTAAGATGTGATGAGATTTTTAAGGATCTTTGTCTGATGTTGACAATTATCTGTCTGGATTTTGCAAGACCTGATCTTGAAGAAAAGAGTGGTAAAGAGTCCGGAAAAACAGGAAAAGCCAAGTCGAAATTAAAGTCAGTACGAATGTTTCTTGGGAAGCTAACCAAAGAGATTGATTTGGTTAATACAGTGGAGTCATTAGTGAGGGAGATTCATCAGCCGGATTTGATTTTTGCAAACACTGAAAATCGGGATGGTGAAATCAGGCGGTTGTCTCTCAGAGTGAATGTTTCACTTTTGATAAAGGCTGCCCGAGCAGAGCATTTCGGTCGCCAAAATGAGAGTGATGTGCGGCAGCCTTATCTGGCCGGTGATTGGATGATAAAGCGTTTTAAAGAGCTGGGTTTAAGTGATAGCAAAAAAATCGAACCACTGTTGATGGGGCGGCATTTAATTGAAATGGGTCTTAAACCCGGTCCCAAATTTACCGTTATTTTGAAAGAGGCCTTTGAAAAACAATTAGATGGAGTGATTCGCACGCTGGATGAAATTTTGGAATGGGCACATGATCGGGTTCAGTAACTAAGTATCTGTGGAGAAATGATAACATGGCGAAGGAAATTGAAAGAAAATTCCTGGTGAAAGACAATCGTTGGAAAAAAGATGCGACTGGAGTCAGCTTTAGACAAGGTTATTTATCCTCTAAAATAGATTGCGTTGTTCGGGTTCGAATGGAAGGAGAAGAGGCCTGTCTCACCATTAAAGGAAAAAACAAGGGGTTGACCCGGTTGGAATTTGAATACTCAATACCCATTTCAGAAGCCAATGAGATGCTCAATAACCTCTGTAATTCACCTTTAATTGATAAAACACGTTATCATGTTAAATATGAAGGTCTGCTTTGGGAAATCGATGAATTTAAAGGTGATAACAGGGGTCTGATTGTCGCTGAAGTCGAACTGAACAGTGAAGATCAGGAGGTCGTAAAGCCGGATTGGATTGGAGAAGAAGTGTCGATGGATCCGAAATACTATAACATAAATCTGGTTAAAAACCCATATTGCAACTGGGATTAAAAGGATGGATTGAATCGCTCTGGAATTGTTTTAGGTGCCGTGTCAAGCATAAACGGTTCAATTAGCACCGATAAAACCAGGGTACACGCAGCAAGTACATGTTCCCCACTTTTAGTTAATTCTGATATTTCACCGTTTAATTTCACCTCACCTCACCTAATCTAAGCCGCCAACGGAATATCTTCACGACGGCGTTGCCATAAAACAATCATCACAAGCAATACCAACCCAACCCCGGTGGATACGGTGTTGGCAATGGCACGGCCTGAAATAGAACCGAATAGTGCTGAAGCCATAACCGCAACTTTAGCGGGTCCGCCGGTTGAATTTCCTGGGAGGGAAAGGGAAAGATCAAGAAAGAACTGGCCGGCGTCTGATTTATGTAAAAATGCCCCAAAAAATAAAAACAGGATCACATAGGTTGCCAACACATTGGCCATAATACCAAATACACTTAAAGGTATTAAAGTTTAAAAAAGCAAGGGCGTCCCCTAGATGAATTTGACGCTTTAGCAGAGGACTGTATATACTAAAAAGTTACAATAGCTTGTTAGGGCTTTAGGTTCAACATATCACCAAATCAGGATTAAGAAGGTAACGAGGAAAAATGGAACAAGAAATTAATGTAATTGACGCAAGGGATCTCATCCGAGAGGATGAAAAGACAAGGAAAATGCAATTGTTAGATGTACGATCAAAAGAAGCATTCGAAGAATCATCCATTCCTGGATTCATGAATATTCCATTGAGTGAAGTCAGTCATAAAGTTCCCTCTTTGGACGGGAAAAAAGCAACACTAATCATTTGCAACGATGGAAGTTTGAGTAAAAAGGCTCAGGTTTTACTGGAAGCCTGTGGATATAAATCAACGATTATCCGGGGTGGATTGAATGATTGGCGGGCAGTAATCAATCCTGATATTTAGTACTATTTAAGGTACTTATCTCGTTTATCGGGGTTTGTTTTATTAAAAAAGGATGAATTTTAATAATCGACGAGAAGCTGGGACGTTTAACGAGGGACTTAAACAGACAGGAATTATATGAATGCAGAAGATTATATAATTGGGGGAATATCTTTAGGGGATATCAGGAATAAATATGAAATCATTGTTATTCGATTAATGAAGGAGCTGACACCTGAATTCCCTGAGTTTGACAACTGTCCCATATGTTTGGAAGATGTTTATGCCTTAAGCTTGAGTCGAATTCCGTCAACCTACATTAGTAATGACAGCCTGATTGATAAGGAAGAAGAGATCGATGACAGTTTAAGAGAAATTGTCAGATATGCGATATTTCAAGTGATGAGCAAGCCAAAACACAAACCGTTAAATGCTTCATAATATTAGTATTTCACGAGTTATTTTCTGTGTTGTTTACAAGGTACTTATCTTGTTTTAAGGGCTTGGCAGAAAACAACTTTTTAAGGTGCTTATACCCGTCAAGCGAGTACTGAAAAGAGTCCAGTTTATCTGGGCTAAGATCAATCGATAGAGAGTTCTAAAGGGCTCTTTTGTCTGATTGAAATATAAAAGAGCCGAGACAGCGATGAGATTAGCACCTACGACAATTTGTCCATCACCTCTAAGATATTGGCTTTCAATTCAGTGTAACTTCGGGTCACGGGAATATTTGGATATTTTTCTTTAAATCCATCAGGTGGACAGTAGAAAAATCCTTTATCGGCTTCGTTTAACATACCCAGATCGTTAAAGGAGTCTCCTACCGCAATGGTATTAAAATTCAGATTTCTAAAGGATGCGACCGTTTTTGTTTTTGCATCATCAATTCTGAGTTGGTAAGAATTGACAATATCATTGGCATCTGTGCCCAGAGAATGACAAAAAACGGCTGGCATTTTCAGCATTTTCATGATTGGTTTGGCAAACTGTTCAAAAGTATCTGAAAGAATAATAACCTGGCAGGTATCTCTGAGCCAATCCAGAAATTCAACCGCTCCCGGGATGGGGGTCATGGTTGCAATGGTCTCCTGAATATCAGTCAGTGTTAATTTATGAGTTTCTATAATCTTCAACCGTATTTGCATGAGTTCGTCATAATCAGCAATATCACGGGTCGTCAGTTTTAACTCATCAATTCCAGTTTTTTCAGCAACATTAATCCAAACTTCAGGGAACAAGACCCCTTCCAGGTCTAAACAAGTAATAAGCATTGATCTATTTCTCCTAATTTATTGTTGAAAGAAGTCAAAAAATATCCTATTTATGTATGATGCACAAGGGCAAACTTAGCTGTAACCGGAATTGAATTAACTTTTAAGTAAAAATCTAGAATGAGTTTAATTGATAAACTAAAGCTTTTACCTGAACAGCCGGGGATTTACCGGTTTTTCTCTGAAAAAGGGAAAATTATCTATGTGGGTAAGGCTAAGAACCTGAAAAACCGTGTTCGCAGTTACTTTTTAGACTCAAACCGACTGGATTATCGCATTATCAATCTTCTTCCTAATATCGTTGATGTTGAATGGATTGTCACGGATACGGAGGCTGAGGCTTTAATTCTGGAAGATAAGCTTATTAAAACCCACCATCCGAAGTACAATATTCAACTGAAAGATGATAAGTCCTATCCTTATTTCAAATTATCTGTCCAGGAACTTTATCCACGACTGAGTTTGACACGAGAGGTTGATAAAGATGGAGCCCGCTATTTCGGTCCCTATGTCAATGTGACTGAAACCCGGGCAACATGGAGAGTCATCAAGCGATTCTTTCCCTTACGGCAGAGTAAAATGATGCTTGATGGAACCAAAACCTATCGACCTTGTTTGAACTATCAATTAAAAAAATGTCTTGCCCCCTGTGCGGGTTTAATCACTCCGGATGATTACGGTCTGATGGTTGAGCGGGTGCTTCATCTTTTAAAAGGAAATTTTGAGGAGTTAATCCAAAACTTAAAAAAAGAGATGGAGAAAAGGGCCGCGAATCTGGAGTATGAAGAGGCAGCCAGTCTCAGAGATCAGATAAATGGGGTGCGGAAAACCCTCCAAAAACAGCGGGTCGTATCGAGTCAAAAAAGAGATCAGGATGTATTTTGTATGACTCGGTCAGGTGGATTTGCAGGAGTGCAGGTTCTTTTTGTACGGAATGGTATTTTGTTGAGCGACGATTTTTTTCTTTTTAAAAATGCTGAACTTTACAGTGATCAGGAGCTTATTCGCTCCACCCTTTCCAGACTTTATTTTTCCGGTGATAAGGTGTTGCCCAAAGAGATTTTACTGCCCTTTAAATATGATGATGCAGATATGTTTGAACAGTATTGTCTGGCGAATAAACAGGTCAATGTCCATATTTTGTATCCCCAAAGGGGAGAAAAAAGAGCACTGTTGGAAATTGCAGCTAAAAATGCAGAACAGAATCTGATGGTCAAAATGCAGGCGGCTGCAGCAGATGAATTGATTATTAAACAGGTGCAAAGATCTTTAAAACTAAAAAAACTGCCGTTTCGGGTGGAGTGTTTTGATATTTCGAATATTTCAGGAACAAATAATGTTGCATCAATGGTGGTTTGGGAAGGAAACAAGGCCTCTAAATCGGAATACCGGAAGTTCAAAATAAAATCAGTGGAAGGGGCGAATGACTATGCTGCTATGGAAGAGGTCTTAGGACGACATTATAAAAGACTGAAGGAAGAGAACAAACCATTACCGGATTTGATCCTCGTTGATGGTGGAAAAGGACAACTGGCTAGTGCAGAGAAAATATTGAGCGATCAGCAGATTGAGTTGGACCAGATCGATTTGATAGGATTGGCAAAAGGTCGAAGTGAAAAACGTTCTGGTGTTTTTAAAGAAACCCATGATTTTGAATATGTGGTGAAACCTAAAAGAAAAAATGTGATCCATCTACGTAAAAACTCATCGACACTTCATTTTCTACAAAATATCAGAGATGAAGCCCATCGATTTGCTATCACTTATCATCGACAACTCAGGGGGAAATCCGGATTACATTCGAAACTGGAGGATATTCCGGGAATTGGACCTAAAAAACGAAAAACCCTGCTTAAATCTCTGGGGGGGATAAAAAATATCGGCATAGCATCTGTTGAGGAACTCGATGCTATCAAGGGAATCTCAACGAGTGATGCCCAATCAATCTATCAGTTTTATCATTCGGATGAACCGTCAGGATAGTCTTGAAAAAGGCAAAACTGAAATAGAGTATAAATAAGGAATGTACTATGGGTGAATACAGGAGAATGTCTCTCTCCAATCCTCTATATCTGACATGATACGAGCCAATCGTGCGCATGCCAAACTTCAACCCCACTCGGAGAAGAGCGGGTCCTATCCAGCTCTTTGACGATTTGAATCATTTTGGTTTCGGAAAAATACTTCTCAAACGTTTTGAAAACCGGACTAACATTCCTATCGCGCCACTTGACCTCCAGCATTAACACTGGATTATCATCATGGGTGACACAAAAATCAATTTCCTGCCCATCTTTGTTTTTCAAATAATAGAGCTGCATTTCATCACCAAAGCAATCCATCCGAAACTGAATCTCTTTATACAAAGCACAAGCAGTCAAATTCTCTAGTTTTATGCCCTCGTCTCCGTTAACCTGTCCAGTATCGTAAAAATAAAACTTGGGCGCTTTCAAAATAGATCTGGCAACGTTTCGATGAAATGGGGAAACCCTAAAGATCACATACATATTCTCAAGGATAGCAAGCCAACGTTTTACTGACTTATCAGAGCATTGAAGGTCTCTGGACAATGAACTAAATGAAACCGGACTACCGACTCTTTTTCTCAACAGTTGAATAAGTGTTTCAATTGCCGTGATTTCCTGAACGTTTTCTAACTCAATCAGATCTTGTTTTAAGATAATATCAAGGTGAGATCTTTTCCAGCGTTTATAAAACCTTTCGCTGCCATTGAGAAAGGGTTCAGGGAATCCTCCTATTTTCAGTAGTTTATCCAGTTCCTTTTGAATATCATCCGGTTTTAAAATTTTACTAATCTCTTTTAGATCCAAAGGATGCAGTCGGAATTGAAAAAATCTGCCAGCGAGTGAATCCCCAACTTTCCGATAAGTATCAAGCTTAGCACTACCCGTAACCATTAACGATGGTTGAATACCTTCCTTATCGTAAATCCCTTTCAGCCAAGACTTCCAGTTTTTGAGCTTATGGAGTTCATCGAAAATAATCAACTTCTTCGAACGGTCCCATGACTTCTCCAGTATGTCTAAACGATCTTCCGCATTGTCATAGTTAAAATTGTCAAAATCATTCATTAACATTTTAGACAAAGTGGTTTTCCCTGTTTGCCTTGGTCCTGTCAAAAAAACGATTTTTTTTTCCAGATCCGGCACAATATATTGTTCTAAATATCTTTTCATATTGACTATTTTGACACGTATTCCGAAAAAGTCAAACCAGATAAAAATACACTTTTTGTTGATTAAACCCGTCTGGTCTAAATATTATTATCTTCCTCAACCTTTGTTTTAAAGTGGTTTCCAGTGAAAATTTGACGATATTCTCATCCGTGTATCATATTTCAAGTTTACAGACTTAAAATATCACAAATCTAACAGTGGATACGAGAATGGAAGCTATGGAGGCACTGGCATTAATTAGCGGTAAAGTGGAAGAGGAAATATTAATTCGTAATGAATACCTTGCTGCAGAAAATGAAATTTTGAAATCTAAATTGAAAGGAAGGATTGTTTTTAAGGATACTGAACGAATAAGACTAGCCAAAATCGGCAAACAGATGGGACTAAAAGCTTTAAAAGGTGTTGCCTGTATTGTGAAACCGGAAACAATCTTAAGTTGGTACAGAAAACTCATTGCAAAGAAATTTGATGGATCAAAATTCCGAAAGTATCCAGGAAGACCAAAGGTAAATACTGAAATTGAAAAATTAGTCATCCAATTTTCAGAAGAGAATCCAAGTTGGGGCTATGGCAGAATTGTTGGAGCACTATCCAATCTTGGTTTCAAGATTTGTAAGCAATCGATTGGAAATATTTTTATCCGAAATGGAATATCTCCGGCTCCAAATCGTGATAGTGATACCAGTTGGTCAAGGTTTATTAAAACTTACCAAAATACTATTACTGCGTGTGACTTTTTCACGACTGAGGTAATAACACCCGCTGGTCTGATCACCTATTATGTTTTGTTTTTTATTCATATTGGAACTAGCAAAATTCAAATAGCGGGTGTTACACCAAATCCGAATGAAGAATGGATGAAACAAATGGCTCGAAATGTAACAATGACAGATTTGGGATTTCTATCCAACGGCAAGTATCTGATTCATGATCGGGACACGAAATTCTGTAACTCTTTTTGTCACATTATTAAATCTGGAGGAGTAGAACCATTGAAATTACCACCACAAAGCCCAAATTTGAATTCTTTCGCTGAAAGATTTGTATTATCAATAAAATCGGAATGTTTATCTGGACTGATTTTCTTTGGAGAAAAGAACTTACATCTAGCTTTGAAAGAATATACAATTCACTATCACCAGGAACGGAATCATCAAGGAAAGAAAAATTGTTTACTATTCCCATTACATGATTATAGTCCTGGAAATAGAGTGGGCCAAATTTGTTGTCAATCTCGCTTGGGAGGCAAACTGAAATACTATTACAGAGAGGTTGCTTAACAGTGGATGGGAAATTGTTGAAAAATCGGATGTAAGCATACTACAATAAAGGGTTTGGCTTGAATTTAATATTTAGACCAGACGAGGAATGAGAAATATCCAGCAAACCCAATGGTGGAGTGTATCTTAGAGTGTCACCGAAAATGCAATTATGGTGATTAATATGACTGCTGAAATTGGCGTAAAGCCCGTTTGTAAGAGCCCGTAGGGGTCCTGAATGGTATGGTGGAGGTGGCGGGAACCGAACCTCCGTTTTCTGTCTCTCTTGCACCCGTCTCTCAACAGGCACTCAAATGGCATACTCCCGTTAGTCAATCGAAGGTGGATTTTTTGGAACAGATCTATTTAGGCGAAAGAGATCCGTTAAGGTATTTATGTACAATGCTGGAGATTAATGTTTGATATGGCATGCCTTCTTCAACTGCCTTGATCTGGATTTGCCTATAGTCTTTTTCGGATAGTCGAAGATTGATCCGTTTATTCTTTTTCAATGTATTTCGAGCCGCCTCCATCGCCTTTTGTTTCTGCTGCTCTAGATCGTTAACCGACTTCCACTCATCGCGATCAATGGATTTCATCAGTTCTTTTTCTTCTTCGTCCATCGGTTGAAATGCTTTCTTCTTAAATCGAGTCATTTATTACCCCTATCTATATAGAGTTTTGTATATTTGCGACTGGGGAAGGCAGTTTTTAAAAAAATCTCATCTTCTGTTTCCACAAAGGGAACGACAACAGCGTAATCTTCAATAGCAAGTATATAAATTGACTGCCCCTGGTGCCCAAGATTATCAAGTACATCTAATATATCACCCGTCTCGATCAGAAGGATAATCTCCTCAAATGAGATACCGCGTGTTTTTTTTAACACACCATTTTTTTCAGGGCTCCAGCTCAGACTTTTCATAAGGATATTTTATTCCTGTGTCTGCCTTTTGTCAACAGGGAAAGTCACAAAAAGTCTGAAGATTCGATCACAAAAACCAAATTCCTATCATCCAGCGACAGAGTCGCCTACGGTTATATTAATCAAGATAACCGCCAAAATATGATGCAAAACGTGATAACCCTGATTACTTTTAGGCGTAAATTTGGATGATACGATGTGGTCGAACCCGATGCCCTTTAGAAACTCCAGGAATATAGGAATACCGCCGAATGAGCTAAGACAGTTCTCGTTTTTTTCTTGTTCGTACTTGACAGAAAACTTAGATTTCTTTGTCATATAAACACTCCGTTGGTGAATGATTTGTTTGCGTAAACTAATCATACTTCCTTTCTATGAAAGGAACCAACGGTTTTTTTGTTTTTTTGATGGTGGATTTAGGCGGATGGGATTACTGATCAATTTACTGCTATAACTATTGTTAACAGTGGATTTAGAGAGGAATCACTTTTTTGACCTCACCGGCACAACCCTCATATGATAACCAAATGTTTTTTTCAATGAATGTGGATCCAAGGGGACGTTGCGTCTTTTGAGTCATAAATTGCATATGTGTATGTTATCTTTATGTTAATATGTTTTTTATAATTCAAATACAACAAATGACACAAAGGAATGTCCCCCTCCCCTTATATGACGATAATCAGGTTATCATATATTGCCATTAGGGAGTAAGGAATTTATGAAACACGGTACTAGCTTCATCTTACTTCCAGAACATTAATATACTGCAGGGTCCCTTCTTACATGGGTAGAATTGCCCAGAAGACACCTTGCATTATAACTTGAACATGTTATTATATTGTGAAAGATCTGTTTTGCTTATTTACATGTCTCAAGATAAAAGGGAAGCGATGAGAGTAGCCTTCAGCATGATAGTCATATACTTAGTAGCTATATTTGGTTTCGCTCCCGCAAGAGCAGCGGAAACGATCAAAGTTGCTGCGATATTCTCCAAAACAGGGAAAGCGGCATTAGATAATGCCATGGCGTTAAACGGCGTCCGGTTTGCGGTCGAAGAGTTAAATCAACAGGGGGGAATACTTGGCAAGAAACTTACTATTTTTGAATTTGACAATAAAAGTACAGCACTGGGTTCCAGAATAGCAGCAAAAAAAGCCGTCAAAGCAGGAGTGATTACAGTATTCGGGGCAAGCTGGAGTTCACATTCGATGGCAATGGCTCCCATTTTCCAGGCAGCTGGTATCCCGATGATTTCACCTGTTTCAACCCATCCCAATTTAACACTTATAGGAAACTATATCTTCCGGATTTGTTATACAGACCCTTTCCAGGGAAGGATAATGGCCAATTTTGCTATAAAGGAGCTTGAAGCCAGAACAGCGGGTGTGCTCATTAACGCCAACAGCAAATATAGCGAAGGATTGGCTGACAGTTTTATTCGAAAATATCGTAAACTAGGGGGGGTCACATTGTTTACAGAAAACTATCTTGAAAACACAGCCGATTTCACATCGATTCTTAACAAAATCAAAAAGCTCAAACCGGATGTGATTTTTCACCCAGGACATACCAAAGAATCCGCATTTGTTATAAAGCAAGCAAGAAATATCGGAATTATGACACCATTTATTGGTGGTGACGGATGGAATGATTCTATGTATCAAATCGCAGGAAGCGCAATTGAAGGGAGTTACTATTCAACGCATTGGCACCAGGATAAACCTGATCAACAAACC
>Ga0307989_1001593_pt1 | contig 11842 bp, 10 predicted proteins | sample EllFjometagen185_FD_203164 | JGI IMG/M metagenome (GOLD analysis project Ga0307989, IMG submission 203164) | Marine microbial communities from Ellis Fjord, Antarctic Ocean - #185 | ecosystem: Environmental > Aquatic > Marine > Unclassified | place: Southern Ocean | collected 2014-10-08 | reverse complement strand
AACACTAGTTCATTAGGAAAACCAATTCACAAGACATCGTACCTATTCAAAACAGACATTTTTTCTTAAAAGTAGTCCTGCTCAATAATTTTCTACACACTATTCCCATGCTACTATACCTTTATAGAAACTACTGTCAGGTGTCTGAGAAACCCCTGAACAGAACGGAGGATTTAATATGTCGGATAAAGAGAGAAAAGGCGATGCATCGGGAAGGGGTTTTGTTGAAGGATACAAAGTTAATTTTCCTCCCCTGCAGCACGGCTATGCAGATGAGACAATTGATGCAGTAGTGAACGTAATGAAAAGTATGAAAGGCCAGACTCAGGGTGAGTACATGGTAAAATTTCAGGAAGATTTTAAAACCTATACAGGAGCTAAACATGCATTTGCAGTAGATAATGCAACAAATGCACTAAGACTTGCAGCACTGCTTTGCCAAATTGGTGAGGGGGACGAAGTTATCATTCCTGCTTATACCTTTTGTGCTACCGCTATTCCCTTTGGGATGACTGGTGCTAAAATTGTATGGTCGGATGTTGACCGTGAAAGATGGGTTGCGGATCCGGCAGATATTGAGCGTAAGATAACAGACCAAACAAAAGTGATTGTCGTTGTGCATCTTCTTGGTATGCCGGTTGATATGAAGAGTATAATGGATATTGCGGTTAAGCATAATCTTAAGGTTGTGGAGGATTGCGCCCAGGCCATTGGAGCAAAAATCAATGGACAGCATATAGGTACCTTTGGTGACTTTGGGTGTTTTAGCTTTCATGGGGCAAAGGCCCTGACTACCCTTGGAGAGGGAGGAATGTTAACTGTTGCATCAGATGATGACGCCGCCCTTGTACCCGGAATTCGTCACAATGGCTGCAGAAGTTTTGAAGGTGAACGTGAAAGATATTGGGATCCTGCAATGAGTAGTGTTGATATCGATATTGAGGGACTTTGGCCGAACAATTTCTGTATTGGCGAAGTGCAGTGTGCAGCCGGTAGCTCAGAGCTTGCCTTTGTTGACAAAAACACCGACATTCTTATTCAACAGGCTGATAAGATAAAATCTTTGCTGAATGATACTCCCGAGATAGACTTTCATGTTATTCCTGATGGGTATAGACATGTCTATCATCAGTTTATCATGCACTTCAACAGCAAAGATATTAACAAAACCCGAAACGATCTGCTGGATATATTAGTTAACGAATACAAAATTCGCTGCATCGTCCAGTATTATCCACTCTACCGCTACCCGCTGTTCCAGAAGCTTGGCGCCGGTGAGCAGGATTGCCCTGTACTTGAAAGCTGGTGGGACGACACCTTCAGCTTTCCCTGGTGGTGTGGTATTGATGATGAGACTATCGAATACCTGACCTCATCGCTTAAGGCAGCTATCGCCAAACTGAAAGAAAAATAGAGAAGATAGTGTAAGGAAAATAACATGGAAAAACGAAAAATCCCGAATAGTGATCTTGAAGTTTCGACAATTTGTCTGGGGACCATGACATTTGGTACTCCTGTCGGCGAGCATGATGCAATAAAGCTAACCCATTGGGCTGTAGATAATGGTATAAACTTTATTGATACGGCCAATATGTACGAAGGGTATGCACGTTCGGCAGGTTCATCCGGCGGGGTAGCAGAGGAGATCGTCGGGAAAGCCCTCTCCGGCCGGCGGGACAAGGTCATACTTGCAACCAAACTAGGAAACAAAGTCGGTCCTGAGCCGGAAGATGACGGGACAAGCCCTGCCGCTATTCGTAAGCAGCTGGATATAAGTCTTAATCGTTTGGCCACGGATTATATTGATATTTACTATCTACACAAGCCTGATGCACATACCTCCATGGTTGATATTCTGTGCACGCTGAATGAAGCAATTGAGGCCGGTAAAATTCGCTATTACGGCGTAAGCAACTACTCTGCCGAACAGTTCTCCGAACTTTTGAAAGTGGCTGACGAAAACTCACTTCCCCGACCGATTATTCACCAACCGGCATACAGTTTACTGAGCCGCGGCATCGAAAAAGAGCTGCTTCCGCTTTGTAAAAGAGAACAGATTGCCGCTGCCCCTTATCAAATTCTTCAGGGCGGTTTGCTGACAGGAAAATATCAACGCGGACAGGAATTGCCATCAAATTCCCGTAAGGCCGAAATGAATGGCTGGGTGTGGGATTTAACCGATGAAATATTCTCTCAATTGGAACAGATTGAAGTTGATGCCAGGAGTAAGGGTAGAACAATGCTTCAGCACACTATTCTGGAGACGTTGGGGAAACCGGCAGTTGTTTCGCTTGTTATGGGGGTTAAACGCATTAACCAGTTAGAGGCGCTTATTAATTTTTCAAATTATTTAGAATAGGTTTTATATTTCGCAGGGGTGATTCCTGTTTTTTTTCGAAACAGATTTGAAAAAGTATTTACTGCACTATATCCTACTCTATCACAGACCTCAGCTACAGTCAGGTTCTGGTTAATAAACAGATATTTTGCGAGCTCAATCCTTGTTTCAATTAATTTCTGCTGGAAAGAGAGTTCATATGTCTCTATGAGAATACGATGGAGGTGTCTTTCTGAGACAAACAAGAGTTTTGCCAGATCTCCGGGATGAATATCGGGACGATGGCAATTATCATCAAAAAAATTTTCAATCATAAGACACTTTCTGGTATCAATATTTTTAAGTAATAGTTTTTCACCGACAGCTATTTGTATTTTTTCAGCATCACTTTTATTCAAGGAAACTGTTCTGGCCAGTACAACTATTAACTGGATAAACAATGCCTGCAAGGTTACATAAAAGCCCCTGGATTTTGCGGCAATCTCATAATGCATTGATTCTACTAAACTGTTTAACTGAAAACTCTCTTTCAGGATATGAAAACCCCTAACAGGAAATAGATTATCGAGAAATTCTTCTTGCCTTTGAGAAACTTCAAAATCATCTTTTTTTAGTTTTGAATAACCAAACCGTATACTGTATTTCTTAACATATGTACTTTTTTTTACTAAGTAGTGGTATAGACCCGGGGCAATCAGGTAAGTATTTCCTACCTCCATTGAATACTCTTTATTGTATGAAACTATAACACAGTCACCTTCCATCAATATATGGAGTTCAAAATAGTGATGGTTGTGAGCCGGTGCGGCGATATCTATCGATTTTTCAAAGTGTTTATTCAATACTACGTTAAAAAAATAGTGGTGAATCCGTACATTTATTATGTCAGCTGAATAAGTCTCTTTGTTCACTATGTTATTCATCCAGATTTTCAAGATTAATTCTGTTTTAAGTGTAAAATGTATTGTGTAAAAAAGTATACCCTGTTTTTCAATCCGAGGCAGGTACTGAAGTATCCGGACCGCTCTGTTTTTTCGACACTTTAAGTACTCTGATACCTAGTATTCTGTACAACTTAAATCTTAGGATTCTTACTTGTTCGCGGTAGGTATCTGCTGCGTCATCATACATCACCCTAGCTCGATAGGGTGATGTATTCTTCCTTGCATGTATCCATCGAGTACTGTATAAGAACCTGTATGCTAATGTCAAGAACTATTTTAGATGAGTGAGCATCAAACCCAATACATCGGTCACAAAAGTTACCGAATCCTCTAGCATAGGTGCGGAGGAAGCAAATGAGAAATATCGAACCATATCCGAAAAAAGAGCGGGAAAGGGTTATCAGAGATTACCTGCAATCTGGACTGACCACGTATAAGTACAGTAGACGATCAGAGGTGGCCGTATCAAATTCGACGCTCAACCGATGGGTGGAAAAGCATTCACAAGCTGTAGAAACCGATCTGCTAGAAACTGAAACACCAAATATAACCGAGCAGCTTGGAATGGTCTGTTATACATTTGACGAATCAAATCCTACTGCTGATGATCACCAAATTACAGATGAACGAAAACTAACCCTTGAAGAGATGGTCTTATTTCATAAAGAGGTCTGTGAATGCAGTTGCATTCTCCAGCAGCTTAACTGCACTGCTAAAAATGTGGCAAAGGTGAAATACCTTCTGGAAGTGCTGTGATGGGTCTTCCTTTTGACACCTCATTGGAAGGGAAGAAGATTTTTCTACAGGTAGGCTCCACAGACTTTCGACGAGGCGTGCGAGGAATGATCTCAGTGGTACTTGGATCAATGAATCTGCCTCTTGATGAGCAGTCGATCTTCGTATTCTGTTCGACGAGCAGGAAGCAAATTCGAATCATCTACAGCGAAGGAGCCGGGTGCTGGATGTGTACTCGAGTTATCCGGTATGGCCGGTTTCACTGGCCAAAGGACAGGAATGCTGCCGCATTAATTACTGCTGAAGAACTTCGAAAGCTGTTGGGTGATCCGGTCTCTCTTGAGCAGCTGCAGGCGCGCAACCAGGTGACAAGAATAGCTCTGCATCTGTGAAGTAATATGAAAAAAATAAAGAAAAATTTGATGATTCTGCCGGACTGTGGTCCAACGAATAGGCACAATAATCTCTTTTCAGATCAACTATCGCTCCAGCAGACCATGCAGAGGCTCTCCTACCGTTGCAAGTGACCGTTTCAGCGGCCCAAGAGAGATTGCTAACTGTTTGTAATATATATAGTTGCGTTGTATTATTTGTGAAAATATGCTAAAGTTTCTGTATGACAGACCAAGAACAGATAGCATTGCTGAAGATGCAGAATACAGAACTGAAGAAAGAAAATACTCGCTATAAGAAAAAACTGAAAGCTTCTCATGAACAGGTTTCAGCGTTGCATGAGGATGTAGAAGTGCTCACCCGAGCTGTCCGTTCCGGTAAGGAGAAGCTTCGTTTGGAGCTGTTCCTCAAGTTCGGTAGCGCAAACGAGAAATACCGTAAGCTTTTCAATATCCCGGTCGAACTGTTCGACAAGAAAGAGGAAGAGCTCAGCGACGAGGAAAAGAAGATTCTTGAAGAAGCAAAAGCCGCACTCAAGAAGGGTGGGGAACAGTCACCGAAAAAACCGAGGAACAGACATCCTAAACATCGCAAGCCCGGTAACGGAGGGGGACGGCAGTCCTTTGATCCGTCCTATCCTCGAGAACGTAACGATTACTATCCTGAGAAGCAGTGCACCATCTGCGGTGGTGAGATGATAGAGATCGAGAACCAGGATGTACATGAACATATCGACATTATTAAAGAGAGCCTGAAGATCATTCAGCAGGTGAAGCACAAATGCTACTGTGCTGACTGTGGTGGTTCTGATGAAGATCATGATTCAAATCATCGAACTATTATTACTGCCACTGCTCCCCAGCGGTTTATTCCGGGAGGACTTGCCGGCGACTACCTGATTGCCACTTCTCTCGTTGACAAGTTCTTTTATGGGTTATCGGTGACCCGTATTGCAAAGCTGTTCCGACAGTTTGGCATAGAGCTCAGTGAGCAGAACTTTTCAAACTGGCATCTGCGTGCCGGTATGGAGCTCGGGCCGATAGCTTCTGCGATCAAAGAGGAGATCCTCAGGCAGCCTGCTGTCAATGCAGACGAAACACGTTTGCAAGTGCTTGATGAAGCAGACCGAGCTGATGAGTTGAAATCGTGGCTGTGGGTCATCTGTAGTGCCACCCCTGATCGACCGGCAGCATATTTTCAGTATGATGCATCCCGCTCTAGCGACGTATTCAAAGGTATCGTCGGTGAGTATGCCGGATTTTTGCAAGCAGACTGCTACTCAGGATATCAGGCTGAGAAACAGCACTACCAGTTCACCTTGGCACTCTGTTTAGCGCACATGCGGCGGCGTTTCGTAGATGCCCAGAAAGCAGGAGGGTATCAGAGTGGATCGGCTGGGTACAGTACCCTGGACAAGATCCTCCGGCTTATCGGTCGTATCTACCTGGCCGATGCTGAACACCGCACTCGCTGGCTTGTAGATCAGAGCATTAGTGAGCAGCAGTTTATCGAGGAGAGGAAAGCAGTAACCCTGCCACTGTTTGAGAAACTTTCTGCCTGGGTAGCAGGACGATATGATTTACATTTGGCCGATGAATTTATTATTGATGGCATGAACTACTATCTCAACCATGAGAAGCTTTTCCAGTCTTATCTTGACTGTGCGAACCTGAATCCAGACAACTCAAGAAGCATATGCGAATTATTATTAAATGCGAAGGATTATAGAAAACAATCATCCCAAGAGTCTAAAAGATTTATTGCAGCTTAAATCCTTCGCATTTTATTTTCTATCTTTTAGAAATCATGAGCATATACTAGAAGTGACTAACTTAAGGAGGTCACTTATGTATGAAGAATATGATGAAGCAGTTGAGAAAGGTATTACCATTCTCAAAAAAATCTTAAACTCTGTAAGAGGATTTTATTGTTTCTCAGGCCCTTGTGCATCTTTTAGAAAATACTTAGATGCACAACAGCTACCTTATTCAAAAGAATTAGCACTAATCTGGCTTAAAGAAAATAAACTATCTTGGAATCATCTAAAGTATAAAAATTCAAGAAGAAGTATGTATCAGCTTAATGAAATTTATACTACTGGATGGCTTGTTTACCCATTTCACTATGTCTATGAAGATTCTCCTGCTTACCAACAACTCGAAAAATGGTGTAAATCAGTTTTGAATTCATACCTTGACGGGGAATATTTTATTATTCATCCAGGTATGTTCCAAGAACAAAAAACGAGCATATCTCGTTTTCTATTCTATTGTGAATCAATCGGAGTAACCGCATTTATAGAAATTACGCATGGTATTATAAAAAGATTTCAAAATGAAGACATTCATAAAACAACAAAATCAAGAAATCATTATCATATGAATATCCGCCATTTCCTTCAATTTCTGCAAGATGAAGGAATCACTCAATATTCTCTTGCACTAACACTTGATCAGTTTTATGCTCCAAACCTCATAATCATAAATGAATTAGAAATCACCTCAAAAGAAAAATTTGATGAATTCCAATGTACAAATGAAAGTCAATATTGTGAAAACTTAAAGCTATATAATCTTTCTGTGGCAAAAGGTATTTCCTCCTTCGAGGAAATGAAGTATTCAAAGACCATTCGAAACGTATTCAAACAATCTTGCCGAGAATTTACTATCTTTCTAGAAGCAAACCATCTAGTCTTTTCCTTAGAACTTGTCGATCACTGGCTAGAATTAAAATATGCTCAAAACTGCTCTGGTGTTCCCTATTGGGGTAGAAGAAGGACCCTCCATACTATTGCATACATTATGAAGACAGGAAAATTTACAATCATTCCTCTTTTGGTATTAAAAGAATCAAAGTACCATCTTCCAGTTTGGTGTAATGAATTAATCAAAAGGTACCTTAGCGAACGAAAAAGAAATGGGATGGAAAAATCTACTCTTTGTATGGATAAAAACTCTTGTAGTAGGTTTCTTGAATTCATATCATCAATAGGAATAGAATCATTAGAAACTATTCGCATCCAAGATATTAAAGATTTTCACATACAAGATGAACACTCAACAGTAGAAGGTAAAAATGCATACGGTTGTAGAATTCGTGGTTTTCTACAATATTTATCTATTGAAGGACTTCTCCCCAATTCCTATTCACAGGCACTTTCATGTGATGCTGCTTCTCAAACACAAATTATAGAAACACTATCAGCAAAAGAGATTGATACAATCACTTTTCATAACAAGAACCCTAAATCAATCATGGAATTACGTAATAACGCAATGGTAACTTTGGGCCTCCGAATGGGGCTCAGGGGTATAGATGTTGTTCGACTTAAGCTAAATGACATCTCATGGGAACATCAAACTATTTCAATAAGCCAAAAGAAAACGGGGAAACCTTTATTACTCCCTTTCCCTATTGAGGTTGGGAATTGTCTCTACCGATATATAAGTGAAGGAAGACCAAAAACGAAAGTCGAAGAAGTGTTCGTTTGGCACAAAGTGCCATTTCCTGCATTAAGCAGATCAGCCTGTGCCAATGCTCTCCATAAAGCTATAGGTTTTAGAGATGGCAAAAATGGTTTTCATATAACAAGGAAAACATTTGCATCTCGAATGCTGGTCCACGAGACTCCTACTTCAATCATTGCTGAAGCACTTGGTCATTCAAGCAATGAGAACGTCGATGAGTACCTAGAAACAGATAGTAAAAAGATGCGAAAATGTGCAATTAGCCTCTCTAAAATAGAGTTTAAGGGGGCTAGATTATGAGAACATATCAAAGTAAATTAGCACCTTACATCCTATCTCTTATAAAAGAAAAGCAGGCTTCAGGATTTAGCTTTATGCCACAATCCTATAGTCTCGAAGTAGTAGACCGCTTCATTATTCAAAATGGGTACGACAGTGGAACAATCACCCGTGAACTAGTTACAGCATTTGCAAAACAAAGACCGACAGAGAGCCTTAATTCACGCAATGATAGAGTTTCGAGCCTGAGACAATTAGCAAAATACATGAATTCTTTAGGGCTAAATGTAACTCTTCCAGGAAGTTTTGCTTCCGGTGAAAGGTCAATCCCTTATTTACCAACAAATGATGAATTACAAACTTTGTTTGCAGTTATTGATGAATATGTCCCATATCAAAAGAAATTAGCAAGATTTGGGTTAGTATACCCGGTATTATTCAGACTTTTTTATTGTTGTGGATTAAGGCTCTCTGAAGGATGCTTCCTAAAAACTTCTTGTGTAGACCTTAATACAGGAATTATTGCTATTGAGCATTCAAAAGGAAGAAAAGACAGATTAGTGTACCTAGCAGATGATGTTCTTGATCTATGTGGAAGATATAATACAGTAATCAGGAAAATAATACCTAATCGAAAATGGTTTTTTCCTGGATGGGATACTCAGAAGCCATTTTCTAAAACAGCTATTGATCTTAAATTTAGACAGTTTTGGAGCAAAGTCCAATCTTCTAGCAACATGAAAAGACCTACAATTCACTCTCTACGGCACTGCTTTGTTATGAATAAAATGGATGAGTGGATTACAGAAGGATGCAATATTGATGTTATGATGCCGTATTTGAGTCGGTATCTTGGACATGCTTCAATTCAAGAAACATATTATTACTATCATCAAATGGATTCAAGAAGTCCAGCGTTAAGGATGCATATTGAAGCAAATGGCGCTGCAATTCCAATGGTGGTGCCATATGAAAACTAACAATTTCAAGCAGCCACTCTTTTTTTCAATGACTTTTCAGTTTTTAGAGGTCTTTTTACCAGAACAAATGGGGAGAAGTTTCCATACTGTAGAGTCTCTGCGAGATACTTTATCTATATTTAGGCGCTACATTAATGAAAAATTGAATATGAAAATAGATAACTTTACTTTTGAAATGTGCAATCGTGATTGTATATTTGGCTTTCTCGACTATCTTAAAGAAAAGAAGAATTCTCCTTCTACAATTAATCATAGGCTTGCTGGTATTAAAACATACTTACATTATGCAAGTGATGTAAATGTAGCACTAGAATCCGTATCTTTAGAAGTTAAAAGAGTGTATCCACTAAAAGAGCGTAAGAGAGAAAAAGAAATCCTTTCAGTTGATGACTGCTCATGCATATTCTCACAACCAGCTCACACTAAGATAGGCCTTCGTGATAGAACTTTTATGATTCTCCTCTATGAAACAGCATGTAGAGTATCTGAATTACTTAATCTAAAGGTTGAGCAGCTGCACCATCTAGAGGGAGATACTCCATTTATTCATGTTATTGGAAAAGGTAACAAAGAAAGGTATATTGCTATTACAAAGTCAACTGCCGGCCATATTGTCCAATATCTTTCAGTATTTCATCCAAATGATGCTTTAAAGGATACCTTGTTATTTTATACAACTATAAAAAGAATAAGTAATGCAATGTCTACTCGAAATGTTGAAAGGTTTATTAGTGAGTATGCCACGATGGCTAGAAAAAAAAGACCATTGATTCCCTTGAGAGTCCATCCTCATATGTTCAGACGATCTAAAGCAACAGCTCTTTACCAAAATGGGACACCATTACCATTAGTATCTAGCTTCTTAGGACATGCTCAACTTGAAACAACTCGAGTTTATGCTCGTCCGTCGATAGAAATGCTCAGAACTGCAATTGAATCAGTAGAGACTCCAGAGCAACGATTAGAAAAACCTCTTTGGAAAGGAAAAGAAGAAGAATTAGCTAAAATGTGTGGATTGCGATAGAAAATAAAATGCGAAGGATTTAAGCTGCAATAAATCTTTTAGACTCTTGGGATGATTGTTTTCTATAATCCTTCGCATTTAATAATAATTCGCATATGCTTCTAAATACGAAACTTCGTATTTAGAAGCGAGCGGATTATTCGAGCCTTTTCAACGGTTCGGATGAATTCTCTATTCGCCGGCAGTGTCGATGGAGCGAAGACCATGGCAACCATGGAAAGTATCATTCAGACTGCAAATCTCTGGGACTTGGACCTCTACAGCTATGTAGCCTATCTGCTCAAACAAGTGACATTGATTCGGGACTTGCCGAACAGGGAGGTGGATTTCAGCAAGTACCTTCCTTGGAATCTTCCTCCTGATCTGAGAGCTGAATTGTCTGTGAAAACTATAACGGTCAAGAAGAACCAGAAGTAGTATACCTATAGATCATTTTCTACTGACAACCAATAGTTCATTTCCTGCTATAAGTGGTAGGAATTGACTATGGCATCCGCAGAACCTTACAGGTTATATCTTCGCTTAGATATTGTTGCAAATTTCGGTGAAAGTTGCCACCCAATCCGGGTTAAACCTGCCACTTGGACTGGACAGGAAGCTCGCTTAAACAACCATACCTTAGTGGCAGGTTTAACGTCAATCTTTTTGATGTTTTCTTCTCTGATTTCCTCCTTTAATATCAATTTTGTATGGAGTATGAGCAATCCGATCCATAATGGCATCAGCTAAGGTGGGATCCTGTAAAAGTGGATGCCACGCAGTCACAGGAAATTGACTCGTAATAATGGTACCAGAAGTATGATAACGATCTTCGAGAATATCATAGAGGGTTAAACAGTCTTCATGTATGAGCGGAGTGAGTCCAAAATCATCAATCACTAATAGCGATGTTTTTGCCAATTTTTGCAGTTCATCTAAGTAGGAACCATCTCCTCGAGCCATCCGAAAATGGAGAAAGAGTTTAGAGGCAGAGAAATAACGAGTTTTGTAGCTCTGGAGACAAGCTTCATAAGCAAGCGCACAGGCATAAAAACTTTTGCCCGCACCAGTTTTTCCGGTGATCAAAAGAGTATGACCACGGTTAATCCATTCAAGGGTTGCAAGGGAGGTGAATAATCCCTGTGGGATGTTCCGCTCTGGAGACAAATCCACTTCTTCCAAAGATGCAGGAATGCGTATCAGGGCTTGTTTTATCAGTCTTTGACTTCTGCGCTCAGAACGACTGTTAATTTCTGCTTCGACCATATAAGCCAATAATTCGCTCAAAGGTTGTGTATGAGCAGTTCCTACCTGTAAAGCGGTAGAGAAAACATCTGCCATAGCAGAGAGGCGAAGTGAACGTAACAGTTCTAAAGTTTTTGTATCATTCATGAACAATCCCCTCCTGTGCATAATAGTCGGCACCACGAATATTTTGATGATCAGGCAGTTGTGCCACCTGCTGCTGGGGTTCGTTTTTTTGATCTAAATTATGATCAAGAATACGTTTGATTGCTTTGTAGCTGGCTAACTGATAGGTATTAGCTCGTTTACTGGCAGATTCCAGCCGATCTTTGCCAAAGGATTTCTCCAGGCTCAGGATGCCAAGACAGCTCTTGAAAGCCTGCTCAGGAACTTCTCTACTCTCTATAACCGTAGCAATCAACTCTTTGAGTTCTGGTCCTATAGATTCTGCCCATTTG
>Ga0307989_1001592_pt1 | contig 11845 bp, 10 predicted proteins | sample EllFjometagen185_FD_203164 | JGI IMG/M metagenome (GOLD analysis project Ga0307989, IMG submission 203164) | Marine microbial communities from Ellis Fjord, Antarctic Ocean - #185 | ecosystem: Environmental > Aquatic > Marine > Unclassified | place: Southern Ocean | collected 2014-10-08 | reverse complement strand
GATATGCGGGAATTAAAAACCGCTTCGTCCTGAAGCGGGTCAAATCCTTTTGTTCTTACAGTCCACCAAATTCATCTTCTTCGATGTCAATGGCAGCGGAGCTAAAATCCAGAATTGTACTCATTCTTCCCATACTCGTAGGAACAACAGTTCGAATAAAGAATTCAGCACTTTTCAGTTGTCCATTATAAAATGAAATATCTTTCTTCTTAGGCTTGCCTGCAAGCTTTTGAGTGGCAACATTTGCTCGCCAAAGAAGCATCCAAGCCATGATTGTATCACCCATTACGTCCAAATAAGGAAGTGAATGGGCAAAAGCGGTCTTGTAATGTTCAGGATTCATTGCATTGCCACCTAAATGAGCAGCAACTTCACCCAACTTGTTCACCATTGCTTCTAATCTTTCAGCCAGATCTTTGGTAGCATCATTGGTTTTTCCTTCTGCGATAGTTCCCATTATCTCGCCCATGAATGCCATAAAAACCTTACCACCCTTCATTCCCATTTTTCTGCCGAGAAGGTCCATCGCCTGGATACCACACGTTCCTTCATAAATGGAAGCAATCTTACAATCTCTGGCGTACTGTTCAGTCAGGTAATCCTGAGTATAACCGGCACCACCAAACACTTGAATTGCTTGAATACAAACATCATATCCCTTGTTAGACAGATAACTTTTGACAATCGGAGTTAACAATTCGTACATGTCATTCCCAAGCGTTCTCTCTTCTTCTGTTTTACCCGTTTTGGCAATCGTGCCCTGATAGTTCATATATTGGAAAAAACTTCTCATTCCTTCAACGTATGATTTCATCCACAATAGATTTCTTCTGACATCTGGATGCTTAATGATAGGTACTCCGGGTGCAGAAGCAGGCTGTCCCAGTTCTCGCATTTGAACTCTATCCCTGGCATAATTAACCGCCAGCATATAAGCAGCAGAAGAGTAAGCCAGTCCCTGAAGTCCGGTTGCCATTCGAGCACCATTCATCATGTTAAACATGATTTTCATTCCCTGATTCACTTCACCCAATAAGTAACCCACACAGTTTCCTTTGGCTCCCATTGACATACTGCAGGTTGCACTTGATTTGATTCCGTGTTTGTGTTCAGTACCGGTACACCAAATATCATTTCGATCACCCAAACTGCCATCATCATTCACAAAATATTTTGGAACGATAAAGATAGAGATTCCTTTTGTTCCCGCAGGAGATCCTTCAATTCGAGCTAAGACAGGATGAATAATATTCTCTGCCAGATCGTGCTCACCATTAGTGATAAAAATCTTATTTCCTGTAATTGAATAGGTACCGTCATCATTCAGTTTCGCTGTCGTTTCCAAGGCACCAACATCTGATCCGGCATTGGGTTCAGTCAACAGCATGGTTCCGCCCCAATCAGCTGATACGAGTTTTTTTACGTATTTCTTTTTTTGTTCTTCGGTACCATAACCCTCAACCATTTCAGCTGCACCAATACCCATACTCAAATAAGAGGTCAATGCCCAGTTAGCACCCATAAAATACTCAGCAGTAGCACTACCCAAAAATGCAGGGCCGCCCTGTCCGCCCATCTCTTCAGAAACAGAAATAGTTCCCCACTCTCCTTCCTTTAAAAGCTCGAATGGCGCTTTAAAACTTTCAGGAGTGTTGACAACACCATCCTTGAAAACAACGCCAAGTTGATCACCATCAGCCATTGTTGGCAGAACCTCTTTAATAGCAATCTTTCTGGCTTCTGTAAGCACCATATCACAGGTCTTTTTGTTGAATGCCTCGAAAGCTTTATTCTCAAGTAACTCTTCATTATTAAATTGTTCCCATAATACAAAATCTATATCGCGCTTATCAACTAATTGTTGTGCCATTATTACCTCGTCTTTTGAGTATTGAATTTTTATTCAGAACCTGAATTTCTGTCTTAGATTGAGCTATGTTTATCCTCTATTCGGCAGAAACTGAAGGTTGAAATCAGTACAAAACTACTATGCTATTCCGACTTCATTGCGAATTGTGTCAATGCGAAACTCCAACGAAATTTATCGGCAAGTACCGCCCGTTTTTAACCTATTTTGGAGTTCGATGTTTTCTGAATATATTTTGGTATTTCAAAAATTAAATGTCAAGAAAAATCGAACGAACGTTCATTTTAAAAATGGAAAAACAAGTCAATAATTATATTATTCAGATGATTAAAACCCGAATAATGCATAAAATTTTTAAAATATCCTTCAATATTACCCTTGTTAAGGGTGTCCCTTAAAAGCTGAGTGTTCAAGAATTTATTTGTGTGTTAGTATGAGCAACGAGACAGATATTTTAATGAAAATGATCTCCATAAAATATTTTCAATTATAATTCTTTTATACCAGGAACGAATATAACTATTTAATATAACGTTGAATGATTAAAGCTTTGAAGTTCCTACTGGGTCTGTCATTGTTAGTTGTTGTTGCTAGCGATGGGGAAGCTCATTGGAAGAACCTGGAAGCCGGTTTGGAATTTGGAGAATTTGCAGCAGGTCAAAAATCAGAAATCGGAGACTCGCGGGTTCGTATTTTGAGAATTAATCCGGCGAGATTTGAATTGGTACTGTTGAATGCATCAGCAAATTCCAGTGACGATCTAATGACGGCTAAAGAGTGGAGTCAACACCATGGGTTAGTCGCTGCCATCAATGCCAGTATGTATCAAAAAGATTATAAGACCAGTGTCTCTCTGATGAAGACACGTCAACACACCAACAATCCGACCTTGACCCGCAATAAAACAATATTGGCCTTTGATCGATTAACGAACGATGTTCCGGAAGCTTTAATTATTGATCGACAATGTGACGATTTCAGCACCCTTCGTAAGAAATATGGCACGTTTGTTCAAAGTATTCGAATGATATCCTGCAAAGGTGAAAATGTCTGGTCGAAACAACCGGAAAAATGGAGTACCGCCGCTATTGCCATGGATAAAGCGCGTAATATACTGTTTATTCATGTTTCATCTCCTTACACGATGTACGATCTAATCAACATACTTAAAAAACTTCCGCTGAAAATTGACCGAGCTATGTATTCTGAGGGAGGCCCCGAATCTCAATTATTTATTAAAACCGAAACATTTGAATCTGAATTTGCCGGTCGGCTGAAATCTGAAACAACAAATAAAAGGCAGTTAAATATTGCCTGGCCTATACCCAATGTTGTTGGTATTAAAAGAAAATAATTATTAAATCAACCATACCATATTTAAAGATTTAGCGGATGGGCTAGAAAATTGCATTATTTTAAACAAACTTTATGTAGTATTTTGAATTTGAGAGTACCCATTTTTCATAAAACGGAATGTAAGGTAAATAAAGACGCCTAACCAACGTTTTAATCTAAGGAATTGAGATGGTTAATATCGACGTTGAAGAATATGATGAAGATAATCTATTTGATGAAGATACCGTAGAGAGCTCTTCTCAGTCAGATTCATTTGATGAGGAAGAAGATATCCCCCACGGTGAAGTAGACTTCCTTCATGATGTTCCAATTGCCATGACTGCCCAGGTTGGAAGTGTACAAAAAACCATGCGGGAGTTGCTTGCTCTGACAACCGGAACAATTGTTGAGTTCAATAAAGTGGTTGGTGAACCCATGGATGTTCTCATCGGGGGAAGATTGATGTGTCGGGGAGAAATTGTCGTGGTAAATGAACGATACGGAATAAGAATCAGTGAAGTTATTCGGGCAGAGGATAGTGCTCAAAGCCTTCCAAAATAGATTATATCTTCTTTTTCATGGATCCCTGACTCTTATTCAAAACAGGAGTCACCGCTTAAAATCTACTTTTTTGTATCAGGAAGACAGGTTTTTCATTATTGATATGCTATTACGTTTATTGCGAAAGACATCTACTGCACTACTGGTATGGGCAATAGTTACCCAGGGAATTCCCTTATTTGCAGAAGATCCAACTTTTGAAGAGGTCAGCCAAAAAAGAAGGGAAATTAAACTTTTTTGCGCCCAGGGAACAAATATGAGGCAATATAATGTCTGTGAGATATATAGGAGAAATAAAACCAGACTGACTGACCAGGCCGTTGAACGGGAACTCTTCGAACGATATTATAAAGAACAGAAAAACCAGGAGTCTGCGGATTGAATTTATCTCAGACACCCTGTCCGCTATCAATCAGCTAACAACGTGTTCATCCTAGTTAATCCATTTTTTGATTTTTATCGGTTTATTCACAGCCATACTGGATAACAGATCCTGCGCATTTTCTTCCATTAGTAACATTGATAAATGCTGGTCCAGTAAAAATCCTTTCTCAACTACATTTTCCAGAAAAAGCCTTAATGGGTCAAAAAAACCAGCGATATTCAGTAATCCTAATGGTTTGAGCTGAATTCCCAGCTGAATCCAGGTTAAAATTTCAAATGTTTCCTCCAGTGTTCCAATTCCCCCCGGCATTGCAATAAATCCATCTGAAAGCTCGCTCATCAGGGCTTTACGTTCATGCATAGTATCGACTACTTTTAAATCTGTTAAATTTGGGTGTGAAATTTCAATATCAAATAGATTCCGAGGGATTACACCGACCGCTTCCCCTCCATTTTTCAGGCAGGCATCAGCCACAGTACCCATCATACCCATATCAGATCCACCATAAATCAATCGAATCTTTTTTTCTGCCAGTAGAAAGCCCAGTTCCTTCGCTCCTTGCTGATAAACAGGATCTTTCCCCATATTCGAACCACAAAAAATGCAAATACTTTTCATCTTAATCTCACAAAATTCAAATAACGAATAACTTTTTGTTCATAAAAAAATATGTAACCGTTCACGGGTTCAAAGTTCAGAAGTTCAAAGTTCCCATGCATATCTAATTCATTGATATGTTTCCAGTCACTCGAATAATTGTTTTTAGTACCTTAGGAAATGTTTTCTGCGTTTTTTGGCAGAAAACAGCTCATAAGGTACTTATCCAGTTTATCTGGGCAATTTTTGTTTAAACATCTTCAAAAGATTTGAACTCACACACAATCGTTTTTCCAAGTTTTTCTTGAGTGAAAAGTCTAAAAAATGTATAAAAACAACTTTGAACAATGAACACTGAACCTGTGAACGGTTACGAAAATATAGTAAAACGACTGAGGAATGAAAAGAAAGGGAATTTGAAAGTGTTTATTGGCTTTTAACAACAAATATCAGTCTAAAGCCATCAAACAGGGTTATGGTACTCAGATGGAAAAATTCTTTATTTTACCCAGTAATTGATCCGGTGCCCAAACCTTAAAACCGCAAAAATCAGTTTCAATTTCTAATGCACGATTCCATTTTACGAGCCGTTTTGTAAAAAATTTCGCCTGATCCTGTAAATACAGTAGTTCATGCAAGCTGTTTTTTTCTCCCGCATAGAGTTTCAGAGTCACTGACTTTTGGACCAGATCATTTTCCGGATAATCGATCTTCATGATCTCCAGTCTTTTTCTGATAACTGTAATTGCAGACAAATAAAAACAAATTTTAGTGGAAATGCTTACTTGGGTAAAATCATCAATTTTTCCAAAAGCAGAAAAATTTGTTCCCAAATAGATGATTTTTCGACAGTTAGGGTCTGCAATCAAAGTGGTATTTCTATCAAATTCACGAATAATCGCCATTTCACCAAACATTTCACCGGCGGATATAAAGTTAACCATATGATTTCTTTGGTCACTGAACTCTGGATAAACCAGTAGCTGCCCGACCATCAGAAAATAAACCCAATGGTTGAATTCACCTCGCTTTATGATATCCTCCCCGGGCTTTGCATTAAATATTTTAGAGTTATCAAGAAAAAACTGCCTTTGAGTGGAATCAGCCTCAATGACTTTTTTTATAAATGGGACTTTCTGAAATATTTCATTGATTGACTCTGGAGGTAAATGGTCGATGTCTATGGTTTCCATTTTCAGGTCGCGATTGAGTTATAAATACAAGAAGAGTTAGACAATGCATTAAGCCCCCCTATCCATGCAAGATTTTAACCGAAAAGACCTATCCTCTTTGAAGCTTAGACGTATTTACTGGATAACGAATTGGTAAAATAAACGAAGTATGCCAAAAAATTTCAATATAATTTTGGGATGAATTAAAAAACTCACAAATTAAAATAGTAAGCTTTTCAAATTTGTCAGATAGATTTTACAAATTTGTCGAGTTGATTTTTCACTCTATTTGTAGTTGCCTTTTAGCTGAATTTGCCCTCTCTGCTTAAAACAGGATTGGCATAGATTTCAAAAACAATTTTTTTAACCTTGTCGGTCAAATTACTATATCGGTCCAAAAACTGCTTTTTATCATCATCTGTGTAAAGGTCCTGATATTTTTTTTCCGGATGAATCAAATCATAAGCGACATAGTTATTTGGCCACAAACGGTATTCCTGATGGATGATTCTATCTATGGCGCTGGCAACTTCTTTTTCATTCTTATAATCATCGGTCAACGGTTTTCCCAGTGCGACATGAATTCTTCCTTTATCACCACTGATTCCTGCCGCCATGGAAATTAAATCTTCATTTTTCCTTTTCTTATGCTTACCCCTTTTCCGCATTCGGAATATCTCCCACGCTTTTATTCTGTCGCAGGGATCATTTTCATATGAGATGGCCACGGGAACAATATTACAGGATTTTATAAATGCTGAAAAGTCCGGTTCCGTCTTCCGCTTTGAAAGATAGAACATTTTGATGATGGCAGGATTGGTTTCATCAATTCCGTCTTTTGCTCTTCCTTGCCTCTGAGCAATCCAAAAGTGATTTCCTTCCTCAAGAATATGGACAATATACGCTGATAAATGTTTCCATGCTTTCAGTTGTTCCCGGCGAGGAAGATCTCTTTTAACAATAAAGGCTTTATTGACTCGAATCAGATCTGAAACTAACTCATTCATCAACAGGTTATCGCCAAATGCAATATAGGGAACCTGATGACCGTTGGCATGTAAGGTATAATTTAAAAAAGCAGGATCCAGAGCTATATCGCGATGATTACTGATGAAAATACAGGATTTATCTTTGTCCAGATGCTCTATACCCGAATAAGTTAATCCTTTTGAGGAGTGTGAGAGTACCCAGTCCAACAACATTGCAATCACGTTGACTTGAAAGTCATTAATTGTTTTAATCTGTTTGAATTTTATCAGCAATGCCAGTTTGACAAAGAAATTGGCCGGTCCATGAAGTATTTCAGGGCAGTTTGGCCATCTTATAATTCTCAGGGTAGATATTAGCAATTCGTTTTTTGATAATCTTTTCAATATATCCGGAATCTCATTATCTCCAAATGGCCGGATGTCATCAAATTTGTCCAAGGTCGTTCTCTTTGAAGTTTATACTAAATGGATAAGTAACTATTCACTATATTATTCTAACTTAGTGCTAAAGGGTTGATGTTTCAAGAACCTTTGAAGCCAGGGATGGCTTCAGGAGCTCCATGGAGGATTTATGCGTTTCTTGAAATATCAATCCTTTAGAACGTTGCCAAGTAAAAAGTGGTGAACAGTAATAATAGAAAATATTAAAGGATGAGCTGACTGATGACAATACGTTAGAGCTTCTTCAGAACATCTCTTAAAAGATCTAATTGATGAGGTAACACGGTTCGACAATCGATAACGACTTGTCCATTATGTATTCTGCCGATCACTGGAGGTTGTGAACCTCTCAATTGATCTAGAATATAGTTTTCGCTGTGATCCGGGTCGATAATTGCGATTCCCCATGAAGGGATTGATCTGCCCGGCAGAGAACCCCCACCCGGTGTTGATTCACAAATTGACAATTGAAACCGATTCGAGTCCAGACTTTCCAGAAGTGTTTCCGCTCTTTGTTTTACGCTTTCTGATTTTTCATTTAACATTCGTTGGGTGGGAACGATTTCATCTTGTCTGTTTTTGGTATAGGCAACCAGGGTTTTTTCGAGCAGTAACATGGTTATTTTATCACACCTTAAAGCTCTATATAGTGGATGCTGCCGAATCTGGTCTAAATACTCTTTTCTACCCAGAATAATTCCGGCCTGGGGTCCCCCCAGTAATTTATCTCCGCTGATCGTTACAATATCAATACCATCTTTTAGAATTTGAGGAACCAATGGATCAGAATTCAGTTGCGGATAGATAAATTCGTTCAATGCACCGCTTCCCAAATCTTCCACCAGAATTTTACCTTCCTTTTTTGCCAGTTTTGACAGTACCGTTGTGGGTACAGATTCGGTAAACCCCAGAATTTGATAATTTGATGTATGTGCTTTTAAAAGAATAGCTGTTTGCTCGGTGATGGCATTTTTATAATCGCTAATTTTTGTGCGGTTGGTTGTACCCACTTCTTTTAAAATTGCTCCGGAAACTTCTATCACTTCAGGAATTCGAAAGGATCCTCCGATTTCGACTAACTCACCCCTTGAGATAATCACCTCTTTTCCCTGGGCAAAGGTAGCCAGTGTTAATAAGACGGCAGCAGCATTATTATTGACAACCACCACTTCTTCAGCACCGGTCAATGTTTTGAGTAAGTTACCGACATTTGACAGTCTGGCGCCGCGTTTTCCTGTTTTTAAAGAGAATTCCAGATTCGTATAGGATGTGGAAATATCAAAGATCTCTTCAAAGACCTCCTTGGAAAACACAGACCTCCCTAAATTAGTATGAATGATCGCACCGGTTCCATTGATCACCGGAATCAATTCCTGAATATTCTGCTCCAGGCGCGATCTGATATAGGTAAGAATCGTCTCCCGAGTCGTTTCCTCTTCGGATAGCCAATCGATATTTTGTCTCACTTCCAGTAACAATGTCTGAATCTGATTTCTCACTTCCCGACCGGACTTCATTTCATTCGCATCCAGATATGAATCAATTTCCTGGATCGAAGGGATTTTAGAAAAAATAGTTTGGTTATTTGACATAGGGCTTTTTAACAGGGGTTTTTTTTTCTAAATTGAGATTGTAATCTGAAAAGAACAAGGATAACAAATATCATTTGTATCAAATTAATAAATACGCGAGGATGTCTGGAAAAGAAACTTCCTCCACTTTCACTGGAAAACGGCATTTTACTCACCCATTCCCCACGGACAAAAGGCGTTGATTGGTAGGCATATCGACCGTTGGGAAGTACAATGGCAGAAGATCCGTTATTCATCACATGAATCAGAGGTATCCGATTTTCAACCGCCCGTAAGGCTGTAATGACCATATGTTGTTCCGGCTCAGACGTTTCTCCATACCATCCGTTTTGGGTCTGAACGAGTAAAACCTTTCCTTTGCCATCTTCACCAATAGCTATGGCAACATCCTGTGGGAAAATGGATTCATAACAGATTTTTGGCACCATCCGCATTCCGGCAATATCAAATATTTTATTCTCTTTCCCCGGTGTTAAACCACTTAAAAAATCTCCCAGCATATCTTTGATAAATTTAAGCTGATCAGCCAGCGGTGTATACTCTCCAAAGGGCACCAGCCTCATCTTTTCATACTGGCCGGCTAAATTTCCTCGGGAATCAATAAACAGGGATGAATTATAATAGTGTTTTTTACTATTAATCTCTTTATAGGTCGAATCTAAGAAAACAACCGGGGTATCAAAGCTTTTGATCTGAATTTTAAAGGCTTCCTGTACTTTAGTCCAGTATACATAACCGAAAAAATGACCTTCCGGCCAAACAATCAGGTCTGCTCCCTCATTTGATAATTTTTGGCTCATTTCCATTTCCAGTGGACGGAGACGGCTATAGCCTTTTTCCGGTTTTGGCTGTTTCAGGCTGGCTGCTCGATTGGGCTGAACCAGACCAATCGTTTTACTTTCCCAGTTTCCGATTTCTTGATCCCACTGTGGGAGTTTAATCATCCCATAGCCAAACCATCCCATAATCAATATCAAAGCAACCGCAATCCACTTTTTATCCGGTATTTTACGGTCCAACCGGATCACACTGTAAATCAAAATATTGACCAATGCCAGAATAAAGTCAAGTCCATATACGCCAAAAATTTCAACTGCCTGAATGGAGATCAGAAAATAGGATTGTCCGTCTGCGGGGTGAAAATAAAACAACATGGGAAAAATAGAAAAAACAACCACGATCACTACGGGGAATAGAATGAGATCGTTTAACTTTTCATATTTTCTCAGCCATTGGTAAATGAGGGCAACAAAGCCCATCACCTGTCCAATACAGAAAGCATGACCCAGTATAATCAGTTTATTGAGAGGAAACGGTATTTCCATCACAATCCTTGCCCAGTCTCCCATCCAGTAAAAACCGAAGGCAACAATGGCCATTCCAGTGATCAGGCCGAAAAGATAGGATTGTTTCAGGCTACTCTTTTCCAAGGCAAATAAAAGGGGCACAAATGATATCCACCCCAACAGATACAAATTGTAAGCGGGAAAAGAGAGAAAAAATAGGACCCCCGATGCACATGCCAGTGCAGATTTAATTAAAGTGTTTCGAGACATTGATAAAAATTGGGTTTGTCCTGACATGATAATCAATACTTAATAAGTGTCTGGAAAGTTTAACTTTTTATACCTTCTCAGTGTTGAGCAAATCAAGAATAAAACCTCCTGCCTGCACCGCTCCGTTGGTATAATTGTCTTTAGTTTTTGGGAGTTTAGATAGTTCGAACAGATGATCTGACCATTCTCCATTATCAAAAACATCCATCTGAATTTCCATGCCGACCATATTTTTTTGAACAAAATCTGCAAGCTTTTCTGATTCTACAAAATCCGGACGGGAGATAAAGCCAAACGGGCACCCCGCATGATAAATCTCAGACAGGGTACTATATCCTAATTTTCCAATCACCACATCGCTGGCATTGATCAGATCCGGATGAAAAATATCTGATCTGTGTGGGAGCAGTATCAAATTATCTTTTTTGACCAATGATGTGCCACCTCCCGGAATCAGGAAAAAGAAATCTCTGTTTTGCTTAATAATTTCAGGAATCGTATATTCCTGTGGAATTCCGCCCATGGATATTGTAATTAGTTTCTGGGTGTCAGCAATACCCAACCGGTTTCTAAATTCCTTTTTTTCAGTACGTACCTTTCTGCTGATGGGATTCGTTGATAAGTTTGCTGTACAGGGAACGCATATGGGTTCCGTTTGAATATGATAATCCGCATCAGCAAACAGATCTTTTAAATATTTAATGTGTTTTACTAAATCTGGATAACGACTGACATAGCCTTGGTAAATCCAGTCCCAGGTAAAATTCTCTATCAATATGGATGGAATCTCTGCTTTTTTTGCAACCTCAATGCCCATAGGTGAAATGTCACAGATTACCATCTGACATTCTTTTAGTTGAATGGTCTCTACGAGACTTTGAATCTCTGCGGTATTAAAAGGAATAAATGTGTTCAGACTCTGAATTGTCTCTGGAATATCGGCATTTAATGGATCTTTCTGTACTAATCCGATATCAGATTTTAAATGGTGATAGGTATACCCGTCATTTAAAGAGTCCAGGAAAAACCAATCGGGTATTGAGGTGAAGATTTCAAAATGAATCCCGGGACTAAGTTCTTTCAAGGCTTCCATGATACTTGATGATCTGGAGGCATGCCCAAAACCATGAGGAGAAATAAAGTACGCAATGGTAATAGCTGGTTTCTGGGTCAGGGTGCTTGACAGCATCTCATTTAGCTCGATTGTTTATATACGTTGTTGCATCCAGGAAATCATCTTATCGATAATGAGGCTACCTTCCTCTTCCTGCAATAGTTCGTGTTCTGCATGGGTCAATGTGACCATGGTTTTATCGCGGGAAGATGCATCAGAAAAAAGTTTTGTAATAG
>Ga0307989_1001591_pt1 | contig 11854 bp, 11 predicted proteins | sample EllFjometagen185_FD_203164 | JGI IMG/M metagenome (GOLD analysis project Ga0307989, IMG submission 203164) | Marine microbial communities from Ellis Fjord, Antarctic Ocean - #185 | ecosystem: Environmental > Aquatic > Marine > Unclassified | place: Southern Ocean | collected 2014-10-08 | reverse complement strand
ATGAATTAAGAATAAAAAGTATAAAAATTAAGTTAATTAAGAAACTAAGAAGCTAAAAGCTAAGGCTTCTAAAAACCTAGGCAATATGAATTTATTGGGGATAGATTGGGGAAAATCGAAGGTTGGGATTGCGCTTGGTTCTGATGAAACAAGAATTGCTAGTCCAATTGAGATTTTAACGTTCAAGAATGTTGGTGATTTGAAAGAACAACTTGGTGAACTTATTAATTCTGAAAATATTGATCAATTAGTATTAGGAAAACCTATTAGTCTCTCTGGTGAGTCAGGAGTATCTGAAGCGTATAAGAAATTTGTAACTCTTCTTGAAGGATTTGAGTTGCCAATTAATTTTGAAGATGAACGGTTGTCAACGAAGTATGCTGCTAGTCTGAAAAAAGAATTTAATAACAAGAAAAAGGTGGGGGATGATGATGTTGCGGCTGCAGCAATATTGCAAACTTATTTAGATAGATTATGAGTAAGACTTATAGAACAACTGGTGTAGTAATCAAGAGAAGGGATTGGCGTGAAAACGACAGTCTTTTTACTATTTATACAGAACATTATGGCAAGCAGAATTTAGTAGCGATCGGATCGAAGAAAGTAAAAAGTAAATTGATGGGACATTTGTCGGCTTATGGTTTGGTGGATATTATGGTGGCCAGAGGAAAAGGGTTGGACAAGTTGGCGACGGCTCGGTTAATTGATAATTTCAAAATGGATTTGGAAGATAATTATTTTTACATTGGATATGTTTATGAGCTCTTGGATAAGGCGATTGAGCAGGGGGAGCGTGATGAAAAGATTTGGAAAATTTTGCAGAGTGCTGTTGAATGGTTGAAGGTAACAAAAACAAAAGATGAGAAAAGATTGGTGATGATATATTTCACTTTGCAATTAATGGGAAGGCTTGGATATCATCCGGAATTGTTTAATTGTGTTATTTGTAAGAGTAAAGCGTCAGATCCTGTTTTCTTTAGTTTGGCTAATAATGGCCTTGGTTGTAGTAACTGTTCTCAAGATAGCTTTGTTGTTTCGCAAGATATGATCAAGTTGATGAGAGTGCTTATTAGTGATGACTTGGAGGGCTTTGACAAGCTCATAGTGAAGAAAAAGGTGATAATTGAGGTAATAGGATTCTTTCGAAAATGGGTGCCTTATATGGTCGAAAAAGAGATCAATTCAGTGAAATATTTGTAAAAACGGCTAGAAATAGCTGTTTTTTGATTATTGTGATTGACAAATACTGTTTGTTGTGATAAGATGTTAAGTTCTTTACAACCTAACATTATAGGAGTTCATCATGGAAATTTCAGGACGTAGGTTCGTATCTGTTAATTTAACTCTTTTCAGTACCACTATTCTATTTTACGCTTTTTCATACGTGCTGTCTCAGATGTTTGCACCTGGAACGGGAAAAGTATCTTCAGTGGTTGCAGCATCTTTCATTGCCATTTTGCCTTCGGTTTTATTGGCTTTGTATTCTATGAATATGGAAGAGGAAGATAGTGAGTGGGTTTCGATTTTGCAGTTGAATGTAATGTTTATTGTTGCTTCTGTGTTGTTTAATTGTATTCTTTGTTATATGCATATTAGCAGAATCAATTTGTTGATGACTCTTGGTGTAATTGTTTTTATGATGGTGTCTGCGATTGTTTTTTTCATTTATATGGATAGGGAAAAAGTTTTGGAATTCGGGGCTTCGTTTTTTTCTTTTTTGTTTGCTTTTGTATCTTTTCAGTTTTTGGGGATGTTGTTCATTGGATAACTTTAGTTAGAAAAACTATATAACAAAGGAGAATTGAACAATGAAAATCAAGGCACATAACTTCTATCACTACAATTTGATGTTTACTATTATTACTTTGATCACTTACGCTTTGTCGTATGTGGTGATTCAGAGATATTTTCCTGGGGTACCTAAGATTATGTCTGTGGGTATTGCAGCTTTTATTTCGGTGTGTCCTTCCTGGATTACCGGAGCTGTCTATTGGAAGAGGGAAAATCAGGATAAAGAGTTGAGTACTATCTTTGCTGTAAATGCATTCATTTTTGCGATTGTTGTTTCTTTGAGTTTTTCAGTTTGTTATATGATTCTTGATGTAAGTTGTTTTTCTCAGAATTTGAAAATGGCTATTTTTGATGAGATTAACAATTATCTTTTGTTCTTTGTGGCGCTTCTTTCTGTACTGTTTTTCCCTATTCTGTTGAATAAAAAGAAAATTATGGAATTTAGTGATGCGTTTGTGGTTTTAGTTATAGATTCTTTAGGTTTCTTGTTTATTTCGGTGGTGTTAACTAAATTGTCTAACCCCTAATCAGCTCAATGAGCTGGTTTTTTCTTACAAAAAAATAACCGAGCGTTGCTCGATTATGCTGTCGTTATATCAATGCAGGGACTAGGAAGTTGAACCTGTCGTAGGGGCCGTTTGGAACGCCTACGAGGGGATTGAAGCGTTTTCGGAGAGAAATGAGAAGCAAGTATAACATGTTGGTTCCGTTGGTTGTTAACGATTAATCATTATAGCACGGAATAAATATATTGTCAATTATTGTGTTAAATTAGCCAAAGTATAGCGTTGTAGATTTATGGCTTGAGATTCGGTTATCTTGTCGCAGGCGAAGTTCCAGTGGTAGGAGATTAAGTCGTTAATTTGTGGATTTTTTATAAATGATTCGTTCAGCATTTTGTAGATGACTGTTTTTTTCTGTGGTTTTGATAGAAGTAGTTTTTCAAGTTTTTCTTCGATTACTGGTGTTTCGATTTCAAGTTCGTTTGGTAATATTTTGGTGATTTTGCCCCAGCCGATTCGACAGTCGTTTACGGTTTGTATTGTGTGGGCAATTGGTAGGTTTCCAGTTCGTAGCCAAATGTTGAAAACATGAAAGCTGTGATGAGGTTTTGCCTGTGGTGGGATTTGTCCGACTAAGTCAGTGAATTGTTGTGGTGTCATTTTGTTTTTTAGTTTGAGTGCGTCGACAAAATGCCAGTAAAGTTTTTTCATGTCTGTTTTTTCAAGTAATTCGTTTCCAATCCAGTAGGCTTCGACAACTTTCTGGTCAAAAGGATCTTTGATTCCATTTGATGAAGCGATAAGTGTGAGGTAAGGATAAAGAGTTTCGAATTCTTTTAGTAAAGTGCCCAAAAAAGGATCAGATTGATTCTGAATCCCGAAGTTAAATAGTTCGCTATTTCTATCGCCACCACAGTATTGAAGTTTGTTTGGCATGAAGGCGTACTTTGCGCATAGAAGTAGTCCGTTGAGTTGTGTGTTTATTGAATTCATTTCGGTTGAAGTAGTTCGTTGATATTCTTGGCTTCCTCGGAGTCAATTTTTTTTATTGCTAGATTGGCGTTGATTAGAACCCAGTCGTTTACTTGGGCGTTTGGAATGGTGGCAATAATTATATTAAGTTCTTTGTTATTAAAATCACGAACTAGAGCTTGTCCGTTTTCTATTTTTATTATTTGAGCTGGGTGTGATAGGCACATAGGTTGATTCAGCTGGTAAGCTGGTAAGCTAGAAAGCTAATAAGATAATAAGTAAAGAATAGTTCATGTCCATCCACTCCATAGGAATGTAACTATAGGTGGATAAATATTTATGTTTGGTGTATGTAGTCTATTTTACATTAAAAGGCTTGTTTTTGCAAAAAAATATAATATATAGGGCTTGACAAATTTTGTTATTTGGTATATGATGATGAGTCTATTGTTCCTTTTACCCCAAACAGCAAGGAGTTCAAAATGGGTAATACATTGCAGGAAAAGTTTCAGAAGGCTTTGGAAGATGTTACTGGCTTGGGTGATAAACTAGAACCGGTTAATGAGTCTATTGATATTGTGAATGCTGAACTTGCTGGGAAGTGTACTGATAAGCAAAAAGCTTCAAAGCTTAAGAGATTGGCTGGTTTGCGGGACAAGAAAGAAAAGCTACAGGTTAGATTGGATAAGAAGGTGATGGAAACGAAGGAGCTGGAACGAAAGATCAAGTTGCAGAAGGCATTGTCGGAAAGGGCAATGTTGGATGAGGAGATTACGAGTCTTCAGCTTGCGAGTTTTGTGTCTGAAGGTGGTGATCTTGATGAAAGTAGTGCTCGTGATTTCGTAACAAGTGCTAGAAAAGTACAGCGTGGTCAGGATGCACTGGCTGTTTTGAGAGAGCCTCTTGATGAGGCTAAGAATTTCTTGAGAGGATTTGTTGCAGCTAACACTACGGGCTGGCTTGATAATACTGATCCGTACAAACGATATCGTTTTACGAGAGCCGGCAAGATCATGGTTATTCTTCAAGATGGAGTTAATTATGAAATTACTCTGTCGGAATTGTTGAAGATTTCTACGGTTGAACATTTGATTGAGCTTGGTTTGTTGAAGGTTGATAATGTGAAGTTGGTGGCTGAGATTGAAAAGGGAAAATTCATGATCTCTGATCATAAGATTCGTCAAATCAGGCCCATGACAATTGAAGAGTGGGAAAATATTCGAGAACGAAATTTGAAGGCACCGACGGTTGTTGTTCGAGAGGAAGACGCGGTTGGTGATGAGAAGGTTGTGGTTATTAAGCCGGAACTGTTGGCGTTGCCCGTTGATAAGCTTCCTGAGATGACTCAGCTAAATATGCATCATGTCAATCGTTTGGTAGAAAATGGTATTCAGATCATTGGTCAATTGAAGGGGATGTCGGTCGTTGATCTGATTGATATCGCTGGGATTGGTCGAGTGAGAGCTGGAGAGATTATTGATGAAGTGACCAATAAACTTGGTTAAACAATAAACCACAGACATTGTCTGTGGTTTTTTTATTCTTCAGGAACAGCGGTGAGGTCTTTTAAATCTTGAGGAATGATAAATGTTATTGCCTCAGAAAATTCTATATCAACGCGTCCTGGTTTTTTTTCTTGTGTTTTAAGTACGTTGTCAGTAAAAGTTGATGCTGGAGCGAGAATGTGATTTAAAAATTTTTGTTCATCAAATCCGTCTTTAGTTAAAGCATTAGCAATTATTGGAGCATTCATGATACTAATAATGATAGCGTCGATTTCAAAGGTCATTAGTTCTGATGGATAATGCATTTTAATGTAAGCTTTATATTTGTATTCAATGATTGGATAATGTTTGGGATAAAGCTTTTTAAAACGTGGTAAATCTTTTTCGGAAAACATCTTTTCTTCATTGAGATGAAATATTTTGTGTTGAATTAAATGTCTTAATTCGTGGGCAATGAATGTCCAAAAATGTAACCAGAAGTCTTCAGGTGGTATTTTCGTTAAGAACCTTTCCCATTCTTTTACATCAGGGGTGATAACAAATATATTCATGGATTGGCGCCATTTGCGATAATCTTCTGTATCTTCTGGATATTTTTCAGGTAAATATGGGCAATATCCTAAAAGTCCTGGTTTGTTAGCATCTTTTGATATCCAGTCTTCAAATATAACTCGAGTTTGGAGATCAGGAAACATTTTTTGTGAGAAATAGATAAGTGTTTGAGCAAGAGCTATGGGAATACAAATTTGACCATTTTCGGGGGTATAATCACCATAAAATTCCATGAAGTCTCCTGTGTTTGTAAAGGTTCTTAATAGTTTAATATATTGAAAAAAACAGAGTTTGTCAATTCCTTGATACAAAAAAACACGAATAAATCGTATTTAATGTCTCTCGGTAAGCTCGACTCATCTTCGCTTATATTGGTCATAGACCACGAGCAAGCGAAGCGAGTCGAGTGGTGGGCAATAGAAGATTCGAACTCCTGACCTCATCGACGTCAACGATGCGCTCTAACCAACTGAGCTAATTGCCCAAACTGGTGGGTCTGATGGGACTTGAACCCATGACCCCCACATTATAAGTGTGGTGCTCTAACCGACTGAGCTACAGACCCTGAATGTCTTACGAAGTAGATATCTAATAGTAAGACTGAGAACATTATAACAAAGATAAATTGATTTGTCGAGTGGATTAATTGCTAGTTTATTAGAGAATGAGGGGTTTTTGTGGTATAATTATTTTAAGTATTAAGCTAATTAGCTAGTAAGTTAGTCAGCAAGAATAAATAAAGAGACTCCGGATCAAGCCTGCCTGTCGGCAGACAGGTCCGGAGAACATAAAAAGATAAATTAATATGACTTTGACGGTTTGGGGGATTGTGCTCATTTCGAGTTTGTTTGTTTTAGTGAAAACTGCTGATTTTTTTACTGATTATGCAGAGAAATTGGGTAAAATATTTAAGTTGCCGAATTTTATTATTGGAGTGATGATTGTGGCGGTTGGTACTTCTTTGCCGGAATTGGTGACTTCTATTATGGGTGTGCAGAGTGGTGAAGCGGAATTCCTTAGTGGTAATGTTCTGGGTACTGTGATTGTGAATATTTTGCTTGGTTTGGGAATTGCAGTTTTATTAACAAAGAAGAAAACAAAGTTTGATTGGGATATTGTGTCTAATGACTTTCCGTTCTTTGCGGCGGCGATTTTTTTAATTATTGTAACCTTGTATGATGGTCTGTTTACTTGGCCGGAGGCGATACTGTTTTTGGCTGGTTATGTGGTGTATGTTTTTTATGCCTACTTTATGCAGAGAGAGGAGAAAAAAGCGATCAAGGAGAAGTTAGCCAAGCAAATAAACAAGGAGATAAAAAGTGACATGAGTGATGTGAAAATAGCTGGTGAAAAGGAACTTACTACGACGAGGATTGTGATTTATCTTTTGATAAGTTTGGGAATTGTGGCTGGAGCTTCTCATTTTGTGGTGGAGTCTGTTATTAGCATTGCGGCCATTTTAGGATTAGGAACTTCGGTGATTGCGGCTTCGGCAGTGGCGCTTGGTACTTCTTTGCCGGAAATTTTAGTGGCAACTTCTGCGGCACGTCGTGGAAATTTTGATATGGCAATTGGTGATATATTGGGATCAAATATTTTTGATATATTTGTGATTTATGGTGTGGCTGGATTAATGACGACTTTGACTATTACTCCGGAATTATATGCTATAATGATGATGTTCCTTGTTGGCTCGTTTATTATGATGTGGTTAATATTTATTGACAAGAAGATTACGAAGACAGAGGCGTTGCTGTTTATCCTTATTTATATATTCTTTATTGGGAAGTTGTTCAAGATATTCTAATTACGAAATACTAAAAAATACGAAAAATACGAAAATTTGTATTCTGCGAATTGAATTATAATTAGGAATTAGGAATTAAGAATGATGAATAATGAATTGTGAATGGTTGGTGATGTAAAAAAAATGATATAAAAAAAATACTGGATTGTTGATGTCCAGTGTTTTTTAGTTGACTAGTTTTTCGAGGTGGATGATTAGATCTTGGGGGGAGCTTTCGTTGAGTGTTAGCTGTACTTGTTGTTTTGTTCCTTGTGGAGAGTAGTCTTGGAGAGATTCTAACAAATTTATATTGTTTTCTGCTTTTATTAGTGATTTTGTTCCTTCATTGTCTTCGAAGAAGATGACTGTGAGTTCAATGCTAGGAATGTTCGTTATTAACTCATCAATTACTTCGTGAATGTCGCTCGGAGTTGTTTTTGTGTTTTCGAAGTCTTCTTTTTTGATATTTGACCAAGCTAATTTTCCGGAATCGTTAGTCTCAATTTGTTGTAGTACCTTTCCCCATAGTTTTAGGGTAGTGACAGACTTTGTTTGATAAAGGTTTCTGATAATTGATTCTCTATCAGCGCCACTGGCCATTAATTGACTGGCGATGTGAAGTGTTCTTGGTGTAACCTGGCTAGTTTTGAAACTTTTTGTTTTGATGATCATTCCTGCTAGTAGGTGAGTGGCAATTTCTTCATCAATCAGTGATGGATCAATTTTTTCTATTAAGTCATAAATAATCTCTGAAAGAGAAGTAGAGGTTACTTTGAGTAGATTGTAATGGCCGAAGCTTTCGTTGTCAGTAGAATGGTCAATGTTTAGAATAGGTGTGTTATAGAAAAAGTCTGTGTGACCTTCATAAATGTCATGAAGTGATTCGAGATCAGGAGTTCCTAATGTAATGATTAAATCGTGACGATATTTTGTTTCAATAGTTGTGAGGTCGTCTGAAGTATATATCCCATCTTGAGGTTCAATGATAATGTTAAATTTTCCGTTAGCATGTTCATAATCAATTTTCTGTGGTTTTGTGTTCGCGGTATTGAGGCTGATAATGAATTTTCGTAGATTATTAATCTGAGGGTTAATAGTTTTTGATTGAGGAAGGAATGTTAGTTGACTTTGTGATTCATAATTATGGCAAACGATTTCATGATCTTTGTCCAGTTTTTTTAAAAACAAAGACAGTGCCAAGCTGGCAGTTATGTGATCGCCGTCGTGATCAGGTCGAAACGTAATTAGAGTGCTATTCGCATTTTTAATCGCTTCATAGATTTGTTGTGTTTCAGTCAAAGCCATAATAATTTTTGAAGAACCGCTTTAAAATAAAAAAAGGGCGGTTACATTTGTTTAATAGTTTATCTTAGCGGATTTTCAGTGTTGTGTCAATATAGTCTGTAAACAGTGCAATTTTTGCTAGTATCTGTCAAAAAGTGCTTGAATTACACAAAAGATATTGTATATTTGTAAATTTTATGATAAAATTATTTTATATGAAAGAAATATCAAAAGCTTATAGTCCTCAAGAACATGAGGATAAAATTTATAAAAAATGGGAAGAATCAGGGTTGTTTAATCCTGACAATTTAAAGGGAGATCCATACTCAATTATGATGCCACCACCAAACGTGACAGGTATTTTGCATTTGGGTCATGCTCTCGAAAATTCATTGATGGATATAATGACTCGCTATCAGAGAATGAATGGTAAGAAGGTTTTGTTGTTGCCAGGAACTGATCATGCGGCTGTGGCTACTCAGGCTAGAGTGGAGAAGAATTTGATTGCAAAAGGAATGGCTAATCCACGAGAAGAGCTTGGTCGTGAGAAATTATTGGATGAAATTAGGGATTATGCTGAAAATTCAAAATCTACAATATTAAATCAAATTCGAAGAATGGGGACTAGTTGTGATTGGAGTAGGGAAGCTTATACTTTTGATGATAAGAGGAATCATGCGGTGAATACAGTGTTTGAAAAAATGTATAATGATGGTTTGATTGAACGTGGTTATAGAGTTATTAATTGGTCAGTAAAGGGACAGTCAACATGTAGTGATGATGAATTAGAACATAAAGAGAGAGATGCTAAGTTCTATACTTTTAAGTATAGCAAGGATTTACCATTTTCTATTGCAACTACTCGTCCAGAAACGAAATTGGGTGATACTGCTATTGCTGTAAATCCAAAAGACAAGAGATATGAAAAATATATTGGACAAATTTTTGAAGTTAACGTTGGTTCTGCTAAACCATTGAAATTAAAAGTTATTGGAGATCCACATGTTGATCCAGAATTTGGAACAGGTGCTCTTGGTGTTACTCCTGCACATAGTGCAGTTGATTTTGAAATGTATACTATTCAAAAGACGGCTGGAAATCCAATCGAAATTATTCAAGTAATTGGACAAGATGGAAAGATGACAAAGGAAGCTGGTAAGGATTATCAAGGATTAACAGTTATGGAAGCTAGGGAAAAGTTTGTAAAATGGTTGGATTCAGAAAAATTGTTGGAAAAAGAAGAAGATATTGTTCAAAGTGTCGGAACTTCTGATCGTTTTGGTGATGTTGTGGAAGCTCTGCCAATGACTCAATGGTTTGTAAATGTTAATAAGGGAATTCCTGGACGTGGTAAGAGTTTGAAAGAATTAATGAAGGACGCTGTTCTAACGGGACTTGATAATGATAAAACTAAACAAGTAGAAATAACACCGGCTAGATTTGAGAAAATTTATTATAATTGGATAGATAATCTTCGTGATTGGTGTATTTCTCGTCAGGTTTGGTGGGGACATCGAATTCCAGTTTGGTATTGTAATGACTGTGATGAGAAAATAGTTAGTAGTAAGAAATCAACTGCAATAACTTTTCTTCGACATGGTGAAGCGAAATGTAATGAAGCTGGTATTTTGAATTCAGATATTAATAACAAAGATAATGAATTGACTGAGAAGGGAACTGCTGGTGTGGAATTGGCAATGGAAAAATTTGAAGATTATGATGTTATTTATGCTTCTCCAATGCTTCGGACAAAACAAACTGCAGAAATGGTAAATAAGAAATTGAAACTTGATATAAAGTATGATGAACGTTTAACTGAGGTTGGTGTGGGAGATTTTGAAGGTAAGGCTCATACTGAATTTCTTGATTTTAGAAAAGATAGTTGGGCTGATTGGCAGGATGGAACTCCACAGAATATTGAATCATTTAGTGGTTTGAAAAAGAGAGTTTTTGAAGCGATTGATGAAATTGTAAAGGCTAATCCAGGAAAGAAAGTTTTGATTGTTACTCATGGGGATGTAATTCGTATGGCTCAAGGGTTTCATCAGGCTTTAACTAATGAAGAAATTATTGACTTAGTTTACCCGAAAACAGCAAATACTTTAACTGTTAAATTCACAGGTATTAGTTGTGATAAATGTAATTCAAATAATGTTTATCAAGATAACGATACTTTAGATACTTGGTTTAGTTCAGGATTGTGGACTTTTTCAACGCTTGGTTGGCCTGAACAGACAAAAGATTTTGAAACGTTCTACAATAATGGGACAAGTTGGATGCAGATGGGACATGAGCTTTTGTTCTTCTGGCATGCTCGAATGATTTTAATGTCTGCTTATTTGTTAGAGGAAATTCCGTATAAAGAAGTTTATATTCATGGAATTCTTCGTGACGAAAGTGGGAAGAAGTTTTCAAAGTCACTTGGGAATGGAATTGACCCAATTGAAATGATTGATAAGTATGGAACGGATGCTCTTCGAATAAGCTTGATTTCTGGAATAACTCCAGGCAATGATTCTCGATTTTATGAAGAGAAGGTTGAAGCAAATAGAAACTTTGTAAATAAACTTTGGAATATTTCACGGTATATTTTGATGAGTGTTGATGATATCTCTTATAATAAGTCTCCGAAATCAAAAACATTGGCTGATGAATGGATCTTATCTGCTTTACAAAATGTAAAGGATAACGTTACTCGATTGATTGATGGCTATAACTTTTCTCAAGCGGCTGAAGTTCTCAGGGAATTTACTGTTAGTGATTTTGCTGATTGGTATTTGGAGATGTCAAAAGTGGAAGATGACAAGGATGATATCTTGATTCATGTTTTGGTAGAGCTCTTGAAGTTATGGCATCCATATATTCCTTTTGTAACACAGGCTATCTGGGACGAAATGGAGTTGTCAGAAGAATTGATGATTGCAAAATGGATTCCAGCAAACAAGAAGTATGTTGATCAAAATGCAATGGATAATATGATTGTTGTGAAAGATGTTGTTGGTAGAATTAGAAATTTGCGGTCTGAGTACAAAGTTGATCCAGGTTTGAAAGTGAAGGTTATGATTAAAGCTAAAAAAGAAGATTTGATTCGTGATAATGAAGTAGTTATTAAAAGTTTAGCTAGATTGGAAAGTATTGAATACGTTGACAGTAAACCTGATAAATCTGCTGGAGCTGTAGTTGAAGGAATCGAAATTTTCTTACCGCTTGAAGGGTTACTTGATATTGATAAAGAAAAAGGACGATTGGTAAGTGAAATTGATAGTTTAGAAAAATATTACAAAGGATTAAATGGAAAATTATCTAATAAAAACTTCGTTGATAATGCTCCGAAGGAAGTTGTAGCAGGGGAGCAGGCAAAATTAGTTGAGGCGAAGGAGAAAATGGATAAGTTGAGTAAGCAATTAGAAGAAATATCGTGAAATTGAATTAGGGAGTAAGGGATAAGAGTTAAGGAAAAA
>Ga0307989_1001590_pt1 | contig 11864 bp, 4 predicted proteins | sample EllFjometagen185_FD_203164 | JGI IMG/M metagenome (GOLD analysis project Ga0307989, IMG submission 203164) | Marine microbial communities from Ellis Fjord, Antarctic Ocean - #185 | ecosystem: Environmental > Aquatic > Marine > Unclassified | place: Southern Ocean | collected 2014-10-08 | reverse complement strand
TTATGCGGGCAAGGATATGAGCTTGAAAATATTGAATCCCAGCTCCAAGAACAATTGGATAAAAACAAAATTATCGCAGTTCAAAATGAACTCGCGGCTGTCGAACATTGGGAGCGTGAAAAAAAACTTTTATCGAATATCAAAAGAGGTAGGAATGTTTTTGAAAAAGATATTTTTTCTGAATTTGAACTGTCTGCCAAACTCAACTTTGAACAAGCTGAAGCAGTAAAACAGCTGTTAAAAAGCCCTGATCAGTTTTTTGCTCTGGTCGGAAAAGCCGGGACCGGAAAAACATTTTCAATTAGTGAGATTGTCAGGGTAAATATTGAAAACAATATTGATATTGTTATGTGCGCCCCCACAAATGGAGCCCGTGATGTTTTACGTAAAGACGGCAGAGTTCTGGAAGAAAAATATGAACAGCCCGGTACTGCACAACCTTTTGAAGACGCAATTTCCTTGCAACGCCTGCTTATAGATGAACAGAAAAAAATGAATATAAAACCGGGTTCTTTGATAATTCTTGACGAAGCCGGATTAGCTTCAACCAAACAACTCGATTCTTTAGCGAAGCTGGTAAAACAATCACGTGCGCGACTATTGTTGGTTGGTGATCCCGGTCAACATTCCTCAGTTGAAGCCGGGGATGCTTTCAGAATGCTACTGAAATATTCCTCGATAGAAAGAACTAAAATCAAGCAGGTCATGCGTCAAAATAAGGATGCTATGCAAGGCGTATACCGCCAAGTAGCGAAAGATTTATCGAATGGCAATATACGATCCGCATTTTGCCGACTTGAAGAGCAAGGAGCTATTATCGAAGCCAAAGGCAAGACTAGGCATGAAATGATGGCTGAAGAATATATGAATGCTATTGATGCAGGTCATTCAGCAATTGTTGTAAATCCGACTCATCGGGAAAACAACGACGTTTCAGGTAAAATAAGAGAAAAACTCAAAGCAAGAGATTTGATACATAAAGAAAGAGAAATCCTCACATTTAAGTCTCTAAACTGGACTGTAGCGCAAAAGAAAACATACAAAAGCTATCAACCTGGAATGATACTTGACTACCGTGACAATCAGCAGGAAAATTTCCTGACCGTTCAAAAAATCATCCATAATAAAGGGCTCCTGTGTAAGGATAATTCTGGTAATGACCAAATAATTGCCAGAAATGATTTAGGCAAATACAATGTTTTTGAAAAACAGTCGCTTCAAATTGGAATTGGCGACAGAATAATGTTGAAATCTGGAGGCAAAAACAGAACTGGAGAATTCTCAAATGGAGAAATCATCACCGTCAAAGAATTTGAAAAGGTAGGCAATATAATATCTTCTGATGGTCGAATCATAACATCCAGTAAATTTTCTTATGGTTATGCTTCAACCTCTCATAAATCCCAGGGAACAACCTGCCATTCCGTCATAATCGGCTTTGACCGGCATTCCATCCAACACGCCGACCGGAAAATCGCATATGTAGCAGGAACACGAGGAACAGAAGACATAAAGATATTCTGTGAGAACAAACTCGAATTATGGGATATAGAAAAACGCAAAGGCGACCGCCAATCAGTAATGGAAATGCTGGAAAAAGAAAATACCCAGGAGCAAAAATCTAAAACCAGAATCCATTCAATCATGAATTCCCTAAAAGATTTCTATGAAAGAATCCAAGAAAAACTCTTAAAAATTACAATCCAAACCAAAGAGCCAGAGGTAGAAATAAAAATGGAAATAAAAATGGAACATCATAAGGAACCAGAAATAGAACATCAGCAGGAAAGAAAAATTGAAATGGAGCCCCAACAAGAATTCGGAATGAGCATGTAAAATTATGACTGTATTAAATACGAAAGAAGCCTCTTCTAATCGTCCTTACCTGATTTTTTTAAAGCATATTTTTTGTAAAATTTATTCTGATATTTTGGTGTTAGGGAACATGCTTTTGTAGATTTCTGTTGATTCTTTTTGGTCTATTTTTGAGTTTATTTTTTTACTACAGGAATAGATTAATTTTAATGTTTTTTGGATTTTTACCTTCTCAACAGGAGAAAGTTTTTTGGGAACTAACGGCACTATTGTCCAGGCTGTGGCAATTGCTTTTTTGTCATTGCCTGACTGGCTGTATGAATCGGCTAAATATAAAGTTATTTCCTTGCGCAATTTAAGAGGGGGATCTGCAAGCAGCATGTCTTGACAATCTTTTATCGCTGAAGTATATTTTTTTAGCTTGTGCATCATTTTAGCATGTAGGGTTTTTACTTCGAAATAACAGTATATTTTTCTTTGCTCAAGTATGGCATTCAATAAAGCTAAAGCCGCTTTATTATTTTCCTGCCGAAAATTTGCGTTTGCCAGTTGATAATAGACTTCTCCTGATGATGGAGTGGTTGGCACAAAGGGCATATTCACAGTAAAGATATCTATCAATAATTTATCAGCTTGAGAACGATTTTTGTCAAATTCTTTCTGTAATAGGATTTTCGATATTTGCAATAAAAAGCTTTCGTTAAATTTATCTTTTTGTATGAAATTAGCATAAGTTTTTAATACTTGTTCAGGTAGTAATTTTTTTACAAATGTTTTCCCGATATCCAATACGAACTCTCGTTTTTTTGATGCGAAAGGATAATCTGCTGTTATATTTTTAGCTAACTTCTGGATAGAGTCGTATTTTTTATGTTCAAAATAAAGTCCTAGCAAACGATCCGCAATCTGTAGCGCACTTGTTTCCTTTATATGCTTAAGAAAATATTTTTCTAATAATTTTATTGCGATATCGGGTTTTTCCGCGGTAATCGCGGAAAAGCTTGCCATGAGAATAACTCTTTCTTTTATCTGCGGCGGCATATTGTCAAGCTTGATCAGCTTTTGAAACTCAGTCAAAGCCTCCTCACTGTATTTAATATTTTGAGGTGCGGTATACGTTTGCGCCAGCTTTAACAATGCCTGTCCTTTTAATAGTGTAAAATCTCGTATCAACGTTGGCGACAGAGAATCTTCAAATTCTGTTGTCTTTGTAATTATGCTTAAAACGGAATTATATTTGTTGAGCTGATATTCGCTTTGCGCCGCGTTAAATAGGGCTTTAGCTTTTAATGGGATTTTGGCAGTTTTATCTGCGCATTTTATAAAATATTTAGTTGCATAAGTATATTTTTTTTGATGCATAGAAAGATTAGCGCACTGGAACAAAGCTTGTTCTGTATCTGGATGGTCAGGAGCGATTTTTATGAACAATGCGAATAATTCCCTTGCCTCATTGTCCGCTCCAACTTTATGAAAGGCATGTGCGTTTGTCAGGACATCCTGACGTAAAAATTTGTCTTTAGGTTTCAGCTTTGCGGCTTGCTGATAGATTTTAAGAGCTTTTGAATACATTTTGTTTCCGCTCAGGGCGTTAGCATAAAGGCGCAAAAGATTTACCTTGGGCTTTCTCTTATTCTTTTTGAGTTGTATCTCAATTGCTTTCAATGCTGCTTTGTAACGTTTCTTTTTGACCATTTGTTCCAGCAAATATGCAGAATCCTTTGCTGTTGCCCGCAGGCTCTTGGGCAAACGCAATTTGTATCCTAAAAGTTTAAGAGCTTCCTGACATTGCAATACATTCTCTTTTGCGTTTGCAACTTCAATATGATTGGCTTTTAAACCTTTCACGGCTTTTATAAAGCATCCAGCCGCTTTGCTGTAAAATTGCTGTTTCTCTCTTTTCTGTCTAGCGCGGTTGGCTTGGGCGGCATACTGTTTGCCTAAAGCAACGAGCAGTCTTCGTGGAGCCATATCGCGCCGAGGAAAACGATATGATCTTCCTAATAGTTTTGGATAATAGTGTTTCATGCATTCCTGTAGTATTTCAACAGCTTGCTGGCTATTGCCCTGCAATTCATAAACCTTAACTTTCAACAAAGTAATTCTGGATGCTGTAATACTTTTCCCATTATCATTGATTTTATTGAGAACCTTTAACACCGCGTCCGCCAGTTCGTTCCATTGCGATACGGAACGTTTTTTCCAGTCCCGTGCTCTTCCGATTAGCACCAGGCATGATTTTAATGTTTTCTTAAGTGACTGTTTACTGCTTTGTAGTTCCTGAGCTTCTTTCAAGGTCTTTTTGATACTTTTTGGGCCATAACGCATGAGGTATTCGAGCATAGCAACAGCTTTCAAGCGGTGTTTGCTATTTTCCTTGCTATCCTCTGCTGTGGAAATAAATTCGTTAAGCAGTTTTTCCGCAAACTCATAGTTACCTTTCTGAAAGCACAGCTGAGCTAATTTAAAATAATTGTGATCGCGTTCACTGCCCTTGGACATTTTTTCTAAAACTTTTACTCGGTCTTCAAGCTTTTCGGATTCATCAAATATGTCCAGCGGATTTTGTGCTAAAGCCGCTGACAAACAATTCAGTATTATAAAAAGGCAGATAATATTTCTCATTTCTTTTTCTTCTTTTTAGATTTTTTGGATTTGCTAACTACTTTTTTCGGTTTGGGCTTTGGGGTCTTGGTATAAACAGCTATATCGTTGAGCTCGTAGGAAACGGCGCTTATCTTTTTGTTTGCAATCCTTCCCGGTTCAAGCAAGCGTAATGACTTCCAGTTTGGAGCAGGAAATTTCTCATCAAATTTGAGTATTATCCGACGCCATTTATTCACGGGCACGTAGGTTTTGAAGCATTTTCCCGCAAACGCGAAGCGCAGAGGAATACTGTGATATGTTGAACTCCTTCGTTTTGAACTAATCCTGGCATGAACGGTAAAGCTCATAAATTCCGCTTTAGCTTCCCCTTTACCCAATTGCAGGTAAACACTATCATGGCGTTTTTTATTCTTTCTCAGTGAAAATGTTACTTCAACACTTTGGTTTTCAACTGGCTTAAACTTGCCCTTTTTGAAAGTTGCAGGCATTCGACTAAAGCTGACATTACGACCAAATGATGCGATAAACCCGTTTGAATTACGGTATGCTACACGCCTTAATTTAGTATCTAATTTAGGACTTCGTGTTTTTGCGGCGTGAAGATCAAACTCCGGTTTTGGCGGTTGGTAATTAACAGCTTTTAGAGGTTTCAGGTTTTCTTTGCTACCTTTACGAACCAGACGGAATACTGTCATTTCCGACATTACTCCTGAATATTTGAAAGTGTTGTCAGTAATTTGAATTGTTTTTTTAGAAATTTTCAATGGAGTTCCTATTCCCGCAAATGGATGGTTTTTAGGGATGAAACCATTTTCAATGCGAACTTTCGTTGTTCCGCTCCAAGGGATAAGTACTTGGATTTCTGTTTCTTCCGGCATAGGGAAGCGTTTAGCTACTACTACGGTAGCGACTCCGGGTGCGTTGTAAACCGCTGAAACGTTTGTGGCGGAAAGTGGTTTCTCTCCGTATTTTGGATAAATGCTTGCTGGTAATTTCCTTGGCTTGCCTTCAAAAAGTTTTGAGACTTGTCGAAGCGCGCAGAGCGCGGGCAGTTCAGTTTTGAAAATAGAATCGTAAAACTTGCCACCGTTAACAATATTACTTAGAGTTACCGCAGTCCCCCCGGAAGCTACCCAGTCTATAATTTGCCGTCCGGCTTGACGTAAATAATGTTTTTGGAAATTGTATCCCATGGATTCGGAGCCGCGCGAAGTCCATCGTCCCCAATACTCGCCGTTTGGTGAATATTTGCCGATAGTTGCCAAACTGGGTAAAGCCTGACGGTTGTCAACGTATAATGAAAGCTCAAAGCTTGTCGCGTCTTTCTCGGAGCCTGCGTGTTGTAAAACTATTCGTGCTTTCGGGTTAACCTTACGCAGTACTTCTGCCTGTTTGGAATTTTCCAGTTCCCAAAAGTTGACTTTCTCAGCAAATCTATCAACTATTTTTTCAAAGCTTTCCGGTGATACTTTTTGAATTCTCAACATTGCTTTGGCTTTAGATGCCCTGACTTGATTGATTTGATTGGCAATCTCTTTGAGCGTGGTTTTAACTGTAGCGGTGAAGACTCCGACTGTAAATAAGTCTCTTATATATTCCGGTATTTTATCGAAATTCTCCGCAGCGAGATAAACCGGCTTCCCAACTTTTGAAATTGCGGACAGCTTTGCCGCGTCAAACGCTAAAGCAGCGGTGCCATTATTACGGATTTGCAAAATGTTGCCGAAAGTCTGTAAGTGTCCTGCTGGAATCAACAACTCAACCAAATTTTTATTCCGCAATAATTTACTGTTATAAAGACGCTTGCCGTTAATTACCGCTTCCATACTCATTTCTGATGCGAAAGCGGCTTTTTGGGTTCCCATCAATGCTAATTGAAGCCGTAAATGCCCCTTGAAGTTTTCAGGTACCAACTCATCTATAAATAAAGTTATACGCTGGTTTGGCTGAAGTAATTGCGGCCACTCTTTAATATTACGTACAGGGACAGTAGAGGAAAAGCTACTGTAAATTTTGAATTCATCTTTTACATGTGGGTCATTAGAAGTAGCCGGGGCTCCATTAAAAACGCCAAATGTTATTGGTTTCATGTCGGTTGGGCCCATACCGAGGATTATACTCGCTAAAGGATCGGCTCCGCCTGGGAGCATAGTGATTAAGCCCATTTTGCCTAAATCCAAGTCGTCGGCAGTGATATTTCTGAAACCAGCACTTTCCGCGATGCTGTAACTGGGCAGATAACGATAATACACCTGCAGCATTAAGGCACACAAACTGGTGCTGTAAAGTTTTAAATCATCTTTGTCTTTAAGCTGAAAACTTTTATCGCCGCCGGGTACACTCCAACTGCCGTCAATACTCTGTTGCATGAAAAGCTCTTTTTTTAAATTTTTATTCCACCTTTTCCATACTTTGCCTCGTCCTTTCTCAACCTGAAATAATGCTTGTGTTTGATAATACCAGCGGTATAGCGGAAAGCTTTTGCCGCGCCTCCAGTTCGGTAGATGCTTGTCACCTTTTAATATCTTCCGCGCGCGGCGTGCCGGTGAACTGCTTCCCGCGCTGAGCAGTTGTGTGCCCAGTAAACCCACTGCGTTTAAATTGGGGTCAAAAGCAAAACGCTTCATATTTATACCTTGACTGAATCCGCCTTTGTCCGCTTGATGGATTTTTACTAATCCCTCAAGGGATAACTGTAAAGCTTTATCCAAACCTTCAACTTTTACTCCAGCATTTTTTGCTGCGGTCATTGCCTGGATATGCCAACCCAATAACGATAAATCACAAAGTGGCTCACCGACCATTGTTTGAACTTTGGCGGCTTCATCTTCTGAAGCAGGCACCGGACAAGGGGAGTTATCATAATTAAGATTAAAACTTCCGAATTTATTCTGGCGTTCAATCATTGCTTTTAAACGGTTTTCCAGTTTTCTTCTTAATGTTAAACTTCCACTTAAAGCATAAGCTTCTGCTAAAGCATAAGTTAAAATTGCGTGTCCAAAGCCTTTTCCGGCAAATTCTATCTCCGGCATATCGGCTAGTTTGCAAAGAAAATCAGCTCCCTTAGTAACATTTTCCCCGTACTTTTTAGATGTAAAATTTTCACCGTGCGCCAGAAATGCCAACAAGCTTAATGAACTCAAGGCGGCGGCATCTCCTGTCTTAAAGCTCTGCGCACCTCCCCAACTGCCGTTCGGGTTTTGCTGTTCGGCTAAATATTTTAGTGCTTTGCTTACCGCGTCCTCGGATTTTTTACCACCGCCATAACGCTTCAATAGACGTCTTCGGGAAGAAAGATTGCCTCTGGCTTTGAAAGATGCTCCGGTTTGCAGACCGGGCGGGAGAGAACTGTTTCCGCTTTTTGATTTAAAAGATTTGAGATTATTCCATAGCTTCATATCCTTCATGATACTTTTTACTTCTTCATTCTTCTGTGAAACACTCTGGTCATTACTAATTGCTTCGCTGATGTCTTGAGGTACAACATCATTCATGGCTGCATCAACTAAGGCTTTATCATTTGCCGCTTTAGTCGCACTGGCTTCCGCCGCACTTATTTTTTTGTTTGGAGTTTTTTCCGGTTCTTGCTTTAGTTGAGGGATGATCTCGGGTTTTGGAAGCTTAAATTTGCTGATGTCCACCTCAACATTTACTGGTGGCGGCGGTGGCGGAGCAAAAGATACCCGTAGCAGTAATAATATTACCACTGCATTTACTGATAATGCTATGACTATCTCTATTGGAAATCTTTTTTTCTTCTTCACGTCATCCCCGTTCTGCAATTACATTGTCTCACAAATCCTTTTAATCTATTACCAAAAAGAGAGTTCTGCAAATAAAAAATAAAAAATATGTATGCAACGACCTTGTGGTCAAAAATTAGATCCAAAAACTTAGCCTGACAAATTAAATGCAAAGTAGTACCACCACTATAATGGTAATTATCGCCCCAATAATCAATAATGGAATTAGTTTATTTCGATATTTTTGAAATTGAATTTTATCGTTTCTTTTAACAGCATTAAAAAATATCTCCTTCTGTCTAGCAGTTGATGAAAATTGCTTAGGCATGCGGTAGTTATCATAATCTTTCAGTAATTTATCCAGTTTATCTTTAGACATTCTCCCTCCATTTTTTTAAATTTCAGTTTTCTATAATTTACCAATAAATTGTTTAACAATGCGTCACGTGGCTTTGATTATTAATCTCTATTTTATAAATAAGACGTTGCAACATAATGTATTCTTTGCGCCTTTATAATATTTTTCAATTTTTTTCAAATCCCATCACAGTAAGGCATATGTAAGTATCCTCATGGGAAATTAATGGAAGTAAGATTTTTTAAGATGCTTCGAGTTCCCCTAATTCTGTAATAAGGTATTTCACCTCTAACTTAACTTTTTATTAGATAATAATATATTAATTTTAAAAATTTTCTGCTTTTTTTCTTGCTTTTAACCAAAACTTTGATTATTGTACCAAACTGATCATGGATCATTTCGGAGAGGATAAGCTTAATTGCTTCATAAACTTAAATTTAAAAATATTATAAAAATGTAGAGCACAACCGAGAAAGGTAGTAAACTACATTAGAATTATTTATTTATAAAAAATGAAAAGGGGAAGTAATGTTTGTTAGACGCGTGTTGATGATTGTAGTGATGGTTTGTTTTATTTCTTTGAATTCTGCTTTGATTGCCGGGGATGATTCTGGAATTAACCTGAAGACACTTACTAAACTTACTAAGGATAAGGACAAGGCTGTTGCTTGTACCGCTACGGCGCAATTGGCGAGGTATTATCGGCAGGAAGGAGATTTGAAAAAAGCTGAAAAAGTTTTGAGTAAATTCTCAAGTCCGTCAGGATTTGACCGACTGCCCGCAAAAGTCGCTATCCCGTATTTGCGCTGCCTGCTCGAAAACGCCCATATAAAAGCTCTCAAAAAAGATTTACCAGGCGCATTAATGTTGTTGAACTGGGCTGAAAGACGCAAGCGTGATTATGAACGAGCTTTTAGCTGCATGAAATACGCTGAAATCCTGCTTGACCTCTCTGAAACAGAACGCGCTCAAGCCTATCTAAAGAACGTTAACAAGATTCTTGCTAAACATATAAATGAGTCTGCTTCCAGCGGCGGCGCGATTGGGCAGGGCAGTAAAGCTTTAGACACGGAAAGCACTTGGCGAGCCTTACGAGACCAAGCCGATCATTTAGCTCTGGAAATAGAGGAAGTACAGTTAAGCAAGAAGTTTGGCGCAACTTACGCGTCATACGTGAAGCTCCGTCGTCTGCAAAGAATTGTGAAGCGTTCAAAAGCTCCCCGTTATTTCAACGAAGCGATAAAACTATGTGAAGAAATAGAAGAAAGCGATCCCGAAAGCCAATTCGCGGCGGCGGCTGGTTATCTAAAAGCACAATTATTATTAAAGAACCCGACCCAAAACCTGAAAAAAGCCATAAAAGAAGCCAAAGAACAACTTGAGAAATTCATCAAATCAAATCTCGAGGGCTTATATCGCGGCGAAGCCTTAATGTTATTAGGTAAGATTTCATTAGAAAAAGAATGGGATGCTAAAAATGCCGAAAAGTATTATACCAAAGCCTTAACCTGGTTCAAGCAAGCCAGGGAAAAACGCAATGCCATGAGCCTTTACGCGCCTATGTCTAACGACTTAAAAACTCAAACCAATGCAACTCAGAAGCCAACAACCTTGAACAAATGGCGGCGCACAGTCTACCACAAAGAAGACCCATTAAAGTTATACAATACAGCTTCATCTCCATCTTGGTACGTTTCTGATAAAGAAAAGAATTGTTTCTTCGTTCTGGGATTATGTAAATTTATGAATTCAGATTTTGCGGCGGCAAAAGAATTATGGGTTAAAGGTGGAGAATTAGATGCAAATATCCGTTGGTTAGAGGCTGAAAATTTCCCTAATCTTCTTAAACGAGTAAAGATTGCTTGTAAACAAGGTTTCTTTATTACGGATTCTATTGAGCATAAAGGTTTGTCTGGCAAAGAAAAATTAGATGTAATAGTTGGTGAATTCTATCATCTAGAAGAACGATTTGAGGATACGTTGAAATATTGGAAAGATTTACAGAAAAAACGTGGCATTAGCCCTACTTGTCTAGCAATTGCGATTATGGGAGAAGCTGATTGTTTAAGAATGTTACCAAAATGTAATTTCAAACATGTCGCGAATCTTTATAGTAAAGTAATAAAAGATAAAACTTTGGCAAAGACTCCACTAAAAGCAAGAGCTATGTATAATTTGGCTTGGATCACCTTACAATCAAATTCAAAAAATAGAGAACTAGCTAACGAATTATTTGAAAGATGTACAAAAGAAAATAAGAAATCTAAATACGCGGAAGCATCAATGTTCTATTTGGTTGTTACAAATTTATTTGCTGACTACAAGTTAGCAAATAAATACGCAAGAAAATATCGTCGAATTTATCCTAACGGAATTTATCTAAAAAGAATTGAACTTAGATTAAAACAATATAATAATAAACAAAAGAGGAAAAGTTGAAATGAAAATGATTGTTAAAATGCTAGCAGTAACTATGTTGTTATTACCGATGTTGCTTTGCGCGGAATCTAAAACAGGCTATGTTCATGGAGATCATACTAGTGATTCTGTTTCTTTTTCCAATGCAACAGACTCGTCATATACTATCAGTGCAAGCCCAACAGGCGGCTGGGTATTTACTGATGATTTTTCAGTATCCGGTTATAACGGTTGGTATGAGTCGGGGGGACACAGTGCTAGTTGTGAGACAATTACGGATGTAACAACAGTATGGATTGATGCGGCAACCGCATTTGGTATAACAATAAGTGGAAAGATGTATAAACCTGGAGGGACAGGAGGATATCTGGTTGCCTGGAGTGTTTCCGGTAGTGGCTCAGGTGCTTGTAATCCGTCAATTTCCCCGTCATCTGCTAATATTGCTTATGGTGATAATGAAGACTTTATTTATATGGTTAACGATAGTACCGCACCGAGTGGCATGTGGAAATATTCACCAAATGGCGGAGATTACAGCGGAAGTAGTTCAAGTTATACTTTCCCGCCCTCCGGTTCTTTAGCAGCTGGAAGCTATACTGTTTCCGCAGCGAGAAACAGTGCCGGCGCAAGGGGAGTAAGTGCCACGGCTCGATATGTCAAAGTAGATAAGGTTCAAGCTAGTGTTGGCGGAGGAGGATATGCCGATGCGACAACTTTATTTGTTATTATTGATGCGGGTCTTTCGTTAAAAGCTATACCAGATCCTCCTGGAGCGTGGCCGGATAGTAACCCAGATTGGAGTTGTTCGGGTACATGGATAATTGCATCACATTTTCTAGGAGCAAGTGATGACGTAGATGTTGTAAGCATGGACACCTCTGAAGGAGGAGATGTTTTTACTGTTACAGCAGAATGTGGAACTT
>Ga0307989_1001589_pt1 | contig 11864 bp, 11 predicted proteins | sample EllFjometagen185_FD_203164 | JGI IMG/M metagenome (GOLD analysis project Ga0307989, IMG submission 203164) | Marine microbial communities from Ellis Fjord, Antarctic Ocean - #185 | ecosystem: Environmental > Aquatic > Marine > Unclassified | place: Southern Ocean | collected 2014-10-08 | reverse complement strand
AAATCAATATTAAAATAGGAGCATTTCTTTTCAACACATTTCTGCAGTTATTTTTACGGATTAGTTACTTATTTCTAAAGATAGTTACGAATCAATAATTCCTGATTTCTCGGGGGATGGGTACAAAAGAAAAGTGTGATCGTTTTGCCTAGTATAGCAAGAAAAAAATGAGATCGTTTTCTTCGAAAGCCGACTCTTAGCAAGCCGACACGTAAGTATTTGACGCTATGTAATAAATTATATAGAAAAAAGAGAACATTAATCTTACAAAGGCTTCTATCTAAACTTCTACCAGCTTAGCCTTTGCAAGATTTCTTGCAATTTTCTCTTCCATCTACCCTGAAATTGCCAATTACAAGAATATGTGAAAGAGACGATTGCAGGGTTTTTCTCTCTTTTTAATTTTTGTTTACCCCTTTGACTCCGCTCAGGTTAACAGGTAAAGCAATTTCTTATAAGCTATAATACAGATTCATCTCAAAGGGATGAGGTCTGTTATTCACAGCAACTACCTCTTTCATTTTCTCAATTATCCAAGTATCAATTAGTTCTTTATTAAACACATCACCAGCTAAAAGATATTCGTGATCTTCCTTAAGTGCCTCAAGTGCCGCTTCTAAACTGGTTGGAATTGAGTGTAGTTTTGCTTGTTGTTCTTCACTCCAGGCAAAAACATTATCATCAAATGGTCCATAACCGTTTTCTGGTGTTGGCAAAGTTTTATTTTTGATCCCGTCTAATCCTGCCATTAATAGAGCACTCATAGCCAGATAATAATTGCAGGTTCCATCACCAGTTCGGAATTCAATTCGTTTCATTTCCTTGCTTGTGGCATATTTAGGAATTCTGATGGCAGCGCTACGGTTTGCCAGCCCAAAGAAAAGTTGTACAGGTGCTTCAAATCCTGGCAACAAACGTTTGAATGAATTAGTACTTGGATTTGTAAAAGCAGTTAGGGAACGTCCGTGTTTAAGTATTCCACCAATAAAATAGAGAGCTTCATCGCTTAGATCTGCATAGTTCCCCTTTTTATAGAAGATATTTTCACCCTGCTTTTTTAATTGAATATGAAAATGCATTCCACTTCCGGCTTCCTGATAAATTGGTTTTGGCATAAAGGTTGCAGTAAGTTCATTATCTAACGCACAATTGTGAATAATATCTTTTATATACATCATTTTATCGGTGATCTTTCCAAATTCTACAAGCTCAGTTTCAATTTCCTGTTGTGAAGACAAACCAACTTCATGATGATGGTATCTTATTGGGCAACCTATATCTTCGATAAGTTGAACCATCTCTTCACGTATATCTGCATATTTATCAAACGGAACATCAATGTGATAACCCTTTCTATTGGCAACAGCAGTTCCATCAACATCTTTATATCCGCCAGGAAGATCATTTTTGTTTTCTGCTGAAGTGAATTTATAGCCGGCTGCAAATTTGCCATTATCAATTATTGCTTCATTAAAGAGATAAAATTCAAATTCGGGGATCCAAAAAGATTCATCTGCAATACCTGTATCTTCCATATATTTTTGAGCTCTTTTAGCCAAGCTCCGCGGATCTTTCTTCACACCTATTCTAGTATCTGCATCACAAATATAAGAAAGCATTCTAAGGGTTGGATGGTAAGTAAATGGATCTAGTATTGCTGTAGTAATATCGGGTATAAGTAACATATCACCAGCTTCTACAGATTTCATACCTGGAATGCTTGAACCATCAAACGGAATTCCATTCTCAAGAACGTATTCCAGCTTTCTGGCAGGACATGATATGTGGTACCAGTTTCCTGCAAGATCAGAATATTTCAGATCTAACGTTCTTATTTGATTCTCATCAATAATGTTTTTTACTTCTTGTAAATTCATAATTTATCTCCATTTATTTTTATTATATTTATTCTCTCGTTATTGCGAGAAATTCCTTCCACTTTCTAAAGCTTTCCAAAGAGGAATTCCCTCAATTAAAATTCGGAAAGTTTTTTCACAACCGGATTTTCCAATTCTTCTTCATCTCAACCTTCCGAATCTAATGATATGAGGAGAACTTGGAAAAAAGCTTCGGAAGATAATTAAGAGAACTCGTAAAGACATTATAAAGTAATCCCGATTAAAAGTTTTAAGAAAAAATTCAAAGGTGGTATAATTAAAGCTCCAATAATGTTAAGTTTAAACACAAATGAAATGGCAAAAATGATCATTAAGATTTGAGCACCTTTACGCTCTTGCGCTGTATATTTGTAATAAGCTTCATCAGATAAAAAACCACCTAAAATTTTAGATCCATCCATTGGTGGGATCGGGATCAGATTGAATATTCCAAGTGCCAAATTTATCAGGATTGCATATACAAGCATGCCTGTAAACAACTGTGCCAACACCGAACCTGAATAAAGCAAATTTGGATTTGCGGTCTTTAATAGATTGAATATAACAGAGAGAATTATTGCCATTGCAAAATTGGCAGCTGGCCCTGCGGCGGCTGTTATAGCCATATCTCTTTTTTGATTCTTAAAATTATAGGGATTTACAGGAACCGGTTTTGCCCAGCCAATACGAACAATAAATAACATTAGAAGTCCAACTGGGTCTATGTGGGAGATCGGATTTAAGGTAAGTCTACCGGCGCGTTTTGCTGTGTCATCTCCCAACAGATATGCAACATAACCATGACTAAATTCATGTATGGTTAGTGTTATTAACAAAATGGGGATCTGTATTAATAATCTATATATTGTATCCATTATTTCCTCTTTTGGTAACCATTACGAAAGTAAAAGATTATTCGCAAGGTTTTGTTTTTTATTTTACAACTTTTACAAATCTGCGTTTTCCTACTTTTATAACGCATTCATCAGTAATCTCTTGGAATATATCTGTGATCTTACTTCCATCTATTGTTACTGCATTTTGTTTTATCATTCTTCTAGCTTCTCCACCTGTTGCACAGATTTTACTTTGAGTAAGAATATTAATTATTTTTGTAGCTCCGGAAATTTTAAATTCAGGGATATCGTCGGGAATATCCTTTTTCTTAAAGATAAGATTAAATTCTTCTTCGGCTAAAATTGCAGCATCTTCACCATGATATAAAGTAACAATTTCTCTTGCCAGGCGCTGCTTAATAATTTTTGGATTTATCTCATCATTTGCAAGCTGCTTCTCAATTTTTTCTATCTCTTCGAGTGATACCTTTGTAGCATAATTAAAATAATTTACTATTAATTCATCTGGTATAGACATCGTCTTCCCATATTTCTCTTTTGCAGTATCGAATACAGCTATATAATTATTCAGTGATTTACTCATCTTCTCTTTACCATCGGTTCCCATAAGAATTGGTGATAGAATGGCAATTTGCTGTGGTTGTCCAAAATATTTCTGCATATCCCTGCCAGCCAGAATATTAAATTTCTGTTCTGTTGCACCTAGTTCAACATCAGCCTTTATTGCAACAGAATCATAACTTTGCAGTATTGGATACATAATTTCATGCAATCCTAAGGTTTGTCCATTTTCATAACGTTTACGGAATGTATCGTGTGCCATAAATTGCGCCAGAGTGAATTTCCCCATCAGTTTTAGAACGTCAGACATCGTCATATCGCCGAACCATTCGGTTTGCATACGAACTTCTGTTTTATCTTTATCTAGAACTGTGTAAAGTTGCTCCATATATTTTTCTGCATTATTTAAGATTTTATCTTTTGTAAGTGGTGGTCGAGATTCATCCTTGCCGGTTGGATCTCCTATCTGAGCAGTAAAATCTCCAATAATTATCACACCTGTGTGTCCCATATCTTGGAATTCACGCATTTTTCTAATGGGAACAAGGTGTCCAATGTGTACATCGTAACCTGTTGGGTCAATTCCATATTTTATGCGAAGAGGTTTTCCAGATTCTTTAGATTTTGTTAATTTTGCAATTAACTCTTTTTCAGAAATAATTTCCTCAACACCTTTTTTAATTAACTTCATTTCACTATCAAATTTCATTCAACCCTCTATCTAATTATATTATTAAGCATTTCCAATAGCTTTAAAGTGGATTTCTTTGTCAAATAATTTAAGAAATTTCAAGTTATCCACAAAAAAGTGTTAATTACCTATAAAGCATAAAGTTGAAGTAATTATATGTGGATAACTTTCATGCATTTATTATAAGTTATATTATTATTATGTATTAAGTTAAAAGTGATTGTCAATAATTTATCCACAAAATTGAACAATTTTACATACTTGACAAATAAACTTTCGTTTTCATTTTCGTTGTTAAATTAGTGATAGAGATAGTTTACGTAAAATTCAATAATGTGTATAAGTTTAAAATTTGTTGGATTTACTCTGTTTAATCATCTGAAAAATAATGTGTTAGCTTAACTGGAAAACTATGTGCATAAGTAGTGTATAAGATTATATATATTCTATTGAGCGAGCATTATAAAAAGGTTTTGGGATGTATTATGAATAATTATGAAGAACTTTGGTCTGGTGTACTCGATACACTTAGAGAAAATATTAGCGAACAGGGTTTTAATACATGGTTTGGTGAAACTGAGGTAATTAACCTGATTGATAGTAAACTTTCAGTAAAAGTTCCAACTCAATTTATAGCTGATTATTTGAATTCTAATTATAGTGAATTAGTTTCTGAAATTTGTTTTAATCTATTCAATAATAAATACAATATCCGCTTTACTGGTATCAATCCTGCAAAACCAGAGAAAAGATATAATAGACCTCAGCAACCCAAGGAGATCAGCAGCTTCCAAACTAAATTAAATAAAAATTACAATTTCAATGAGTTTGTTATAGGAACCAATAACAGATTTGCACATTCAGCTTCGTTAGCTGTTGCAGAATCTCCAGGAACAACCTACAACCCCTTATTTATATATGGTGAATCTGGAATGGGAAAGACACACCTCATGCAGGCAGTTGGGAATTTCGTTATGGAAGAACTGGAAGATAAAAAAGTATTCTATACAACAACAGAAGAATTTACGAATGAGATGATAGACAACATTAGAAACAACTCAATGCCAGCTTTCAGAAATAAATTTCGTAATTTTGATGTACTCCTGATTGATGATATTCATTTCCTCTCAAAAAAAGAAGGAACTCAGGAAGAGTTCTTTCACACTTTTAATGCCCTTTATGAGAAGAAAAAGCAGATCGTACTTACTAGCGATAGACCTCCAAAAGATATTCCCGAATTAGAAAAAAGACTCGTAACTAGATTTGAATGGGGACTTTTGGCAGATTTGAAAAGTCCTGATTTTGAAACTCGTGTTGCCATTTTGAAAAAGAAAGCTGAATTTGAAGAGATCTGGCTCAAGGATGAAGTGATCGAGTTTATTGCCGAGCACATCTATAGTAACGTACGTGCTCTTGAAGGTTCGCTTATTCGAATTCTGGCATTTGCTTCCTATAATAATTTGAATACGGAAGAAATTACGGTTGATGATATCAGTGAAATTCTTATTGATATGATCTCTGATAAGATTAAAGAAGTAAATTTGGAAACTATCATGCAAAAAGTTTGTGATGCATACAACATTAATCCATCCCAGATTTTTGATAAAACAAGAAAGAAGAATATTGTATTTCCAAGACAGATCGCTATGTATCTTTCAAACTTACTGATAACACAATTATCATTAAAAGAAATTGCACAATATTACCAAAGAAAAGATCATACAACTGTACTTCATGCAAAGAAAACAATAGAAAAACAATTTAAAGCAGACCGAGAGCTCAGAATTCAAATTGAAAAATTGATAAAAGACATAAAAGGATAGTTATACACTTATGCACATGGCATTATGTTAATAGATGTTGATAAATTGATCTTTAAAAAATTAGAAAACAAAATTGTGTATAACCTACATTTTGCAAACATTATAAACACAAGTTATCCACAAGATTATGAAAGTTATATTTTATTAAAAGATAAAGACTTAGGTGGTGTAATTTACAGTTATAACCATATACACAACACCTACTATATCTACTAATATTTTAATTAAAAAAGGAGTTTAAATGAATATAGGAATAAGAATCGTTGGTTTTATCATGATTATGTCATTGATTATGATAAGCTGTACACAAAAAAATAACATTGTTGGAACTGTTGAACCGAATGGAGAACCAATAACCACTATAATTGATCATAATAATTTTATTGAAATCTATAGTTATGAAGATAGTTGTGCATACAGTAATTCAAGTACTATGCTTTTTGGGAACTACAACCAAGAAACATCATATAGTTTACTACGTTTTACAACTTTGCCAGATTCTTTCTTTGAAATTTCTAGTGTAAATTTAAGTTTAGCAATAGAAAATCGAAATAGTTTTGACATTGTTGATAACACTACTCTTAAACTTGCAAAAATAAATAATATTGAATGGTATGAAAATGCAACATGGTGGGTTTCATCGGACTCTTCAAGTTGGACAGGTGAACATTTTAGCGAAGCAGATTACACTGATCTAATACTTGAAGAATATGAAGTTGAATGTGAAGAAGACTCAATATACATAACATTAGATACAACAATTTTAGAAGATTGGATAAATGAAGATGTAAATTCAGGATTAGTAATTTATTCTGAAACTGATGGTTTTTTAGAGATTTATGCTTCTGAATATTCAAATGATAAAAATCCAATATTAACATTTGAATATAGAGAAACAGAAGCGGATACACTGGTTACAAAAACTATTGAAACCTGTTATGATTGCATGATCTTTGAGACAGATAACATTTACGAAAAATGGGAAAATGAGTTGAGAATATCTAATATTCAACCCATAAACATTTATACAAAATTCAATGTTCTAGATTCAATATTTGTAGATGTACTTCCACCTGATTATGTAATTGCAGATGATGATACAACACTTTTCTTGCAAAGAATCACAATAAATAAAGCGGAACTTATTTTAAATAATGATGGGACTAATGCATACCCAGCAAGTGGTTCTATCTATTTAAGTCCTTATTTTGTAACTTCTGATACTATAAATGCTGATCCTGCAATGTTAGATGTTCCATTATTATCTTTTGAAGATGTAAATGATATTTATATTAGCAGTTCAACAGATACTTTACAAACAGAGCAAATAGTAATTGATGTAACTAAAGTTATTCAGTATTATATTTCCAATCCCATTGAATATGAAAATAACGGAATTGTATTAAGATCTTTAAATGTAAATGATGATTTTATTCATACAGAATTTGACATGTTCCCTGAAATAAGAATAACATTTACTCCGCCTTATATTGAAGAATAACCTGAGGTAAAATATGAAAAGATTTATACTCCTTATTTCTGTAGTGTTATTACTTTCCTGTGTTCAAACAGAAGAAGAAATAATAGTAGCTCAAGTTAATGATGTAAAACTTACATCCGATGAATTCAAAGCTAATTTTTCTAACGAAGATTGGAAAATTCTCACCATTGAAGAAAAAAAGGAATTTATTCAGGATTGGGTACAACTTACATTGTTAGCTCAAGAGGCTGATGTCTTAGAAATTTCTCAATCACTTAAATTAAAAGAAAAAATTAAATCTGCTGAGATCAACATTAAAGCAAATGCTCTTATTGCATCAAAACTTGAAAATATGACAGTATCGGAAGATGAAATATTTAACTATTATAAAATCCACAAAAGCGAATATCAAACTAGTCATAAAGAATTCAAAGTTCAAAGAATTTTCACAAAGGAAGAAGCAAAATTAGAGGAAATTCTTGAATTAATTAAAACTACTACTTTTAAGAATGCAGCTATTCAACTTTCAGAAGAACCTGCTGGTAAAAGTGGTGGATATATTGGATTTCTATCAAAAGACAACACACATAAAAATATCTGGAATACAATTACTTCACTACAAAAACATTATTACAAAACTGTGAAAACAAATAGAGGATTTTACATTATAAAATTTTACGATACAAGAACAATATTTACAGATAAAACATTTTTAGAAGTTAAAGATGAGATAATGACGAAAGTAAGAAAAAAGAAAAAAGAAGAACTCTTTGATAATTTAATAAAAGAACTTAAAAATAAATCCAAAATTATAATTTCAATTTAATAGGAGAATCAATGAAAAGAGCATTATTTATAATTACAGCATTACTCATTTTAGTATGTTTATCAGCAGAAGTTGCCGATAAAATAATTGCAAAAGTTGGAAGAGAAATAATCTTAAAAAGTGATATGGAAAAACGAATGCAACAACTAAATGCATCTGGAATTGAAATGGAAAATATCACCCAATTTGATATTCTAAATGACATGATAGAATCTAAACTAATAATACAGAAAGCTAAAGAAGATGAATATGAAATTGATGAACAGATGATAAAAGAGATGGCAGAAAATCAGATAAAACAAGTAGCATCTCAATTTTCTAGTGAACTTGAATTTAAAAAAGAACTAAAAAATTCAGGTCTTTCTGTTCCTGAACTCAAAGATTATTATATCGAAATGATGACCGAAGAACAATTAAAATCACAAATTATACAGTACAATATAAAAAGCAAAATTCACATAACAGAAGGTGAAGTAGAGGAATATTATAAAGAAAATAAAACAGATATTCCTAATCGCCCAGAAATGTTTCAAATTGGAATGATAGTACGTTTTATTGAAGCTGGAGATGAAACTAAAAATAAGGTTTTGATTGAGATAAATAAAATTAGAGACATGTTAAACGAGGGTGCAGATTTTGCTGAACTTGCCAAAGAATACAGTGATGGACCATCAGGAGTTAATGGTGGAAATTTAGGTTTTTTTGGAAAAGGTATGATGGTTAAACCATTTGAAGATGCTGCTTTTGCTTTGATGCCTGGTGAAATAAGTGAGGTGATCGAAACCCAATTTGGTTACCATATTATAAAAGTCTTAGAGAAAAAAGGGAATGAAGTAAATGCTAGCCACATATTAAAAATAGTAGAAGCAAACGAAGATGATGTTCAGGCAAATATTCAACTAATGGAAAGCATATTACAAAAACTATCTGAAGGTGAAGACTTTACAGAACTTGCAAAAACATATTCTGAAGATGATGAAACTGCAGTTAATGGAGGGATAATAGGAGAATTTACCAAAGATACATATCCCGAAATGTTTAAAAAATACATTGAAAAATTGGAAGTTGGAGAAAATACTGAACTTATACGTGAACAGGAAAATTTTTATATCTTTTCGATCCTGAATGAAGTTCCCGAAAGAGAATACGGATATACCGAGATTTTTGATAAAATAAAAGAAATGGTTACTTCCCAAAAAGAACAAGAACTGTACGAAAACTGGATTAAAGAACTGATGCAGGAAACTTATGTTGAGATCCTCATTGAAGAATAGTGAGATAGTATTATCTCATCAATAAATACGGATAAATTAATTTATATGAATAATTATCAGGCTTAGGAAGAGTGAAAAGAAATATAATGAATAAATTCTCTGAATATCTCTCTACCTTGTTTGGAATAGGCTATTTTCCTAAAGCTCCTGGAACTGCCGGAACTTTGTTTGCCGCATTTGTATATTTAGCACTTCCAGATAATTGGCAAAATTCTTTCTTTGCGATTATTGTTATTTTATTTGGAAGCCTAATCTCAGTATTTTTCATTTCTAAAGCTGAAGAAAGCCTTGGACATGATAATGGTAAAATAGTTCTGGATGAATTATGGGGTTATTTTGTAGCTGTTTTATTCCTGCCCAAAACAATTACAATAATAATTGCTGCATTTATTCTATTTAGAATATTTGATATTCTCAAGCCCGAACCGGTTAACATTCTGCAAAAATTACCCAAAGGTTGGGGTGTGATGGCAGACGATATAATGGCTGGAATTTATGCAAATATTGTTTTACAGATTGTAATTCGGTTGATTCCGAAAAATTAACCCATCCTGCTGCCTGCACCGCCATAGTTTATTTTATGAAGGCGTGTCCTCCTCCTGCTTATCTTTCTCAGGCGGGGGAACAAAAGATGCCGTTGAAAGATGAAGCTCTATTATTCTTTTGATTTTCCTCTTCTCCTCTGGAGAAGGTGGTTGAACTAAGTGAAGCCGGATGATGCAAAACCTCTCAACTGCTAAACTTTTCAACCTTCAACCTTTTTTATTATTGACAATTAAATTTCAAATTTGCAATTTCAGTTTGAGCATAATACTTGATCTGCAACATTAGAATTTAGGAGAGGATTTGAGGTATATTCAAAAGATATTAGGACATCGAAGTTCAAAAACCCCGATACGTTTCTTCAAAACTACAGGGCAGGCAACAGAGATTTATACTCATATAAAAAAAGAAGGAATAGGAAAAATAACAAGTCCCTTAGATAATTTAGATATTGAAGATGAGGATTAAAATGTATACAATAACTTTTCTGAAAAAAGTTATTGTATACATTTTTGGGATAACTATAGGTTAGTTGAACTAAGCCGCTAGCGGCTTAGTTCAACAAACGTGCCTTCGCCCAAAAAGACGGGCGCAGCGCACGCCAAACATTAGTGGTCATTTAAAGGAGGAAAATATAATATGAAAATTTTTATTGGCATATTGATTATTGTAATGTTTATTTTTGGATGTAATGATTCAACTGCACCTGATGAAAGTCCAATGATAACAATTGAAATCATACAAAACGGTATAATTCAAGAAACTTTTATTGTAACCGAAGAAGAAAATGGTAATATATATCCCATCAACTTTAATAATCAACAAATCGGTGAAACCGAAATTGTTACATTTAATTATTTTTGCGGAATACCTGAAGATGATCCTGAAGTATCTTTTAGAGTAATATCTCGAAAAGATAACAATTATACAAAATTCAATGGTGTAAGTCATTTTGATACTTTAACAATTGATTACCAATTAGATTTTGATGCTGTAAATGAGAATTTAATTTGTGGTTCTATGTATGATCCTTTTGATGGTTATATTATGAATGCTCGTTTTTCTGTCTGGAAAGATTCAGTCTTTATCGATTCCTTATTTACAGATAATCTCGGAAGATTTGAAACAGAAATAGAAGCCGATAACTACTTGCTAAAATCTGTAGTAATGGAGGAATCTTTTGAAACCGAATTTCAATTAATAGATGGATATGCAGATTATTATATCGACTATTATCAATTAAGTTACAAACCAAATATTTATATTTATCCGCAAACTGAAATAAATTTAGATGTAAATATATCATTTCCAAAATCAGGAAAAGTTATTAAATCTATACCAGAGTTTCCTGAGCAATGGCAGAATCTACAAATCAAACCTGATGGAAAAATCAATGATAAATATAATTACTTGTTTTATGAGAGTATTCAACCAAATATTTTTCAAAAAACAAAAGGATGGATTGTAAAACTTGAAAACTTAACAATCTTCTTCCAAAAAAATTTACAACGATCTGGATTTAATCAAAATGAGATTAACGATTTCATTGAACATTGGATTCCAATATTAACTGATTCAAAATATTATGCAATTTATCCTCAGTATAATAAACAGCTTGATCCACTTATTCAACTTGAATTTTCTCAAAAGCCAGACAATATTCTGAGATTAACTTATTTAGTTTCAAAATTGAACTCAAATGATATTGAATTAATGAAACCAGAAATCCCATCTTTTAAACGCAAAGGTTTTGTTGTAACTGAATGGGGTTTGATCTTTGATGAAAGTGAATAGGATAACGACCACTAACATAATAAGAGATTCCGTGCCAATCCGGCACTGAATCTCTGTTGAACAAGCCCGGGAGAGCACCACTTTTGCGTATTGGATTTTGCTTTTGCTGTTTTTTATTTGCGGGATAAGTATTTGAAG
>Ga0307989_1001588_pt1 | contig 11868 bp, 8 predicted proteins | sample EllFjometagen185_FD_203164 | JGI IMG/M metagenome (GOLD analysis project Ga0307989, IMG submission 203164) | Marine microbial communities from Ellis Fjord, Antarctic Ocean - #185 | ecosystem: Environmental > Aquatic > Marine > Unclassified | place: Southern Ocean | collected 2014-10-08 | reverse complement strand
TAACCTCTTTGATGATAGCGCCACATTTTAAAACGAATAATTTTGCGATTCTATCAAGGTTTAAACAAAAAATAGAGTTCGTCACTCGAAACTCTAAATTAAAAAACATTAACAATTTTGTAATCGTTTTATATTCAAATATTCCAGATCGAAACTGATCTTTTTATGTCACAAAAAATTATCATCATCAATCTTAATTCATTTTTGATCATTCGGAATTTTTTCCAGCCTGATGAATAATTTCATCAATTACTTTTTCAACTTCCGGTGCTAAAGGTTCAGGTTGGTGATTTTCTATAATCCACTGTGCTTTTTCTGATAATTTAACTTCCAGTGGTTTTTTCCCAGCTTTCTCCCATTGATCATAATTACCTCTATCGAAGAGTTCCGGATGCCAGATATCTTTTAGATGCTTAACCGTGTGTTTTTCAGCCAGGTAATTTCCTCCCGGACCGATACGGTCGATCATTTCAAGCGCCAGGGACTCTGCATTCACTGGCACACCCTTCAGATAGTATTTAAAAGAACCGATCAGTTCATTACCCAGAACAACCGACTCAAGACAGGCAGTCATTCCCATCTCCATGTAACCAACGTCATGGATAAGATTGCTTCCGATCAGGGTTGAATTGAACAGCGATAAAGATGCTTCCGAAGCACCCTGAACATCCAGCATTTTAGAATCTGTTACTCCTCCGTAGCTCCAATCCGGAATATTATAGTAAGCACTCAGCTCTTTATTGATGATTTTGCTTAGGTAATATTCAGGTCCGTTATAGGGTGAAGAACCTTTGCGGAAATCCATGGGACCATAACCAGCACCCATAATAAATGGTGAACCGGGTTGTTTGCACTGGGCGATCACTAATCCACCAAGCACTTCAGCTAAGGAAAGTGCCACTGATCCGGCAATGGTGTTTGGAGCTGTCGCACCGCTCAAAGGTGCGCTTCCAAAAATAAAAGGAATCTTCTTTTCTGCACAAAATAACATCTGTTGTAAAGGATGCTCACCAATCAATAAAGGAGATATGGGTTGAGTAAAGAGTACCATAAATGGCTCTTTTTCCAAAACCGCTTCACTACCTTTGACGGCAACGGCGATTTTCCAGATATCTTCAATGCCTTCTTTAGTCCAGCAGGAAAAAAACAGAGGTTTACAAGTGTTTTTCAACATGTTTACAAAATCGTGGCGATCAGTTACCGCAGGATTTAATCCTTTGGCTTTAGGATTGACGCCACCTGTCATACCCATGGTCATCACAAAATCGATATTGGGTAAATAGTCGCATAACCTGGCAGCACGTTCGATATCTTCCTTGTCCGAGGCCCTGCGTTCACCGGTGTAAATATCGTAAACATATTGAATGGTGGGACCGGGGCCATAATAACTGTTCTGATCCTTTAAATACATTTTAGGGTTACCGTTACGGTCATGGAGGGTTATTGGTCCCTGAACATCTTTAAGTGCTTTCTCCACCATAGCCGGCGGAATTCTCACTCTGTCTTCACCTTCGATTTTGGCACCATGTTCACGCAGGAGTTCCACTGCTTCGGGTAAATGAATGGTCATACCCGTTTGATCTAAAATCTGGAGAGCGGCTTCATGAATTTCTTTTAATTGGGTATCATTCAGTAGCTTTAATTGAGGCCGAAGTGCTCCTGTGGCCAACTGTTCATCTAAGTTCGACATTTTGGACTTCCATTATAATATTTATAAACGCATAACACTTTGCTTAGTTCTACTTTGTGGTGGCGGTTTATTTTTTCAATCAACCTCCTCTTGCAGTTAGTAAAACTTAAGAAATAAATTACAAATTTATGAAAAGATGAAATTGTAATCATCCTGATTAAATCCCTATCATAAAAAACAAAGCCTTTCTTTTTATACCGGGTTATATTTTATTTTTTAGAGAATACTAGAAAAAGTAATCATTTATTGTCAAGCGAAAATGTCCCATTCTTATTATATGTGTCCTATAATATGGGACGTTATTTTTATTTAAGTTCAAGATAAAAAGACATTCACTTGACATTTTAACTTATCAACGTGACGATTTGTAATCCTCTTAACCAGTTTATTCGTTTTAAAAATGAAATAGGTCAATATTCCATGACAGAAGAAATTAAGTTAAATTCCACTGAAAAATCAATCATGATTTTAAATGCGTTTATACCGCTAAATCAAGAAATGGGAACACGGGAACTCAGCCGAAAACTAGGATTAAGTTCATCGACTGTCAGCAGAATTTTACAGGATTTTTTAAAATATGATATTGTCCAAAGGAACACACAGAACAATAAGTATCAGCTTGGAATCGGGATGTTATTGCTGGGAAATAGTGTGAATCAATCATTTGCAAAAAATAATGTCCTTCAAGTAGCGGAACCATATCTGGTAAAACTAAACCAAACTACTAAAGAAAATGTAGGGTTTGTTGTATTGTCAAGAGAGCGAATGATTATCATGCGAGAACTGGATAGCCCTTTAAGGATAAAACCGGTATCTCATTCTGTAGGTAGTGAACCAAGTTGGCACTGTTCAGCAAGTAGCAGGGCAATGCTCTCTTTTTCAGGGGAGGAACTTCAACGAAAATTTTTTAAACGAAAGCGAGAAAAATTTACTTCCAAGACTATCACTGACTTGAAAACATTAAAAAAACAATTAATTCAAATACGTGAAACTGGCGTATCATTTGATTATGGTGAAAAATTTGATGATGTTTGGGCGGTAGCTTCTCCGATCTTCAATCATAAAAGTCAACCAATTGCGGCGGTTGGTACCTATGGACCTGCGTTTAGAATCAAAGATCGCCTGGAAGGTGAATTGACAGAATTAACCAAAAAAACGGCGCGACATATTTCATTGTGTTTATCTTATCAGCCACCATCCGCTGATTAAAATTCTACTGACTCGATGTTTAAGTCATTCTTTTGGACCTTATTGATATTCTAAAACCTACTAATGAAAGCTTTAGAACATCAATGTATGACATTATCATTCAATTCAATAAGTTATTCAATTAAAGCCTTATCAGCCCGACTGACAATATCAGCCATTTCCTGACGAATTTTGTCATCCACTTTCGGTGCCATCAATTCTTCCGTCCAGACAGGTTTGGCTCTGTTTTGAGCAGCGGTTAGATAGTCAACACCACCCTGAGTTACCCAATCTTCTCGAGAGGCAGACATTAGCAGTGAAGAACGATATCCATCCCGACAATATTTTAGGGTACTGGCTTGATTGAGAAAATGAGCCCCAGGTTCTATTGAGGTAATATCATCCCAACATAAGGTATCATCATTTACATCAAGTGGTTGTCTGATCTGTTTCAACATACCGGCAATTTCGTTATCCACGACCAATTGTGCAGGACTGGATGTTTTAGCCCCTTCGAGTTCTCCGGCACGTCCCATAATATCAGCACCACTTTCTGCCACAAAAGATCCCAGCAGACTTCGTTCAACCTGCGCCTGTCCATCCGAAACCAAACTATCTGTTGTCATACCGTTGATGTGGGTTGGAATACCACATACTTCACGAATTAATTGAGCAGAAGCCGCATTCATTCTGGCCACATCCGGATTTCCTTTTCTGGCGATCCCGGTTTGCATATCCATTACCAGCGTCGATACCAATCCTAAAACAGGTGTACCGGGTTGCACTAATTGAGTGACCGCTAATTGACCCAAAATTTCTATAAAACAAACCAATATGGTACCCAATGGGGTAACTGGGCTAGTACCACCTGTGGTACCAACAGAGCAAATATGAACGGGGGCCTGATAGCGGGCAGCATGAAGAATGACCTCCATGTCCATTTGCTTTAGTTTAAATGGCGTTAAGGAGGTAACCATAAAACTGACATTGGGCCGTTTCTTAAAGTTCTCAACGCCACCTGAACGGGAAATTGCCAGGTCAAAAAGATAGGGTAGTGTTTGCTCGGTGTGCGGTTGTAACCAAATATGTTTATTGGTGCTTTCCAGCAATGCCCTTAAGCCATGGATATCAACTGTTTCAGGAGGGGCGTCAGTTGCTGTGGGGACAGCACAAACATCAATATTTGGCAATTGATCAACCAGGTTCCCTATCCGGCGAATATCATTTTCTGTCATTAACCGGTATTGACCGGTTTGAGGATCGATAATTCCCCTGGCCCCGGTATTTGTACAGACGTAAAAGGAATCCGGGGAACTGGGTAAAACAACATCGTATTCAGGATTTGGCGCTGCCAAAGAAAACTGATTAGGGGCAGTTTTTATACTTTCCCGAATAAGTTTTTCAGAAAATTTGACCAATTTTGAATCAAAATCAACTAAACCACCTTTTTGTTTGATAATATTCAAAACTTCATTATGCTCTATGACGATTCCTTTGTTTTCAAGATACCATAAAGCTTTATTTAAAATTTTATCCATATCCTGTTTAGATAAGGGTCCCTTTGACATACAATACTCCTTGGTAAAAACAGCCTATAAATATTCACTTATCTCAAGAAAATTATCATCCATTTTATTTGTCAAATTTAGATAATTTTTTATGATGATTAACTAATAATAATTTAGCTGTAACAATATAATAAATAGGATTACCCGTAATAGGCAATTCTAATTTGATGATAAATAGCTATCTAAACCACAAACTAACCGGTTACTGAAAAGCTGCTTTCCCGATTGATTTCTCTTAAGCGAGAAAAGAATTTCATGTTGATGTCATGATTCATTCTTTCTAAATGATAAATGACCGGATCCTGGTCGTGGTCCTGCCCCTTTTCACATTGTGTAATGAGTTCTGCCATCATCTTGCCAACCACCGGAGCCGTTTTGTATTGATTACCGGATGTTCCTACTGCCATATAAAACCCTGGTAAGACCGATTTATCATAGATGGGAATCCAATCATCTGCAACATCATAAAGATCCACAACTCCTTGCAATTGGTTGGGTATGGAAAGCTCCGGAATTCTCAATGCTAATCGACAGGCCTGGGCTTTTGCCTGTTCTGTTAAATTTCGATTAAACTCATCTGGGTCTTCAATCCATTCCTGAGGATCACAAGCGGGGTCCTGACTACCGGTCAGGACATTTCCACCGACTTCTGGTCGCCAATAGGCCGCAATATCGTTGTCTGAGAAGGTCATACCTGCCATTTCATCCTTAAAACCTTCAGGTGGGGCAAGTTGCACCACTTCATGGCGTAGGGCCTTTGTTTTAATATTCATTTCGTCCTCTACCCCGGCTAGTCGGTTGATGACAAAGGAGTGAGGTCCAGCTGCATTAACCACTACCGGAGCCTCAATGACAGATCCATCTTCCAGTTGTACACCCTGAACCCGGCCATCGGTTTTATTAATACCTGTCACCTTAGCTTTATAAATAAATTCAGCCCCATGGTTCTCAGCAGCAACCTGCACATTATGCACTGACAGGATGGGGTCGGTGATATAACCGCCTTCAGAATAAGTAATGGCACCTTTGATGGGATTTCCATTAGGTGTACCAAAATCTTCTTCTTCAGGCCGCTGTGGCGGGGTAAAACTTTGGATAGACAAACTGGGATATTTAACTTTGATCTCATCTTTGTCTAAATCCTCATAGCTGATTCCCAATTCATCAAAATTTGCCATGACTTTACTGAGGTTTTTATTCCTCTCAGACTTGAAAAGCATGATTCCTAGTTTTCTAAATTCAGCAGTTCCCTGGGGGTCTTTGACCCCCAGATATTTCTCCCAATCTTTCCAATGGGGGAAGCTTTCGGCTGCGACAGCCGTACCATCTAAAGTAGAGTAATGCATACGAACAACGGCACAGGAATTTGCTGTGGAACCATTACCAGCCGCAGGCAATTTATCGATGTTTAAAGTTTTTTTTCCTTGCTTGGCCAGTTCAAAGGCAATGGTACATCCGATAATTCCAGCGCCAATGATAATGACATCATATTTTGTTTTCATCCGAACTCCGATATAATTTGATTCATTTTGGTTATTAACCAGTTTGTTCATTTCTTTGAAACAGACACTTTATGACGGTTACTTAAACCGTAACCCCTCATTAAACACTTAATACAATTTAATATAACTCAGGAGTAATAGATCAATAAAACATTGTCAATATTTTACTGATGTATTACAAAAATATCATTGACGAATCACAAATACATATATAGTCTTTTATTTAAATCAGGGAGCCATTAGTGATTAAAGGCAAATTGAACATTATAATCTGAATTGGATTTTTTACCATTTAATCCCAATCCTGGAGTACGGATGACGAAAGATGAAGTTTATGAAACATTGCAGCAGGAAATTGTTACCAATATTATTCCGGCGGGTGAGGTCCTAAATGAGAAGGATCTAATGAAAAGGTTTAGTATTGGTCGTTCTCCCTTGCGAGATGTACTCGTTAAACTCCATATGGAAGAACTGTTAATTAGTTTTCCCAGACTTGGATATCTGGTTACCTCCCATGATATTTCTGAAGTGCGGGAATTGGTTGAGCTACGGAGAGAACTAGAGGGTTTTGTTGGAACTTTGGCTACAGAACGGATCAGCCAGGAACAATTAAAAAGAATAAAAACCGTTGTTGAGAAAGCCGAAAAAGAACAACCGACTCAGGAGTCTATCCAAAATATAGCGGATTATTTCGATACTCAATTCCATAGCATCCTATATGAGGCAACTCAAAACCGTAAATTGATCAAAATTTTAGGCGAATTACATATTAAAATGCTTAGGATTTGGTTTCATATTGGTTTTGATACGGTTGAATTTTCAACTAAGATTGAAGGAATGAAGCTGGTCATTCAGGCCCTTGAAGAGAAGGATGCACTAAAAGCCAGAAAAGCACTGGAAGAACATATGGACCTTTATGCTGCCCAAATGAAGGAAAAATTTATCACGTTTAAATAACAAGACGAGGGTTGTGTCATATCGTTTCCACCATGGTCATAATATAAACAACTCACTTCGAATGGTGTTGTATTTAAAATGCCACCAAAACAACTATAGCAGGTGGTCAATTTACATTGGGCCCCGACAATATAATTATAGAATTATTTCAACTTTAAATTTAATGGAAAGAGGTAAAAATGACACTTAAGATTCAAATCGTTCCTGAAATAGAAAGTATTCCTGAATCCAAACGTGTTCCTATTCTAAAGGCCTGCGAAGGGAAAGAAGATTTAGCGAATTTAGCCGCCGGAAACCCTGATATGGAAATGCCTGACTTTATCACTGAGCGGTTAAAAGAACATATAAGTACGGGCTTGATGCCATATACACACTATTATGGACTACCGAAATTGAGAACAGCTTTGGCACAAAACCTGGAAAGTGACTGGAAAATACCGGTTAATCCGGAAACTGAACTTTTGATTACCATAGGTGTTTCTGAAGCCTTGTATTTGGTTATGCGTACTATCCTGCATCCAGGTGATGAAATATTATTACCTAGCCCTCATTATGGTAGTTATTATCAAAATTGTATTGCCTGTGGTGCAAAACCAGTCTTGGTTCCCCTTGATGAACAGAATAATTTCGATCCTGATTTTGAATTAATGGAAAAAGCCATCACCCCAAAAACCAAAGCTTTGCTATTTTGTAATCCTAATAATCCGCTGGGAACGGTATGGTCGAAAGAGATATTAGAAAAACTAGCCGAATTTGCATTACGTCATGATCTCATCATCCTGATGGATGAAATTTACAGAGAATTTACCTTTTATGACGAACCGTTCAGTATTGGCTCTATTCCTGAGATGAGAGATCGCACCTTCACACTTGGGGGGTTTTCCAAATCTTATATGATGATGGGACTACGAACCGGTTTTGTTACCGGTCCGGCATCTGTGATGGAAGCGATAAAAAAATTGCACTATTGCATCACTTTCTGCTGTCCCATCAGCGGTCAAATTGGAGCGCTAGCAGCTTTGGAATGTCCACCGGAAGAGATGGCCCGAATTAAAGCAGATTTTAAAGAACGTATCGAAGGCTTATACCAGGCAGTAATTTCTATACCAGGAGTAACCTGTGCGGAACCAAAAGGGGCTTTTTATATTTTTCCTAATTTTTCAGCATTTGGTATAAGCGCCATGGACCTGGCTATTGATATGATAGAAAAAGCTAATGTAATAACGTTACCAGGTATTGAATTTGGAGAACTGGGAGAAAGTCATTTAAGGCTATCAGTATGTGCCCGACCGGACCGTATTAAATTAGGTATCAGTCGTTTACAGGAGTATGCAACAAAATATCTGAAGAATTAGAATAATGCTTAGTTTAAATTTAGCTGATCGTCATTTTGTATGGTCAATATTAATTCTAAGCTCACCATTTTTTAAAATACCGGTTGAGTATATAGCCACTGACCACACTGAATACACAGAAAGTATTTTTCTGTGTGGCCTGTGGCCAAAGATTTTTTGTACCTAGAACAAGGGACTTGGGGTACTAATTAGAGTAGTGAATTAAACGAATAGAATTATAGTTATCAATCAGGTGAATTCTTAGCGAGTTGGGATTGTGAACGGATGTTGACCTGACCAATCCCATGAATTTTTAATAGAGAGGTAATTTTGAAAAAAAGACTGGAACGAGAAATTATAAATTGCGATCTTCTGGTAGTCGGCGCCGGCCTTGCAGGGTGTATGGCAGCTATCAAAGGTGCTGATCAGGGACTGGATACCATCGTCGTCGAGAAGGCGAATGCGTATCGAAGTGGTGCCGCTTCTACCGGAGTGGATCATATCTGGGCACATTTCCCAGAGATACAAGGTCCGATTGGATATACTGCAGAGGATCTTATAGAAGACCATATGGATAAGGTCGGTGGCATGATCCATGAGGATTTATTACGCACAATCACTTTGAATGCACTTGATCGCATCCATGATCTGGAAAAGATGGGAGTAAAGGTACGCTACGAGGATAGTAAACTCCCCGGTGGCTACATCCTTGTTCGTCAGATCCATAGTGTCGTTAATACTTTGAATTTTGATGGGCGTGATATGAAGATCAAGATGACAAAGGAGATGAAAAAACGGGGTGCTAAAATTATCAATCGGGTAATGATTACAGGGCTGCTCAAAAAGGATGGTGTCGTCATCGGTGCTGTTGGCGTAGGAACACGGAATAAAAAGCTTTATATATTTAAAGCCAAGGCTGTGATCATGTCGACTGCCAGAATTTCAGGAGGCAGGATGTTCAATGAACCGGGTCCGGGTGCCGGAACCTCTTTCAATGTTCGTTGGCCAGGAAGTGAGACCGGTGACGGTAAAATTGCTGCCTTCAATGCAGGAGCAGAGTTAATCAATCTTGAATTCTCCCATCACCGTGTCAACTTTAAAAATTTCGTTAGAGGCGGTGGATTACCATATAATTCTTATTCACCAGCAGGACAAGGAATTAATGCTGGCGGTGATGTCATTATGCCCCAAGAAAAAGATATTTTTGAGAATTCAGACAATGGTATCTATAATGCCCCTAAATTGAAATTGATTGATGAATTAAACCAGGGACGCGGACCGATCTATTGTGACCTGACACAGGGAACCGAAGAAGAAATTAAGTTTTCTGAATGGTCGCTCACTCATGAAGGTGGCGGCTATGCTCTCTTACATCTCATGAAAAACGCAGGCGTTGATTTCAGAACCCACAAGCTGGAAATGGGACCCGGTGAAATAGAACTGGGTAATTTCGGGGCCGGTGGTATTTATGTGGATGATAAATGTCACTCAACTGTGCCGGGGCTTTTCGCTGCCGGTGATGAGATGGGTGGCGTGCCCTTGGGATGTGCTCCCGGGGCATTGGCCACTGGGTGGTATGCCGCCGAACAAGCTGAAATCTATATAAAAGATAACAATACGGCAGGAGATGTCGAGGAAGAGACGGTGGAACAGCTGGAAGCCTTATGTCTTTCTTTTTTAGAGAAGGAGGATGGGTACAAATGGCAGGACTCCCAAATTGCTCTGAACCGTATTATGAGTTATTATGCTACAAACATGAAATCTGAAACAATGTTGTTACGTGGTCTTGAAAATCTGGATTACCTTCAGAATCACAATGATATTCAGGCGACTAACGCCCATGAATTAATGCGCTGTTTGGAAATGCACAACCTGATTGAAAATGGAAAATTGATTATGCAAGGTAACCTGGAACGGAAAGAGAGCCGGAAGATCAAAAGTGCGCCCATTCAAACCCGTTTAGATTATCCGGAACAAAATGATGCCGAGTGGAACTGTGCTCTATCACAGCGTTTATCAGAAGAGGGAAATTTGATTTTTGCCAAAAGACAATTTAGAAGAGGATAAGGAGGAAATATGGCTATTAAAATTAATTACGATTTATGTACGAAGTGCAAAACTTGTTACACCAGATGTCCCGAAGATGTATTTACATGGCGGGAAGATAAAACACCTGTAGTAACATATCCTTATGAATGTTGGTATTGCGGTTCCTGTTATATTGATTGCCCGGAAGGTGCTATCACCATGGACCACCCTCTCTTTATGCGTTTTGTGCCTGAACCTTATGAATATAAAAACAAAACGATCATAAAGCGGGAATACTAAAAAATCATCATCAGGACCCTTATTTTTCCGATGGTCCGCATATTTTACGGATCGTCGGCGTCATTATAAAAACTGCGTATTAAAAACACTCTTAAGTTTCACCGGATAAGAACATCTTAGATCATAAACGCCTGCCTATCAGTTATATATACTGGATATACGCTCAATCAAAGCAGAAAATTCATGAAAGTAAATTTTTTTAATAAAATTTTTTATTCCTGAATTATCACTGAATACAATTGTTACCATGATGATTTCATAAAATATCAACACATCATCAATCACCAAATTCTCAAAAAATCAAAGCAAAATACCAAGAAATATTTTTTATTTCAAATAAATAGCTATTGCTAATCGTTTGATTATTGGCGTATAATAGTAATTACAAATTTGCCAATGAGTTAATTAAACTTTAAAAACTTAGATGATAAATCAATGTTCTTAGCATATGCTTGTTTGAAAAAATCTGAAAGACTTCAGCAAAAGATGGCAAGGAACTTGTCCAAAATCGTAGGCTGGATCAAGCCTCCCCGACAATTTTCAACCAGCGTGGATCCGTCGCAAGCTCCTTGATCCAACCTACGCAATTGTTTTTACAGAACATAAATTCAAGTTCGTTAACAGCCTTCGAAGAATCACTAGCTGAGAGCGACAAGATCCTGCCTGACCCCGTCAAGATGACAGAATAAGGGTCATTGCATACATGTCATAGATTTATCTGTATGAAAACTCAGGATGACAGATATGGTTTCAGAATCAATTTGAATCATCTAAACATTCGATCAAACGGCAAAGCCATTAGCCTCTACCATCCCCAAAGGGAATGATACTTATGGTTAGAATAAACCAAAAAAAAGGATAAAATGAATTTAATAAAGAATATGAACATAGGAAAAAAGTTAATGATTTCGATCAGTTTACTGGTAACCATTGCAATTATAACATTGAGTATTATCATATCGGTTCAGGTCAAAAACTTGTCAGATGAGGATAATCGTTTAGTCGCAAAAGAAACCTCTCAACATTATGGTTATCTGGTTAAATCTGAGATTGAAGTTGCCCTGGACGAGGCTCGGGCCCTGGCTGATTTTTTTGGAGCCCTTATTAATTCACAAAAAACTGAGTTCAGCAGAGATTCAGCCAATGTGGTTTTGAAAAGTTTCATTGAAAAGAATAAAAACTTTCTGGGTGCTTATGTTTTGTTTGAACCGAATGCTTTTGATGGTAAAGATAAAAATTTTATTAACGCTACCGGACATGATCAAACAGGGCGATTCATTCCTTATTGGACAAGGGATGAT
>Ga0307989_1001587_pt1 | contig 11870 bp, 10 predicted proteins | sample EllFjometagen185_FD_203164 | JGI IMG/M metagenome (GOLD analysis project Ga0307989, IMG submission 203164) | Marine microbial communities from Ellis Fjord, Antarctic Ocean - #185 | ecosystem: Environmental > Aquatic > Marine > Unclassified | place: Southern Ocean | collected 2014-10-08 | reverse complement strand
AACCGGCGACATACCATGAATTGGTTAAATACATTCTAGTTCTCCTTTTCTGGTGTTCCAATAATTAATGCAAACGACTATAGTTTCACTATAGCACGCTATCAGGTTTTAACCAACTAAATATTTTATATTATAATCGAACCATGATCTGTCTAGCAAGGCTTTAAACAGTATTTACAGATTGACAGGAAACTTACTGATATTCCTGACCGGTGAATGAATATGGTTAGTTCCTATTTTGTACAGGTAAAATAGCGTATGTTTCAAATTCCTTTACTAATGAATGAATTAGACATGTCCGTAAAAATCCCGGTGGACCACCACAGAATAAGCATAATCCAACAAAGTAGAATAACTGAATACCGGAATGTCAATTTCTCGCTGCAGGGCTCTGGCAAATGGAGGAAATCCTGTGCATTCCAATACCATGGCTCCCATGTTTTGATGGCGTTTAAAAAATTCAACACCTAGAGCTACAAACTCCTTTTCCGCTTTGTCATAGTATGCTTGTGGACGATCAGGGCGAACACCTTCAATCCAGAGGTTTTGAAATTCCTTACAGATACCCTCGTCGACAGCACCTTCAATAACAAAGTTGCTTTCTAAGTTGACTCCCATTTCAAGTAAATGTTCGTCTTGCACTGCGTTTTTTGATCCCACATATAATCCAACGACTTTATGTGGCGAGATGATCTGTTGAGCCAGCGGCACTTGTATTAGACTGGACATCAACACTGGTACCTCAACACTTTCAGCAATTTTAGTCTGAAAATAGGCAAAATAACCGCACTCAGCTGAAATAGCACGGCACCCTTTTCGCTCCAGATTCAAAGCCGCTTGTTTGATGGGTTCCAAACAAGGAGATTTGTCTTTTGCAAAGACCAGGGTCTGGATGTCAACACCCTGAACAATTTCGAACTGAACATTATATGGGTATGTTGTAGCATTACGGACGTCTCCCGGAAAGCCGGGATATACATCATCCAATATGATAATTCCCAAACCCATTCCGTAACAGCTATGGTTTTTACGTGCTTTGATTAAGTTGATCCCCTGATCACGATTATTTGATTTCAATTCTTCTCCTGAATATTTTTGATTTGATTGGCTTTAATTAATATTGGCTGAACTCCCAACTCAACGATGGACATACAAAAGTTTGACCGTGTGAGATGGTATTTCCTAAAATTCATCTGCTTTTTATTAATTAGGTAAAAGGAGAACCTTTTTTTGATAAAATATCTCAGTAAGGATTTGTATGGCAAGATTAAAAAATATCTTAGCGATTGCTTTCAGGATGAGTTTCACACTTTTTTCTTCCCAATGACTTATGTATAGCATAGAATCGCACAAAAATATTAGAAAATGACGGTTTTGAATAAGCTGCATTTTCAAGATTAATTGGTGGTCTCAATACTCTTTAACAAGAACAAGTGGTGGTTTAACAAACTACGAAATGTTTTTCACCCTTTGGACAATCTATTGGCACCTTATTGAAACAGGAGAAAAATGCAACCATCTATCGCTTTGCTTAGTCCCAAGGAGTTACTCGAAATTGATCGCGCCTCGCGTGAATTATTATGGGATGTCGGATTACTGGTCCATGATGAAAAAGTACTGAAAATCTACCAAGAAGCGGGAGCTGAGGTTGATTTTTCCAGTCAAATTGTGCGTATTCCGAGTCATTTGGTGACCGAGGCTTTAAATAAATGTGCCCCTGGTTTTCAACTTTACGGGCGTGACGATATTGCACCCTTAAGAATTGGCGGCAATAGATGTTATTTTGGTACGATTGGATTTGCTTCTTTTACGGCCGACAGCACGAATGGAGCGCACGTCCCGGTGACATGCCAGGATTTAACAGAGATTATTCAATTAGCAGATGTATTGAACCCTCCTGACTTTATCCTGACCCCTGGTACGCCTTGCGATGTTCCTGGTAATCAAAGTGAACTTTATGAATTTAAAATCGGTTTATTAAATACCAGAAAACATCGGGTAATTCAGGCACGGGATGGGCAGCAGTTGGAAAAAATATTTCAAATGGCAAGTCTGTGTGAGGGAGGATTTGAGACATTGCAGCAAAAACCCTTTTTCTCAATTCTGGTGACACTCACCAGCCCTTTGACATTAAGAGAAGACTCATCGGATTTAATTATCAAAGGTGCTGAAAACAATTTGCCTTTGTTTATCGAAGCAGGTCCTATGTGCGGGGGGACAGCACCTGCTACGATGGCAGCAACCTTAATAGCAGCCAATGCCGAACTTTTAAACAGCATCGTGTTAGCAAAGTTTATCAATCCCCGGGTACCATTAGTATATGCGAGTTGGGCCAGAATGCTGGATATGAAAACAGCTGGTGTCTCCCATGGTGGACCTGAGTTCGGTATGTTTCGAATTTGTACCACTCAGTTAGCTAAATTCTATAATTTGCCCAGTGGCGGTGGTGGAATCCTGGCTGATTCCCGACAAATCGATCCACAATTGGGTATGGAAAAAATGAGTACCGCCTTGTTACCCGCACTGGCCGGAACCAATATGGTTCTAGGCATGGGGCTGTTTGCAGAAGAAAACACCATGTCCAAAGAGGTACTCATGATCGATAATGAGATTGCCAGCTACACCCGCCGTGTCCTCCAAGGTGTTTTAGTTAATGATGAAACCACTGATTTGTCCTTGTTTAAAGAGGTGGGACCAGGAGGTATGTTTATCGACCATAAACATACCTTTGATAATTTTCGCAAGGAAATGTGGCTACCGAAACTCAGTCATCGGGGTATGAACAATCAACCAGAGGGTCAACCCGAAGCGGGTATTCGAAGCAATGCGCAAAAAATGATCCAACGCACACTTGCCGATTACAAGGGTCCTTCATTACCAGATCACATGGAAGAAAAACTAGAAGAAATTATTCAGGGGTCAGATTAAACTCATCCAGGTAACTGACTCTTTTAGTTAGCAGCCTTTTAGCACTGTTTACGATTCTAACCCATATTGCAGGAGGAGAATTTATGAATCCTTATCAAACAGCAGTTTCAGATGAAGAATTTTATGCCAACGAAGGCCAGGTTCTGGGTGGGGTGGCGATCGGCATTATTTTGTTCGGACAAGCGGGATACAGCTTGCCGCCGGGAAGTGTAGAAAATGCGCTGACCTTTAACTATCCGGTTCTATTTCATGCGATAAACGCAGCTTCCGTCGATTCAGTGTTATCTGCCGACCTGGATCCCCTGGTAACATCCCAATTAACTACAGCCGGACTGTATCTGGAACAACAGGGGTGTCGGGCCATTATTGGTGCCTGTGGTTATTTTGCCAACTATCTGCCAGAAGTGGTAGAAAAACTACACTCTCCTTGTTTTTTCTCCAGTTTAATGCAGGTGCCGATGATTCTCAGCTCGCTCAAACCGCACCAGAAAATCGGTATCCTTTGTGCTAATGGAAAAGTTCTCAGGTCCGCACCGGTGTTAAAAAACTGCGGTATACAAGATACTAGTCGTCTGGTCGTTGTCGGAGCAGAAGAACACCCCGAAATGGAAAAGATTTTAACTGGGGTCGGACATTATAACACCCAGCGTCTGGAGCAAGGCCTGATCGATCTGGCCAGGGAGATGGTACAAAAAGATCCGTCAATTGGAGCCCTGCTGCTGGAATGTTCTCTCTTCCCTACCCATGCCTGGGGAATTCAAAAAGCGTTAAAACTGCCCGTATTTGATTTCTCAACTTTAATAGATTGGGTGCATTCAGCGGTTGTTCGTCGGCAGTTTTTCGGGTATATGTAATTTGGAAAATATCCCCTTCATATAATTTGTAAATCAGACAGAAAAATGGTGGAAATCAATGAATGAAAATATAAATAAGATCCATGACGCATCAATGAAAATATTGAATAGAACAGGTGTGCGTTTCCACCACCCGGAAATTTTAAAATTATTGAATAAAAATGGAATTAAAATTGAGGGAGAAACCGCTTTTTTCACTGAGGATCAAATCCTGAATTGGGTTGGTAAAGCACCGGATCATTTTAAGGTATACGCCAGAAATCCCAAGTATGATTTTATAGTGGGTGATACCAAGGGGATTAAACACATCGAGTTTGCCCCGGGTTATGGGGCCCCTAACATTTTAGAGCGTAGTGGCGTTTCCAGAAGAGCCGTTTTAAAAGATTATATCGAATTTACCAAACTGGTGCATCAGAGCGATCAATTCAAGGTCAACGGCGGAATTTTGGTGGAACCCTGTGATCTCAATCCACAAACCAACTATGCGGCAATGCTATACCATATTATCACCCTCTCCGATAAATTTATATTTGGTATGGAGGGCCGAAAAAGTCAGGTCGATATGACCATGGAGATGATCAAAATGGTATTTGGTAGTCAGGAGGAATTGATTAATAAACCCCGCATCATGACCATCGTCAATACTTTAAGTCCTTTGAGCCTTGATGCCACTGCTTTAGATACTATTCTCAGCTATGCATCCCATGGGCAGCCTGTCATCATTACTCCTGCAGCTTCAGCTGGATTTACAGGGCCAATAAGCCTGGCCGGTCTGATTGCGCTAGGCAATGCGGAAACATTGTCAGGCATCGCTGTTACCCAGATGATCAGGCCAGGGACACCAGTTGTTTATGGTTGCCAGTCAACAGCAGGTGACATGCGTACCGGCGCTTTTGTGGTGGGAAATCCTGAACATGCACTTTGTATTACGCTAGCTGCTGAATTGGCCAGGTATTATCATTTACCTTGTCGTGGTGGTGGCGCTCCCAGTGATGCCAAACAGATTTCTGTCCAAAGTGGGTATGAAAGCATGCTGATTCTTCTAAGCAGCGTCAAAGCCAACATTAATTATATCATCCACGCCGCTGGTGTTGCAGATAGTTTCAATGCCATGTCTATCGATAAATTTATCATCGATTTGGAGTTGATTGACATCGTTAAGCGCATCCATCGGGGTGTTCAGGTAGATGATGAGACACTGGCGCTTGAGGTAATAGAGAAAATCGGTATCGGTGGAGAATATATGACTTCAGCTCATACCGCAAAATTATGTCGTCAGGCAGTCTGGAGTCCCAAAATTGGTTTAAAGGGACCCAAAGAGGTTGATGATCAGCAAGCGGTCATTTTGGAAAAGGTTAAGCGACAAAAAGAAACCATGCTGGCAGATTACCAACAGCCACAGATTTCTGCCAGCTTGCAAAAGGCTCTGACTGATTATTTATTAGCCAAAGGGGTGGAAAAAAAGCATTTATAGAATTTTATAGGAAGCTGTTATAAAAACTATCCTTCCATCACCCTATTTTTAACAGCATCCAAGGCCGTTTTGACAAAAGTGAATCCTCCTTGCTTTTCGATCACCTGCATGGCCAGCGCATTCAATCCACCAGGTGTTTGTGACTCCTGGACGAGTTGATGCACATTGCCATCTGCAGAGTCCTTTGCCATCACAGAAAGCGCTTCGAACATAGAAGCGGAATATTGGGCAGCCTGTTGATGGTTGACACCATTAACGACTGACCAATCAATCACCTGAGCTAGCATTTCGAAATAAGGTGCCATAAACCCAGTAATTGCAGACAACAACTCTAATTGCTCTTCTTTGTCAACGGTTACTACAGTACCCAGGGGAGTGAAGATCTCATTGACTATTTGATTTTCCGGAAAAACCGCAATGGGTCCTATATGATTAGCAGCACAAGGTAATGGAACGGATCGTATTATTTTACAAGGTGTATCGACAAGTTCAGATATCTGTGCGTTTCGCATTCCTGACAATAGATGAACAATCGTCTGCTCTTTTCTAAACCGAAGTGTTTTCAGTATCTCTTCTTTTTGCTGGGGAAGAAAAGCGAGTATGACAACATCCGCCTGATCAACTACTTCCTGGTTACTGTGACCAATTTGAACCGGAGAAAATCGGTCCTGCAACTGCCGAGAAATTTTTTCACTGCGGGGTGATACCCAAATGGAATTAACTGAAGATTTTGTAGTACATAATCCCGTGACCAGAGCCGACGTGATCGCCCCTGTGCCAATAAACCCTAACTGCATCATTCGCTCCAATAAATATAAAGCAGAGACCGATCCTTTGGTCCCGGTGCTCTTAAACCTAACCTCGAAAAAAACGTCTTAAATTAACGTTTTTAATTTTCGCAGTCATATTATCATAAAACATGGCGAAGCCTCCAGGATAATAGATCATGACCCATACTAACATCAGACCGTAAAATACCAGATTTAATCCCGGTAACTCCGTTAAGGAAGACCGCATCAGTTCTGTGAAGAATACAAAAGGAATCCCGACAGCGATACCGCCCCATAAACTGGCCCGACCAGCCAGATAAGCAACCGCCAGTACTTCTACTGTCTTGGTGGTATGCAGCAGTTCCGGGGTGAGAATCCCATAATAATGCGCATAAAAACCACCTAAAAAACCAGCGATGGTGCAGGATATCGTAAAATTGGAAACCCGATAGAAAAAAGGATTAATCCCCGAGGTTTTAGCAGCTTCCATATTTTGCCCGATGGCTTTAAAAGCCAGGCCGATTTTTGAATTCACCACTTTTCGGGTAATCAGATAAACGATCATCATGATCAAGAAGATCAGGTAGTAATAGGGCTTGTTGGATGGGCTATCAAACAACCGGTCGACCCTTAGACCCAGCGGGCCTCTGGTTAACCAAACCAGTTTAGTAGCCAGACCCATTAAGGCCAGACCCACGAACCACGCCACCACAGCCGCATAGATGCCCCTTAAGCGTAAAGTCAATACTCCTAAGACAAACCCCACACTACCGGCAAAGATTCCCCCGGCAAATAACCCCAGCCAGGGAGACAGTCCGATTTTGTGAGCTAAAATACCTGAAGTATAGCCACCCAGCCCGACAAAGGCGTGAAAACCAAAATTGACAATACCGATATAACCACCGGTAAAATCAAAGGCAATCGCACCCGCGGCGATGAAGGTCCCCATCACCAACCACCGAATCATATACTCCTGATTGAAAGGGGGGAAATTGGGCAGGACCAGTAATATGATCAGGCCCAATAAACCCGCAGGGGTGATATGCAGCCCGTTTTTTAAAAATCCTAGAAAAAAGCTTTTTTCTTTGGTGATGTTATTTTCCATAGATTTGATTTTATTGTTCATGAACCCCCCTCACATCGCTACCAAAGATTCCACTGGGTTTAAAGACCAGCATTAACATGATCAAGGCAGAAGGGACGATATATTCCCACCCGGAACCCACATAGGCTTCGGTAACAACTTTTAACAAAGAAACGATAAAAGCACAGACCACAGCTCCCATGATATTCCCCAAACCTGCCAGAATAACTACAAACCAAGCCAGATAGAGCGGTTCGATACCGACGGTTGGATAAGAAGGATATAAAAAGAGTAGACAGGCGCCAGCAAAGGCTGCCAGTCCACAAGAGAGAGACATAGTTAACATCTGGATCCCGGTGAGATTAATCCCCACAATCAGGGCCCCTTTTTCATCTTGTGAAACCGCCCGGATGGAGCGCCCGGTGCGGGTATATTTGATAAACAACCAGAACAGAACAACTGCGGCCATCGATAAAAACAGCGTGATGATCCGGTCCCTGGCAATATAGACATCATAAATATTGAGTGGTCTACCCGACCAATAGCGAACGATTGTTTTGGCTTCTGTACCGAATAATAACTGATGGCCGTTGACCAAAATAACTGACAGTCCAACGGTCAGCAGAAATGAATTCATTACCCAATTGTCCGTACTTCTTTTTCTCAGCGGAGAAAAAACAAGTTTTTCCACAATCACTCCGACGATCATTCCGATGAGCAGTGCTCCAAAAATTGCGATGAGTGGTGCGATCATGGATAAAAAGGCATTGGGGTTTTCCACAAGATATTCGTGGATGGGTGGGAAAATATAAAAGGCCGATAGGGAGCCAATCATAAAGAATTCTCCATGGGCAAACATCGCCACATTCATCACACCGAATACCAGGGCCAGTCCCAATGCCATTAAGGCGAGCATGCCACCCATGACAACGGTATTAATCGCCAGGTACAACCCTTTGTCGTAGGTCGAGTACAAGGCGGCAATGATCGATATGATGACGACTATTCCTGCCGCCGAGGTGCTTTTGGCCAGTATTTTTTTTATTAGCATAAACTTTTTCCTTTGATGGTTATACTCCCAGAAAAACCTTCTTAACATAAGGGTTACTTGAAAGTTCGGAACTTTTTTCATTGAGTTTGATCTGCCCGTTTTCCAGCACATACCCTCTATCTGTTACAGAAAGCGTTTTAGTGACGTTTTGTTCCACCAGTAAGATGGTCATGCCCTTGGCGTTCAATTTTTCAAGAGACTCAAAAACATTTTCAGTTAGCAGGGGTGCCAGACCAAAAGAGGGTTCATCCACTAATAAAAGGGTTGGATTCATCATTAATCCCCGCCCGATGGCCAGCATCTTTCTTTCTCCGCCACTCATGGTTCCGGCGAGTTGTCTTCTGCGTTCAATCAAACGGGGAAACAGATCATAGACATAGGCCAGATTATCTTCCCGCCGTTTTTTATCTTTGATGGAATAAGCACCCATTAAGAGATTCTCTTCAACGGTCATGTTGACAAAAAGATTCATCTCTTCGGATATATAAGCAATCCCGTCTTGAGCCGTCATGTTACCAGTGAATCCGTCAATGCGTTTTCCCTGATATAAGATTTCACCGCTGGTGGGGTTCATGTGTCCGGCGATGGTCTTTAGGGTGGTACTTTTTCCGGCGCCATTGGGTCCTATGAGACAGACATATTCACCCTCTTCAATCTTGAGTGACACGCCTCTCAGGATTTGCAGAAATCCGTACCCGGCATTAATGTTGTTGACTTCCAATAGCATCTTTTCTCCTTTTTCGGTCATTTTTTATTCGCCTCCGAGGTAGGCTTTGGTGACTTTAGGATCTTGTGCCACTTCCAAAGTGGGTCCTTCGGCGATTTTAGTTCCGAATTGAATACATACCAGACGGTCACAAAGTCCCATAATAAGATGCATGATATGCTCTACCATCAAGATGGAAATACCACTCTCACGGATTTTCTTAATAAGTTCCATAATATCTGTTAACTCGCCTTCAGTTAAACCAGCGGCCAATTCATCCAAAAACAATATTTTGGGATCACTGGCCAGAGCTCTGGCCAGATCAAGTCTCTTAAGTTGTACGGTATTCAGACTTTCTGAAATAACGTTTTCCTCAGCAGGGAATTCCACGTACTCTAACATTTTCCGACTCAGCTGAGTCGGGTCCTGATTTTTGAGGTTCCGATTTCCAAAGATGGCGGCTATTTTAACATTGTCTAAAACCGACAATTTAGGAAACGGACGGGGGATTTGAAAGGTTCGGGACAAACCTAGTCGGCACATTTTTTCAGGGGGGAGGCCAGTCGTCGTCTGATTGAACATTTTGACCCTGCCTGATGTCGGGGGGTTGAGTCCGGCCAGGGCATTCAAAAAGGTGGTTTTTCCGGCACCGTTGGGCCCGATCAGCCCTACGATCTCACCTTCATTGACCCGCATCGAAATCTCATTGACAGCGACTAAACCGCCAAAGCGTTTGGTTACATTTTCTGTTTCTATAACTGCTTTCATTTATAAACCGCCTTTCGTTTTTTCAAACCTCATGACATTTTTAAATGCTTAAGGACTAAGCATTTAAAAAAAATCATGATATCTGGTTTATATTTATTAGTAATATTCTGGTTTATTGAATGGCATGAAAGATGGCCTTCTGAAGGGAAACCCTTCGGAAGGCCGGAGAAAGTTTGGTCTAGCTAAGAACCAATTTCACATGCCGAATACTTATTGCACTTTAAGTGTTCTTTCAGCGACTGCTGGTGGGTAAACGATGTACTCTTTCCCATTTTGATACTGAACAACCGGGAAGTAATAGGCATCCAGCCCCCCTTCAGGGTCGGGCATAGTGTCAGCATTAGCTGTGTAGGCTTCCATAATCAGGGCACCATCAGCTTTGGTATACTTCAATTTTCCGGTATTGATCTCTTCGATCATGACCTTATGAATCAGCTTTTTATTCAGTTTTCCATATTTATCATTGGTGCGTTGCAGCAATTTGATTAAGAAACCGATTCCGTCATAAGAAAGACCACCAGCTGTAGAAGCAGGTGTCAAACCAAATCTTTTCTCAAAATTAGCCGCCCAATCCTGGTACTTTTTATGGGTAATTTTAGGAGACATATCCAATACGCGATTAGAGGAAGAACCGGTCATTTTATACCAGTCACCCGCCCAGGAAAGTCCATCAATAACTGTGATGGCACCTAAGCCGATTTCATCAATCTGTTTGGTCAAGGCCGTGGTGGGAGCAGTGGTACTGGTAGTACTATAAAAAACGTCAGCACCCATTTTCTTAATTTTTCCTAAAACCGGATAAAAATCCTGTTGGGTAATGGAGAAATAATCTTTGAAGATAACTTTCCAGCCTGTGGCTTTAAAGGCTTCGGCCACGGACTCACCAGCACTATGACCCCAATCGGTATCTTCCACTAAAATAGCAACTTGTTTGCCATGCTTGGGCTTAAAGGTCCCTTTGGCAACGGCATCATTAATCGTTTCTACGTAGCTGGGAACCAGGATTCCAGGAACCGGCCAGCCTTTCATACCCCAATAGTTATATTTAGTATCTGACTTCCATTTAGTATTGACGGCTAAGGCGGCGCCCATCGCCATTAAATGTGGAACTTTGTATTGAGCGGTAACTTCCATCACGGCCACAGCCACAGAGCTGTGCCAATTCAGGGCACCGACTTGAATCTGATAACGTTCTGCAGCTTCAGCATAAGCAGCAGTGGCTTTAGCTGGATCTGACTGGGAATCGATCCAAATGGGGTTAATTTTATAATCCCCGACTTTGTAATTAATGGCTTCCAGTCTTAAAGTAGTGGATCCTTTAAACTGAGCACCTGTTTTGGCAGCCGGACCGGTGAAGGGACCCATGATACCTATGTTTAATTCCTGTTCCGCCAAAAGCTGACCGGAACCAAATGAGAATGCGACAAAAACAACTGCAATAGCGGTAATGAAACTTCTTATATACCTTGTATTCACTTTTTCCTCCTGATTTTCTATTAAAGAACTTGTTCAAAAATGGAAACTCGGAACAATTGAAATAAAACGATTCTAAAATTTGTCTTCCTAATTCCTCCGCTTAAAAAAAAAATTTTAAAATGATAACGTTATGAAAAAAATCGAAACCATCCAACTCAGCAATAAGCATGCCGGATGCTTTTAGAATAATGTTTTATAAAATAACAAGACCATCTAAAAAACGAGTAATGTTTGAGCGTTCAATAATTTGCTATTATTGGCTTCTAAAATGCGACTCATTTTTAGGCACCATTACTATCACTTTAATCTGTAAAAGCCAAGTTTATAGTTACATGCAGTCAATAAAATTTAGACAAAAATAGAATATATATGTAAATTTAACATGGTAATTTTTCATGTCAAATTTACTTGGTAATTTCATTTCTCTCAAATTTTATGATTATAAATATCTGGAATTTATATAAAATAAAACAATTTTATATAAAATAGTAAACTTCAAATTAGACACAAATAATGAGTTTTATTCTAACAATGAAAACCATCCCCTTTGGGGATGGTCAGAGGCCAATGGCTTTGCCGTTTGGTCGACTCAATGCTAATACTCTTGGTTAAGTTGTTCCCGCAACATTAACTCAGGAGATAACAATGAGTCGATTTAAAAAACTATCAAAATCCATTTGGCATTGCAAATATCATATAGTATGGGTTCCAAAATATCGATTAAAAATACTGACAGGTGAAGTTGCTATCGAAACAGCA
>Ga0307989_1001586_pt1 | contig 11872 bp, 9 predicted proteins | sample EllFjometagen185_FD_203164 | JGI IMG/M metagenome (GOLD analysis project Ga0307989, IMG submission 203164) | Marine microbial communities from Ellis Fjord, Antarctic Ocean - #185 | ecosystem: Environmental > Aquatic > Marine > Unclassified | place: Southern Ocean | collected 2014-10-08 | reverse complement strand
TTATGGAGCATATACAGGTCTGGTTTATGCTGCTCCTATAATAGGTGGTAAATTGGCAGATAAATTTCTTGGATATAGAAATGCAGTTATGTTAGGAGCCATCTTAATGGCTATTGGAGAATTTGTGATTTTAGGAGGATCCGAACAATTTTTAATGATTGGTATGGGAGCCTTAATTGTAGGGAATGGTTATTTTAAAGCAAACATTTCTACAATTGTTGGAAAGTTATATGAAGATGATGACCCTAGAAGAGACTCTGGTTTTACAATATTTTATATTGGAATTAATATTGGTGCGTTACTAGCAACCACTGTTATTGCTTATGTGGGTGAAACATATGGGTTCAAATATGGTTTTGGACTCGCTGGTTTTGGTATGCTGTTAGGGCTATTAATTTTTTGGGGAGGAAGAAAAAACTATGCTGCTGCAGAAGGACTTGGCTTTACTGAAGAAGGTAATCAAAAAGTTTTCGGACCATTAAAAAAAGCACATTTGGTTGCTATTTTATCTCTGGTGCTTATTCCTGTTGCTTATTTCTTAATTATGCAAAATAGCTGGTTAGATTATATCTTAATTGGTTTATTTTTATTAATTACTTATGTTTTAATTAAAGCAGGTATAGATGCAGATTCTAAAGAAAAAGTAAAAATATGGAAAGATAGAATGATTGCTTTACTAATTTTTATGTTAATTAATATTACGTTTTGGGCTTGTTTTGAGCAAGCAGGAACATCATTAACACTATTTGCTGATAGAAATGTAGACAGAAGTATTTTTGGCTGGGAAATGCCAGCTTCAATGACACAGTTTTTCAACCCTTTCTTTATTATTGTATTTGGTTCAATTTTCTCTGTAATGTGGGTTAAGCTAGCTAATATTGGTAAAAACCCTAGTATTCCAATGAAATTTGCTTTTGGTATTTTACAATTAGCTTTAGGTTTCTTAGTTACAAATATTGGACTGCAATTTGTAAACGAAGCTTATCAAGTGCCACTATTAACTTTAGTTGTTTTATATCTATTACACACTACAGGAGAATTATTTTTATCTCCAATTGGATTGTCAATGGTTACTAAACTATCTCCAAAAAACATTGCAGGAACAGCAATGGGAGCTTGGTTTTTAAGTTTTGCCATAGCAAATTATGTTGGTGGTAAAATAGCTACTTTTACTGGTGGTCATAGTGATACTGGAGAAGTACTAACTGCTGCAGAAGGGTTAGAAAAATATATAACCGTATTTTCATTATTAGGTTTTGTTTTAGTTGGTATATCAGTTTTAATTATGCTATTCAATAAACCTTTGAAGAAATTAATGCACGGGGTTATATAAAGCTATAGAAAAATTTAAATGTCAATAAATATATAAATATTATAAAAAAAGCTCAGGTAAATTCTTACTTGAGCTTTTCCATTCTAAAAATTAAATATAAAATGAGTACAGAAAACAAATCATTTTTTGGAGTTATGAAGTCTTACAATAAGACTTTTTGGATTGCAAGTGCTATGGAATTATTTGAACGTTGGGCTTGGTATGGTCTTTTTGCCGTATTAGCATTATATCTTACAGGATCAACTGATGAAGGCGGATTAGGGTTTACGCATACTGAAAAAGGACAAATAATGGGTATTGTAACTGCAATATTATATCTACTTCCAATGATTACAGGTGTAATTGCAGATAAAATTGGTTATAAACGATCGTTAGTAATAGCATATATATTATTAATTACAGGTTATTATTTTATGGGTGAGGTTTCTAGCTACACTTCGGTATTCTTAGTTTTCTTATGGGTTGCAGTTGGTGCAGCAATGTTTAAACCTGTGGCTTCAGCAATTATCACAAAAAATACGGATAAATCGAATTCAACTTTAGGTTTTGGTATTTTTTATATGATGGTAAATATTGGAGGGTTTGTTGGACCCGCATTTTCATCTACATTAAGAACTCAATATGGTTGGAAAATTGTTTTTATACAAGCTTCAATTGTAATCGGTATAAATTTAATTCTCTTATTACTTTTCTACAAGGAAGCAGATAGAGAAAAAAGTACAGAAACCGTTGGAGAAGCTATTTTAGGATCTTTCAAAAATATTATTGAAGCAGTAAAAGATAGCCGTCTTTCAGTTTTGTTAGTTATAATGGTAGGTTTCTGGACAATGTTTAATCAGTTATTTTATACATTACCAACATTTATTGAAGATTGGGTAAACACTAAAGCATTGCATGATTCTATTGCAACTGTTTCTCCTTGGCTAGCAAGTTTTATGAGTGGTGGTGGAGATTCCGTTAACCCTGAAATGCTTATAAACTTGGATGCTGGTTCAATTATCTTATTCCAATTAATTGTATCGTTTTTTGTTTTAAAAATGAGACACGTAAGCGCTATGATAACCGGTTTCATTATTGCTTCAATTGGTATTGGAATTACTTTTTACACAGGTAATGGTTTATACACTATATTAGGTATTATGATTTTTGCGATTGGTGAAATGATGACAAATCCTACGTTTTCTTCATTTATTGCTTTGATATCTCCAAAAGGAAAAGAAGCATTATACATGGGTACTTATTTCTTACCAATATTTTTAGGTAACTTTTTAACAACCTTTATTTCTGGAAACTTATACCAAGCATGGTCTGATAAATTAAGTTTATTACAAACTGAAATGACGAATCGAGGTCTGCAAATGCCTGAAGTAACCAAAGAATTTACAAAAAATGATTATTTTTCTTTAGCTTCTGAAAAATTAGAAATGACACAAACTCAAATGACTCAACTTATCTGGGATACATACAATCCAAATAAAATTTGGTATGTCATTGTAGCAATTGGAATCGTTACCATTTTAGCTTTAACTATTTATGACAGAATGGTAATTCGTCCAAAAGAGGCTAAATCCGCATAATTTAAATAAATTAAACGCATCTTTTATTAGATGCGTTTTTCATATTGCAAACTGTTTAAACTGTAATAAAACATTTATGAGTACTTCATCAAACGAATTTTTTAAAACGCAAGTTTTAGGACATCCTTCAGGTTTATTTGTGTTATTTTTCACTGAAATGTGGGAACGTTTTTCCTTTTATGGAATGCGCGCCTTATTGGTATTATTTTTAGTTAGTGCTTTAGGAATTGGTGGCTGGGACTGGCCTCGTGAAAACGCCTTGGCTTTATATGGAACTTATTTGGCACTATTATATTTAACACCAATTATTGGAGGAACACTTGCCGATAAATATTTAGGAAATCGAAATGCGATTATTATTGGAGCCCTTATTATGACCTTAGGTCATGCAAGCATGGCTGTAGAATCCAATCCATTTTTCTTATATTTAGGTTTAGGCTTATTAGTTCTTGGAACTGGTTTCTTTAAGCCTAATATGACATCCTTTATTTCAATTTTGTATCAAGATGTTCCTGAGAAAAAAGATGGTGCTTACACTATTTTTTATATGGGTGTAAATGCTGGTGCCTTTTTAGGAATTATGCTTTGTGGTTATATGGGTGAAATTCTTGGTTGGAGCTGGGGGTTTGGCTTGGCTGGTATTTTTATGTTACTTGGTTTATTACAATTTTTATTTGCACAAAATATTTTTGGTGATGTTGGGAAAAAACCAAATAAAGCAGACAAAACTATTGAAACTGACGACCACACTAAAATTGAGGACAAATTAAATCCTTTTACGTTAGTAGATAAAATTTTAATTATTATTGTTGCTGTTGCAGGTTTAACATGGGTTATTAATGATCCTTTATCCAAAATTGGTAAAGTGAATTTTTTAGAATTTGCAGGAACTGATTATTCAAATACAACTATAATAATTACATTAATTTTATTTTTATACTTATTAGCTTCAAGAATAATAAGATACAGTCCAATTACAAGAGATAAAATGATTGCTGTTGTAATATTTGCATTTTTTATTATTTTCTTTTGGGCTTCATTTGAACAAGCTGGTGGTTCAATGAGCATTTTTGCAAAAGATTATACAAGTAGAATCTTATCGGGAAATTCAGCCTTAATTTTCAATATAGTTGATGTTATCATTACTGTGGTTCCAATTGCAATAATCACTTGGGTTTTGTTCTTATTCTTTAAACAAACGTTTAAAAAATATTTTATTTCAAACTTAATACTAGGTTTTAGCTTTGTAATTATTTGGGGATTGGTTATTTGGAAAATAAATAACAATTTTAATACATTTTCTTATGAAATCTCTTATCCAACTTACCAAGTTGCTTCAAATGATGGAACAGTAAAAAGTTATGCTATTTCTTCTGAAACCATTGTTCCAGAAAATGCAATTTTAGGTGAAAGCATTTCAGTAATTAGATCGTCAACAGAATATGTTAAAAATGACCAATTATCTATTATTGATATTGATAAAAAAGGTGTAAATTTTAAACCCTTATCAAATGAACAAGCGGCTGCAATTACTACAAATATTACTGCAACAGTAATACAAAAAAAGGAGAATGAGATTCAAATACCTGCAACTTGGTTTTTAATTTTAAACTCACTATTCATCATTGCCTTTGCGCCGCTATTTTCGAAATGGTGGGAAAGTAAATACAACCCTAATCCCGCTTCGAAATACGCAATTGGATTGTTTTTCTTAGCTATTGGATTTGCATTTTTAGCCTATGGAGCTACGGGAATTCCTCAAGGAGCAAAAACTGCTTCGGTTAGTATTATTTGGTTAATTCTCGCCTATTTATTTCATACGTTGGGTGAGCTTTGTGTTTCTCCGGTTGGACTTTCTTATGTAAGTAAATTAGTTCCTCCAAGAATGATTGCTTTTATGTTTGGGGTTTGGTATTTAGCATTGGCTATTGGAAATAAGACATCAGGAAAAATGGGTTCTATGATTGATGAAATTACCAATAAATATGATATTGCAACGTTCTTTTTAATATTTACATTTGTCCCTATAATTATTGGAATAATTGCATTATTACTAACTCCAGTGCTTAAAAAATTGATGCATGGTGTAAAATAAATTTAACTATTAATTTAACGATAAATTTTCGCTTATTAATTAGAACTTTGTAATTTTGGCAAAATTTTTGCGTCAAAAAATAAAGTAGAATTATATAACCTTAAATAGAAAATCTCAAAAAATGAAAAAAATATTAATTTTAGCCCTAACGATCTTCAGCCTATCAATTTCTGCTCAGGAAATAAATTGGATGACACTTGAACAAGCTGTTGAAGCTCAAAAAACAGCTCCTAAAAAAATATTTGTTGATGCCTATACTATTTGGTGCGGGCCTTGTAAAATGTTAGATAAAAACACGTTTCACAATAAGAATGTTGCCGATTTTGTAAACGAAAATTACTATGCAGTAAAATTTAATGCTGAAGGAAACGAAACTATAAAATTTAAAGGAGTAACATATTCAAATCCTAATTTTAAACCAGATACTTCAGGTAGAAACAGTTCTCACCAATTATCTGCCCTTTTTGGAATTAGAGCATATCCAACCTTATTATTTTTAGATGAAGAGGCAAATTTAATTGCGCCAATACCTGGATATAAAACGCCAAGTCAATTAGAACTTTACTTAAAGTTTTTTGAAAATACTGATGTAAAAAATATAACTAAAGAAGTTTGGGAAGATTATGCTTCAAATTTCAAAGCTGAATTTAAAGATTAATTAAATAATCTTAATTTATAATAAAAGCTCCTTTTTGCATAGTACTGTGAAAAGGAGTTTTATTTTGTTTACAGGTTTGCTCCCATTTTTTAACGTAACTTTTATAGTTTGAACCATCAGCAATAATTTTCTTTGGTTGAAGAGTTTTAAGTAATCTTTCTAAATTAATTTTAGGTGAGTTTTGAATAATTACGATTGAAGGTTTCATTGTTTTAAATTCATACAATCCCAAACTATCAATAACTAAAATAACATCATTCTTAAATTTATATAAATTTCTATTTATAATTTGATAATTTTTAGCTATTCCCGTACCAATTAAATATGATTTTAAAGCATAACCATTTGCTTTTAAAGAATCAGACGAATTAACCCGTAAATTACTTCCAATTCTTTTTGCAACTATACTTGACCTACTTTTATTAAAAATAATAAATTCATTGGTGACTTGCAACGTAAACTTTTCAAAAATTAAAATGGATTGAATAAACATAAATGAAACTAATACCAGTATAAAACGATAAAATAACTTTTTCTCAATCCATTTTAAGGTTGTAAAAATAAATAGATAAACTGCCAACATTAAAAAAATTGAAAATGAAATATCCTGAATTAAAAAAACTTCTTGATTGGAAATCCAATCAACAAAACCATTCATTTGCTGAATAATAAAAATATAAGCATCACCTAAAATTTCAGGCAGCACATCAAAAATAGCTAATGTTATTACAATAATTCCACTTGTTAAAATAAATCCTAAAAACGGAATAATTACTAAATTTGATAAGAAAAATAACCCTGGAAACTGATGGAAATAAAATAAACTTAAAGGTAAAACACCTAATTGTGCTGCAAATGAAACTGTAAATAATTGCCAAAATTTTCTTAGTACCCACAATTTTGGATTCCATAAACTATATAATTTTGGTTGAATCCAAACTATTGAAAAAACTGCTAAATAACTTAGTTGAAAACCAACTTCAAACAAATAAAAAGGGTTAAACAATAACAAAAAAAACATTGAAATAACCAATGTATTGTACACATTTGAACGCTGAACTAATTGCATTCCAATAGTTAATGCGGTAAACATTGTTACTGCTCTCACAACTGACGCTGATAAACCAGCTATAATTGCATACATCCATAATAAACTAATAATAAGTAGTGTAGCAATTAATTTTCCGTTTTTAAAATAATGAAGTGGTTTAAATACAAATGTTAGTAGTAATAAAATGATACCAACGTGCAACCCTGAAACTGCTAAAATATGAACAGCTCCTGCCCCAACGTAACTTTCTAACAAATCACTTGTTATTGAATTTCTTTGTCCTAATAACAACGCATTTATAACTGCTAGTTCATCATTTTTAAAACCATTATTTTTTAATGAGGTGTTTATCTTCGCCCTAATTTTTGCAGCGTATCCTTTTAGCGTAAAATTATTAGTATCCAGCGTTAAAATTTGATTGCTTTTTAACTTTATTTGATGATGAATTTGTTGATTTAGCAAATACGCATTGTAATTAAAACTATAGGGGTTTAAAGGTTTTTTAACAATTTCAAATGTTGTTTTAACTACTAAAATAGCATCAACTTTTAGTATTTTATTAATACTATCTCTTTGAATATTAACAAGTATTTTACCAACAGCTTGCTGATCTTCAATCTGCAAAACTTTAGCTTCATATTTTGTATTGTATAAATTTGGCTTTAATATTTTATCAATTTTAACAACTATTGATATGGGTTTTTGTATTGAAAATAATGAAGAATTAGCATAATGTTGCTGCTTATTTATTTGATTTTTAAAAGTTATGGTACTTATTCCAATAAAAAAGGAAAGTAGAAAAAAGACACCTGTAAATAAAAATGTGGGCCGAAACTGTTTATTAGCAACAATATAAACAAGTACAAATACTACTAACAAAAAACTACCTACCTCAACCAACAGTATTGGTTGAAGGTTAAAATAATTTCCTGCTAGAATTCCACATATTAACAAGAAAGTAAGTTGAAAAGGTATAAATTTCAAAAACTTTATCATAGCAGGTTAAAACTACAAAAAATAATTAATTAAATTACTGCTTCATTCTGTTTAGCATTTTTTTAATTGTACTAATTCAATTGAAAAGCTATCAAAATCAGTATCCCTATTTTTTTTAATTAATAATACATCATTCATTTTTAGCCCTTCAAGATTTATAAAAAAAAATTCTACAGTCATTTTACAAGAATTATGTTGAAACAATTATTACCTAGACTGATTAATATCATTAAAAACATATTCATTATATGCTACTTTTGACAAATAATTAAATATAAAATCATGAGAAAACTAATTATTGGTAGCATCGCAATTTTAATAATTACATTCAATTCATTTGGCCAAGACCTTTCGCCATATATAAAAATTGGGGAAAGTAGTGAAAGCATTCAGCAAATTTCTGAAAAGGTAATTAACACGTTAAAAGAAAATTCGTTTACAGTTTTAGGGACTTATAATCCTTCAAACAAGAGCACGTTAAAAGTGATTGCTTTTACAAGAACCTATTTAAAAAACACCGTAGTTAAAATAACTGATAGAGGTGCACTTGCAGCTGCATTTAAAGTTGGTCTAGTTCAAAAAGATGGAAAAGTAGTAATTTCCTACACAAATCCTGATTATATTTTAAGAGCTTATTTAGGTGGCAATTACAAAACTTTTAAAGGCACTTTTGAAAAATTTAGTACTGATTTAAAAACGACTTTTTCAACAATAGGAACTGATTTTACTCCTTTTGGTGGAACTTTAAAAGCAGATAAATTAGGAAAATATCATTATAAAATAATGATGCCTTATTTTAGTGATCCTATTGAACTTAATGAATATGCTTCTTTTGAAGAAGGTTTAAAAACTATTGAAGCTAATTTAAAAGCTAAAAAAGGACAGACTGCTCAAGTTTATAAAATTGTTTATGCGAATGAAAAAGTAGCCGTTTTTGGTGTTGCATTGCAAAGCAAAGAAGATGGGGAAGCTGTTTTTTTACCTAAAATTGGTGAAGATCACGTTGCTGCATTACCTTACGAAATAATTTTACAAGGTAAAACTGCAACAATGCTTCACGGAAAATATAGAATTGCATTACATTGGCCAGAATTAACAATGGGAACTTTTATGAAAATTATGAGTACTCCTGGTGATATTGAAGATACGCTTGAAGGACTTTGTGAATAATACTTTAATAAAAGTTATTTATAAAAATAGCTGAGATAATTAAATATCTCAGCTATTTTAATTTTATAATAAGGTCAGCTACTTTTTTTGAAGCGCCTTTACCTCCTAATTTTTTTTCTAATTCAAAATAATCTGAAAATAGTTTATTTCTAATGTTTTCTTCTAATATCTTGGTAAGTTCAATTTCTAAAGACTTTTCATTAAATTCATCTTGTATCAATTCTTTAACTACTTCTTTATCCATAATTAAATTCACCAAAGAAATAAACTTTAAGTTTATCAAACGTTTTCCAATTTGGTATGAAATCCAGCTTGTTTTATAGCAAACTATTTCAGGCACTTTAAACAACGCTGTCTCTAATGTTGCAGTCCCCGAAGTTACAATTGCGGCATATGAAACAGATAATAAATCGTACGTTTTATTACTAATAAATTGTACATTTTCTTTATTCATAAATTGATGGTAAAACTCAAAATCTTGACTTGGGGCTCCAGCAATTACAAATTGATACGCTTTAAATTTATCGGCCATTTGTAACATTATTGAAAGCATTTTTTTAATTTCTTGCTTTCTGCTTCCTGGTAATAAAGCGATAATAGGTTTCTTACTTAATTTATTTTCTTTTCTGAATAATGCATCATCAACTTGTGTTCTATTTGAAATTGCATCAATTAAAGGATGACCAACAAAATGTACCGGAAAATGATGTTTCTTTTCATAAAAATCTTTTTCAAAAGGTAAAATCACCGACATTTCATCTACATCTCTTTTAATTTTTTTGATTCGATTTTCTTTCCAAGCCCAAATTTGTGGTGAAATATAATAATGAACTTTAATTCCATTTTTTTTTGCAAATTCAGCAATTCGCATATTAAAACCCGGATAATCAATTAAAATTAATACGTCTGGTTTAAAATCTAAAATATCTTCTTTGCAAAAATTTATGTTTTTAAAAATTGTACGAAGATTCATAACAACTTCAGCAAAACCCATAAAAGCCAACTCGCGATAATGCTTTACTAAAATTCCACCAACTTGTTGCATTAAATCGCCTCCCCAAAATCTAATTTCAGCATTTGAATCTTTTTCAAATAATGCTTTCATTAAATTAGAACCGTGCAAATCGCCCGATGCTTCGCCAGAAATAATGTAATACTTCATTTATTTACTTTGAAAATATTGTTAAAAATAAAACAGATAATGCAATTAAAATAGTTTCAAATAAAACACCTCTTGCTCTATAAATTTGTTTCTTTTTAAGAAAAATAAAAAACACAAAAAAGTTTGCTATCGCACCCAAAACTAATACTTTTCCTTCAAGATTCCCTTGCTTTATCAACTCTAAACTTTTACTAAAATCGTACGAAGAAAAATATTCTATAAAAATAAAGCACCCAAAAGACGTAGCAATTAATGCAACGGTAAAACCAATTAACATTTCTTTTATCATACTTACAAAGAGTTTTTATTGAATTGCTAAATTACAAATTCCAGTTGTTTAATTTTTGTATAAAATGATGTGCTGTTAAATCAAACTGAACAGGCACCATAGAAATATAGTTATTTGCCAACGCCCATTCATCAGTATCTTCTCCTTTATCCATATTTACAAACTTACCCGTTAACCAATAATACACTTTTCCTTGAGGATTTGTACGCTTGTCAAATTCTTCCACCCAGTTTGCTCGTGCTTGTCTACAAACTTTAATTCCTTTAAAAGTATCACTTTTTGGAAAATTCACATTTAGCACAACACCATCTGGCAATCCATTTTCTAAAACATTCAATGCAATTTTTTTGATATATGCTTTTAACGGTTCAAAATTGGCATCCCAAGAATAATCTAACAATGAAAAACCAATCGCTGGTATGCCTTCAACACCTGCTTCAACAGCGGCACTCATAGTTCCAGAATAAATAACATTTATTGAAGAATTTGATCCGTGATTAATCCCAGAAACACATAAATCTGGTTTTCTTTCTAAAATTTCACTAACTGCTAATTTCACACAATCGGCTGGTGTACCAGAAGATTTATATTCTCGCTGTGGACCATCATCAACTTTAATTTCGTCACAATACAATGTTTCATTAATTGTAACTGCGTGCCCCATTCCACTTTGAGGACTATCTGGCGCTATTACAACAACATCACCTATTTCATTCATTACTGAAATTAAAGCTCTTACACCTGGTGCAGTAATTCCATCATCATTACTCACTAAAATTAACGGTTTTTTATTCATATTTTAAAAATTGAACAACAAAGCTACTCTATTTTATTTGGTTTTATGAATTTAAACTTTAACATTTTGTAAAGAAACTTAAGCTAATTATTTGGTATAATTGTACTAACGATTTCTTAAATAATTATTTAAAAAATTAAACTAATTCTAAAGGAATATATAAAAAAACGTTAAATTAGAACTATAACTAAAATATTGGCACTATTTTAGTAGTTACAAGAAATAAAACATTTAGACAGATGATGATTAGAAAATTCAAATTTTTATTACCTCTTATTTTTGTTGGTAGTTTGTTAGTAAGTTTTCAAGCTAAAGTACCTACAGACCCAAAAGATAAAGCGCTATTAACAATACTGAAATATGTTTTAACACAAGGTCATTACCTTCCGCAAAAAATTGACGATGCTTTTTCTGAAAAGGTATACGATAGTTTTTTAGAGAGTTTGGATCCTTCTAAACGCTACTTTTTACAATCAGATATTGATGAATTTTCAACATATAAAAAATTGATTGATGATCAAATTAATACTGAGGATTTAACTTTTTTCTTTTTAGTTTATGAACGATTAATTCAACGTGTTGAAGAGTCTAAACCATATTACAAACAAATTTTAGCTACTAAATTTAATTTTGACATTAATGAAACCTATGATGTTGATTATAAAAAAGCTAATTTCTCTAAAAATGCTGAAGAAAAAATAAAAGTTTGGCACAATCAACTTAAATTCACAACATTATCTCGTTT
>Ga0307989_1001585_pt1 | contig 11898 bp, 8 predicted proteins | sample EllFjometagen185_FD_203164 | JGI IMG/M metagenome (GOLD analysis project Ga0307989, IMG submission 203164) | Marine microbial communities from Ellis Fjord, Antarctic Ocean - #185 | ecosystem: Environmental > Aquatic > Marine > Unclassified | place: Southern Ocean | collected 2014-10-08 | reverse complement strand
CTAGTGCCATAATGCGTGCTGGTAAAGGAATATCTTTTCCTTCAAGATGTCCCGAATATCCAGAACCATCCCATTTTTCATGATGAAATCTTGCGATTTTCCTACCCATTAAAATTAAATTTGATTTGGAATAGTATTTTATCAAATCTGTTAATATAGAATCCCCCATTGTGACATGAGTTTTCATAATTTCCATTTCTTCTGGATTTAATTTTCCGGGTTTTAATAAAACGTTGTCAGGAATGTTTACTTTACCGATGTCATGCAATGCAGAGGCATAGAAAATATCATTAATAAATTGAGTATCAACAACGCCTTTATAGTTGTCATGTTCGCCTAAACTAGACGCTAATGCTTTACACAAATATTGGACACGTTCAACATGTTTTCCAGTATCCTTATCTCTGGCCTCTGTTATTTTAGCTATGGAAATAATCGCTGCTTGTTGGGATTCTTCAACTTCCATTATTTTCATTAATATATCATCTTCAAGGCTTTTACGTTTATTTTCTAATGAAATTTCGATATTTTTTCTCGCTGTTATTTCTTTGCTGATAGAAATATGATGACTTACATTATTAAATTCATCAAATACTGCTGAAAGAGAAATAAGTTCCCAATAATAACTACCATCTTTTTTACGATTATAGAACTCTCCACTCCAAACTTCTTTATTGTAAATAGCCTCTTTAATTTGTTCGAACTTGTCTTCGTTATCAGAATTTAGTCTAATTTCGGTTGCTGTTTTTCCAACTACTTCTTCACTAGTATATCCTGTCAATTTCTCAAACATGGAATTAACATAAATAATGTTTCTCTTTGAATCAGTAATCATTGTTGAATTCGGAGAAAAATTGACTGCATGTGTTATAATATTTAATCGTTGCTCTTTTTCCTTAAATTCACTAATATCAATATGTGCGCCATGCATTCTTAGTGGGGTATCCCCATTCCACTCTGTCACTTGGCCTGAATCTCTAATCCATATATATTCACCATTTTTGTGTTTCATTCTAATTTCAGTTGAATAATAAGAACTTTTCTTTTGAAGTGCTTCACTAATGTTTTTCCTAGCTATGACTAAATCATCAGGATGAGTAAGGTTCTTCCATGTATCAACATCAATGGGTTCTAGTTCTTTTAGTTCATAACCAAGCATGTTTGCCCAAATATCGTTGATAATTATTTTATCAGTTTTAAGATTCCACTCCCAAGAACCAATATATGCTGCCTTCACAAGTAATTCTACTTTCATTTTTTCATTTTGCAGCTTAGTATCAAGCTGTAAACGTTCGAATAAATTGACTAGTAGTTTTGAGTATTCATTTAATACAATTAACTCAAAATCTGTATAATTGTGTCTTTTTTCTACAGAATCAAAACCCAAAAACCCAAAGAGATTATTATTTATAAATAATGGAATAGTTATTAGACTTTTTATGCCTTGTGGTTCTATGATTTGTCTAACTCCACTATCTAAGGGAAGTTTAGAGACGTCAGGAACACTCATTTGATTATTTTCTCGATGTGTTTTAATCCAATCAGGAATCATAGAAAGCGGAACGTCTTGTAAATTATCTATTTCTTCAGAAATGTTTTTTGCACAGTACTCATGGGTATTTGAAGTAGTGTCTTTATCAAAATCGTATTTAAAAATATATGAGCGATCTGCACCAACATACTCACCTATTTTTCTCAACGTATTATTTATGGCAGCACTACAATTCTCAGTTTGCGCTAATGCAAATGATGATGCTACCTGAGATATTACAGCCATAAATTCTAAAGCGTTAGATTTTCTTTTAAAAGGATTCTTCATATAAAATTCCTCATTTCATTTGTTTTCATGAAAATATATAATATCATCTGCTACCATGTAAATCAATTCTAAAGATATCATTTAATTTTTATTTAATATGTTATTAGCAAGAACCAATTTATACTTCATTCAGAAGTGATTTGAATTAGTTAGTGTCTATTTTTAAACGTTCAAGTAAATCAATAAGTAATTTCGAGTATTCAGTTAACACAGTTTGTTCAAAGCGAGTATAATTATGTTTCTCTTTTACAGAATCAAAACCCAAAAACCCAAAGAGTTTATCATTTCTAAACAGTGGAATAGTTAATAGGCTTTTAACGAATTGTGGTTCTAGGATTTTGCTAACTTCATCATCTTTATCAAGTTTAGAAACATCATGAATATTCATTGAAATATTTGCTTTGTGTGTTTTAACCCAATCAGGAATCTTTGTTAGTGGAATATGCTGTAAATTATCAATTTCTTTAGTAATACCTTTTACACAGTACTCGTGTGTATTTGAAGTAGTACCTTTTTCAAAATCATATTTGAACATATACGAGCGATCTGCATCAACATAATCACCTATTATTTTCAATGTGTTATTGATGGCAGAATTGCAATTGTGAGTTTGAGCTAACGCAAACGCTGATGCTACTTGAGATATTACATCAATGAACTCTTGAGCGTCAGATTGTTTTTCAAATTGATTATTCATGTTCTCAATCTCCTTTAAACTGCCAATTACATATTTTTAAATATTTGTTGCTTGTCCACTATAAGATATCAAACATAGGGAATAAAACAACGTTATTTCTCAATAGTTAACTTTTAATTAATAATATGATAATTGTTTATTCAAATTAGTCCTACTTTTTCTCGCGAACTGATATTTCTTATGTCCAATTGGTATTTGATAATAAATTTATATTAGATTGAACCTTTTTTTGTAATACTCTATGAAAATCATTATTATTTTCTTCTTCTAGAACTAAACTTGGTATAGATGAAAATCTACAATTTTTCTCTACCCATTCTCCATATCATTTGTTATTTTATGGCCTTTTAGAATATTATATGCAAACTCATATGTTTTACATCGTCTATAAAGAAAGTAATTTTGAGACGTTTCGCATCATTTCCTTTTAATATTTAAGTCATCAAAAGTTCTTAGACTAAACATTTTTACAGAACACTATTTGAGTCGTTTACATTCATTTTTAAAGTTTGTTGAAAATATGATTTGTTTACCTAAATGTGTCGAGATACTTTTATAGAATTTTTTTATAAATTTTATTAATTCTTTATCTTTACCCGTATCATCACAGTCCTTATAGATTGTATTTCCGATTTTACTCTTTTGCTGATGAATAAGTTTAATCTAGAAAGCGCAAAATATATCTTTCTGTTTTAAGTTTCTAAAAAAGTATAAAAAAAGCAGAGCATTTGCCCTACTTTGAGATTTCTCGCCTATTTTGCAAATATAGCAAGCATCTTCTTTTACAAAGGAAGCCCTATATCTTTGCGTACTAAGTTTTCACAGTAGTTTGCCAATACTTAACAATAACACACTCTTATGTAAAATGATATATATGTTATTGATATAACTATATTTGCAATTTGCAGTATAGTATTTTATAGTGAACAAAAAGTATTTTGATGAGGGAATAGAAGTTAAACTTTCAGGAATTGTGGTATCATATTCATACAACGCTCTAGAACTAATAGGAAATGGACGAGATAACAACAAATCTTTTTCAAAATTCGGAAAAATCGTTAACCTTGCATTACACACAAATTACTAGGTAATAAATTAGGAGAAACTACTTATTCTTATGCACAATTTATCTTATTTTGTATTTTGGTAAAGGGTATGAAAAAAATGAAAATGGACGTGGCTTATGAAAAAAATATTAATGATGGTGTTTTTAGGACTAATATTTGTTATGACACCACAAGTAAATGCACAAGCAGGATCAATAGATTTTGGTGTAGAAAATTATACATCACTAAATGAAATGGAGCAGATTACCAATGTGGTAATCTTTATTAAGTTTGCTGATGAAACAAGTTATAATGCACCATTCGACTTATCACATTATGATGATTTATTTAATGCGGTTGGGTCTATGAGTTTAAGAGATTATTATTTAGAAGTAAGTTATGGTGAATTAGAAATTAATTCGATTATTGTTGCAAATGGGACGGAAATATTATTTTATCAAGACATCTATGATCGTGCATATTATCAATCGTATGACTCGGTTACCAATCCAATTGGATATCTAGATAACGACACGGATGTTAGCGAGCGTGAACATGGTTTATTAAAAAGAGCGATAGATTATGTTGAGGATCAAGATTTAATTGATGACAATATTGTTCTTGATTTTAACGATGATGGAGAAATTGATAGTCTTAGTTTTTTAATTAGTAACGAGGACAATGGATGGAATGACTTATTGTGGCCACACAAATGGGAGTTATCTACATATTATGATTATTACAATTCAGATTATACAGCTGATGCACCTATGATTAATGGGAAATATGCATATACTTATACATTTGAATTACTAGGAAGTTCAACTAATTATGATAACCAGGTGGATGTTCCTGTGTTGGTTCATGAGACGTTTCATTTATTGAGCGCTCCAGATTTATATCATTATTTTAGGTATGATTATATAGATACAATAGGGTACTGGGGCACAATGTCTATTTTGGACTCTATTCCAAGTCATATGCTTGGATATATGAAACAAGCATATGGAAGTTGGATTTCAAGTGCTAACGAAATTACATCAAGTGGAACATACACAATTTATCCAATGATTGATTCTAAAGATAATTTATATCGCATAAATACAGGATATTCTAATGAATTTGTCTATTTGGAATATCGTACTCAAACAGGTATTTACGACTCTGACTTACCACATAGTGGGTTACTTGTTTACCGTGTTGATTTTGATTATGCTGGTCTTGGAAACGAAGTTGGTTATTATGATGAGAATGGGTTCCCTGCAGATGAATTATTTATATTTAGACCAGGAATTATAGATACAGTTGAGCCAATAACTTTTCCAAATAATCCAAACAATTATGATTATGATGGGTTTATTGATGATGCAGCTTTATCACAATTTAACACTTACAATTCAGCTGGGAAAAATACATCTATCCCATTATTTTATAGTGATGGAACATATATGGATATTCAAATATCAAATGTTATAGAACATGATGGATATGTAACGGTTGATATTTTACTACCTCCAAGTCTAGAACTTGAATATAGTGAATTACTTGAAGCAGGAACAGATATTGTCCTATTTGATAACGAAGCAATGGGTTATGAAGTAACACTTCTAAACTTCCAACCATATATGGCATATTATACTCTTGATGGTTCAGTGCCGAATCAATCAGACACATTATATACCGGACCAATAGAAATTGATGCACAAAACAACACTGTCAGTGTAGCGGTTTATAATGGAAACACGTTGGTGACAACCTTATTAAAAACATATGAATTCTCAAATGTAGTGGAAACTGCACATGATGATTATGGGGATTTATTAAATATAACTTGGGTGTTAACACCTAGTGAATATGTCACTGATTTTTCAATGGTTTTCAGTAGTAACTCTTTTTTTGAAGTAGATTACGATTATGTTTATATTACTCAGCAGGGTGTTACTACAGCATATACAGCTGGGGAACTTGCAAATGTTATAATTGATGGAACAGATAGTGTGATATTGGTTCAATTAGTTACTGACAATTACGTTAGCGATTTTTATGGATTTTCAACTGTGATTACAACAGAAGGGTATCCATCTTTGAACCTCAATGGCTCAAGTGAAATAATTGTTGAACAAAATAGTGATTACACTGAACTTGGTGCATTGATAACTTCATCCAATCAAAACTTTAGATATGAAACCATTGGCGAAGTGGATGCCAGTATTATTGGGGAATATACAATTACTTATAATCTATATGACGAGAATGATGAATTGATTGAAACGTTGATTCGAAATGTGAATGTTATTGATGTTGTTCCACCGGTAATAACTTTAGTTGCTTCAGTCGACACAGTGATTATCGGAGAAGACTATGTTGATTTAGGGTTTATTGCGATAGATAATAATTCAACAAACATGGTAAAAGTTGTGGTGGGGACAGTCGATACAAGTGTGATTGGTAATCACACAATCACTTATTCTGTTGAAGACTCTTCAGGAAATGAAACTACAGCAACCAGAATTGTTTCTGTGGAAGCTTTGCAATCCTCTATTATTTTCACTTTTGGTGAAGGAACGCTTGGTTATATAGAAGGTCAAACTTTAGATGTACCAATATGTACTGTAAATGATATCGAATGCATAGTTGATTTAACTAATGTAAATATGAATGTAACAGGAACTTATACTGTGATTTATAGCATAACTGTGAATGAAAGAAAATATTCTAAAGAGATAAGTATTTATGTTCTTGCATCATATGATGATCCAATTATTTTCGAGAAAAAATGGGGGGTTGAATTATGAAAAAGTTATTGATAATGATTATTTCCCTGTTAGTATTAGTCGGATGTACAAAAGAAAATTATGAAATTGTTTTACCAAAAGGGATTGATATAATTGCGGTAGGTAGCGAGTTTGTTGACAAAGGATGTAGCGTTTTTAATGAAACAGAAGAGTTCGAGATGGATGTCTTTTCAAATAGTGTAGATGTGAATACTTTAGGCACTTATCATTTAATTTATAAAATAACGGTAAAAGGAGACACATTTACTTGTGCAAGGGTTGTAGAGGTAATTGATACAACATCTCCAATTGTGACACTGAATCCAGGGATTGATACAATTGTTGTAAATTCGATATTCGTTGATGCTTCTGTTGGAGTGAGCGACAATGTTGATCAATCACCAACTGTCACAGTTATTTCAACTGTTAACAGTTCAGAAGAAGGAGATTATACGGTTACTTATATTGTCACAGATACTTCAAATAATGAAACAGTTGTTGTTAGAAATGTACACGTTATTAACTAAAATATGTAATACTTCGTGTCTACTAATATCCTGTTAATTCATGAACTGTATCATAAGTAGTTGTAAAACATAAAGATCATGGAATAACTAAAAAAGAAGAACAAAAGTTCTTCTTTTTATTTGAATATTAGTTTGGTGTATGCTTTAAAGGCAGTTGGAATCGTATAAGTATTGCTAATATCATCCGGTGTTGCCCAAATGTAATCTTTAGAAAACTCATCTTCTTTTATAAGAATAGAGAATCCCTTCATTTTCCATATGATATGAGTGAAGACGTGTTTGGCATCAGGGAGTGGAACAATCTCTGAATTTGGATACATCAAAGTTAATTCACCTTTAGTCATATGGTAATCAAAATTAGGATACTCATATAATAATGCAAGTAAGCCAGAGTCAGGACGCCTTTTTATCGCAATCAGTCCATCTTTATTAACTAACAATACGGTAACTTTTTCAACTCTTTGTATTTTTTTCTTTTGTTTTACAGGAATCAAAGAGGTTAGATTTTGTTTGTATGATTCACAAATATTTATTAAAGGACATGAGACACATTTTGGTTCCCCATTAGGTATACAAACTGTTGCTCCTAATTCCATTAGTGATTGATTAAAATCTCCAACTCTGTCTTCAGGTAAAACATCATATACAATTTTTTTGATCTCTTTTTTTGTTGAAAGACTTTTAATATCATTTTTATTTGCGGTTAGTCTTGCGAATACACGTAAGACATTGCCATCAACCGCGGTTTCTTTTTGATTGAAAGCGATACTTGATATCGCTCCACTAGTATATGGTCCAATACCAGGAAGTTCTTCTAAAAGATGTTTACTACTAGGTAAGATTCCATTATATTGTTTTACTATGATCTTAGAAGCTTTTAAGATATTTCTTGCTCTACTATAATATCCCAAACCTTCCCACAACTTATTGATTTCATCTAATGACAATTGCGAAAGAATAAATACATCAGGAGCTTTTATCATCCAACGTTCAAAATAGGAACGTACTGCCTCAACTCTTGTTTGCTGTAGCATGATTTCACTAATCCATATTCGATAAGGGGTTGGATTATCACGCCAAGGTAATACTCTAGCATGTTCGTCATACCAGTTTAAAAGTTCCGTATTGATATATGCTTTAAATTCATTCATAAAATCACCTACTTATATCATATATTATAATGCGGATTATAAGAAATAAAGTATGATATACTATAAATAGTAAATAAGAGAAGAAAAGGTGAAATATATGTTGTTTCTAGAATATTCAAAATGCTCTACAAGTAATAAAGCAAAGAAGTGGCTTAAAGATAATAATATAGAAGTTGATAAAAGAAGTATTAAAGATAAAAACCCTACTTTTGAAGAACTAAAGCTTTGGTATGAAAAATCCGGGTTTGATATCAAAAGGTTTTTTAATACTGGCGGGAAATTATATAGAGAACAAGGAATCAAAGATTTATTTAAAACTGCAACAATTACTGAGTTACTTAACATATTATCAGTTGACGGTATGATGGTGAAAAGACCAATACTGATAAGCGATGATTTTATCCTTATTGGGTTTAAAGAAGAACTATGGGAAAGTACAATTTTAAAGACAAATTAAATTTGAAGGTGATGATTATATGATTTCTATATTACTAATTATTGTATTATTGACATGTATAAACGCGTTGTTTGCTGCTAGCGAGATGGCTTTGGTATCTATAAAACCAAGTACAATGTATCAATTAAAACAAAAGAATACAAAACGAAGTTATATACTTGAAAAAGTAACTCGAGATTCTACAAAGTACCTGAGCACAATCCAAGTAGCTATTACTTTTTCTGGATTTTTAAGTAGTGCATTTGCTGGCTCACAGTTATCTGTTTATCTAGTTGATTTCTTAAGTGATTTTGGATTGGATATACCTAATAATGCCGCTGTGATAATCATTACAGTATTATTGTCATTCTTTACGTTAGTATTTGGTGAGTTAGTGCCAAAAAGAATAGCATTAAGTAAATCAATAAAAATAGCACTATTTAGTGCTCCAATAATATATATATTTATGAAAGTGTTTGCCCCAATTGTATGGTTACTTACAGTTTCTACAAGAGGAGTAGTTAGATTGTTTGGGATAAAAACTAGGTATAAAAGTGAAGATGTAACGGAAAAAGAAATAAGAGAATTAATTGTATATGGACATATTGAAGGACTATACCAAGAACAAGAAAAAGATATGTTAGAAAGAATATTTCTTTTTGATGATTTAAGTGTTGATAGTATCATGACACCCATAGAGGAAGTTGTTTGGATTAACAGTAATGGTGTGAATGATATGATGATTGATCAAGTTATTAAATCAAAATTCTCAAGGATACCTGTATTCAAAGATACAAAAGACAACGTACAAGGCGTTGTAATCATAAAGGATATTTTGAATAAAATGTACAACACAAAGAAATTTAGTATAAATATTAAAGATGTAATAAGAGAACCATATATTGTATTAAACACATTTAAGATTAATCGTTTACTATTAGATATGAAAAAAAAGAAACAACATCTGGCATTCATTATGAATGAATCAAATAAAGTATTAGGTATCGTTACATTGGAAGATATCATAGAAGAGATAGTTGGAGAAATTTATGATGAACATGATAAGTAATATTAAATAAAATTACGTGATAGTATAGCTTTAAAACAGTCACAATAAAAAGTAAATAAATAGAAAGATACAAAATAAGAGGAGAAATAACTATGAATAAAACTATTGAAACAATTAAAAACCATCGTTCAATTAGAGATTATAAATCTGATAAAATTGATTTATCAATGATTAATGAAATTATTGTAGCGGCTCAATCGATGCCAACCTCAATCAACGGACAACAAACATCAATTATTGTTGTTCAAGATGTTAAAACGAAAGCAACAATTGCAGAAATTGCAGGTGGGCAACCTTGGATAGATAAAGCACCAGTGTTTTTACTCTTTATCACAGATTTTTATAAGACAAACCTAGCAGCAAAAAAAAATGGGTTAACTCAGGAAATTCATGAAAGTATAGAAGGTACTGTAGTGGGTACTTTTGATTCTGGATTAAGTATGGGCGCAGCTATAATTGCTGCCGAATCACTTGGGTTAGGAATTGTACCAATTGGTGGTATAAGGAGAAATCCTCAGGCAATGATTGATTTACTAAATTTACCTGTAATGACCTTTCCTGTAGCGGGATTAGCTATTGGTTATCCAAATAGTGAGTCAAGAAAAAAACCTAGATTACCACTAGGAACATTTAGACATAATGAAAAGTATCATATAGAAAATCTTGAAAAAGAAATTGATGATTATGACTTGCAAATGGTCGATTATCTTAAAGATATTAATAGAAGTCAAGAAGTCAATTGGAGTGCTAATGTTAGTAATATATATCAACAAGTATACTTCCCGAAAGTACATCCAGTTATGAATAAACAAGGATTTATGAATAATAAATAAAGCAGGAACTACAAAAAAAGTTTTTATATATAAATGAACTTTCTTGGCTATTTTTGGATTAATACTATCTACACCCTAATGATAGTCACGTAATAATCAGGCCGTTTAGTGCCTTTTTATTACAACAATATACAACATAGCATTACGAGAAAGTATGCTATAATGAGTCGGAACGTTAAGGTAACTTGTATCCTGTTAATATACTACTTACTTTAGCTAATAAACTATAAAATAATTTGGAGGTGTAATATGAATGATATCTTAAAATGCCCTGTTTGTGAGAAACAGCTAAGAAAAGTTAACAATGCATATCTATGCGATAATAAGCATAGTTTTGATATTTCAAAAAAAGGATATGTTAATCTATTACAAAGCCAAACTAGTAAGGTAAAGATTCATGGTGATTCAAATGCAATGTTACAAGCAAGAAAAAGTATTCTATATAATGGATACTATAAATTAATTTCGCAAAAGTTGAATGATATTATTATAAAACTTAATCCGAAACAAACAATAGTGGATATTGGATCTGGAATTGGATATTACTTAGATATGTTAGAACAATCAAATCCGAATTCTTCATATTATGGGATTGACATATCAAAAAATGGAGTAAGAGAAGGCTCTAAAAATAATGAAAATATTTTATATACTGTAGGCACGAATAATAAACTGCCATACCTCAATAAATCAGTTGATATTATTTATGCTGTTTTCAGTCCTATGAATATAGCGGAGTGTCTTCGTGTTTTAAAGAAAGGTGGGTACTTAATTACTGTATCACCTAATAGAAATCATTTAATGGAACTTAAACGTATAATATATACAGAAATCACTGATAAAGACTATCAGGTTAATGAGATCAAAGAAATCAGCTTGACAAAAATAGATTCAAAGATAGTTTTAGATGTGGTTCACCTTGTGGGTAATGATTTATATAATCTTTTTATGATGACACCACATTTTTGGAAATCAGGATTGGATGTTAAAGAAAAAATTGCTATAATAAAAGAATATGATGTCACTATAGATACAGTTATAAACGTATATAAGTACCAATAAACTTCACTTGAACTTGATAGGAGAATTTATATGGAAGAAAAACTCAAAACATCAAAGGGATTAAAACAAAAAATACTGCTTGTTGAAGGTAATAATATCAATAGAAGAATAATGAGAGAACTACTAAAAAAAATGAATTTAGATATAACGGAAGCAAAAGATGGCCTTGAAGCAATCGAATTGGCAAAAAAAGAGAGTTTTGATATGATTTTCATGGATATCTTTATGCCCGGTATGAATGGACAGGAAACAATTAACCGTATTAGAGAACTAGATGATTTTAGTCGAGAAATACCAATAATTGCAGTTACAGCAAATTATGATGAAGAAACACAAGAAAAAATTATGGCCATGGGTATGAATGGAGTATTATCTAAACCGCTTCGCAAAGAAAGCCTAGAAAACTTATTAAATGAGCACTTCAGCAATATAGATAATGGTGGAGATAATGCCATGTATGATTTAGAAATATTTAACAAAAATA
>Ga0307989_1001584_pt1 | contig 11906 bp, 6 predicted proteins | sample EllFjometagen185_FD_203164 | JGI IMG/M metagenome (GOLD analysis project Ga0307989, IMG submission 203164) | Marine microbial communities from Ellis Fjord, Antarctic Ocean - #185 | ecosystem: Environmental > Aquatic > Marine > Unclassified | place: Southern Ocean | collected 2014-10-08 | reverse complement strand
ACCCCATACTTGCATTTGCATCAAAAACACTTGTTCTTGGTTCAGATACAAAATCTTGAGAAACAACACCTTCTTCAGTATATCCTAAAATTCCTTTTAACTCATTTTCAGAAGCATCTTTAATTGCAGCTTTTACTTCTTCAAAAGAAGCTCCTTTTTCTAATCTTACAGTTAAATCAACTACAGATACATCAACAGTTGGTACTCTAAAAGCCATACCTGTTAATTTCCCATTCAATTCAGGAATTACTTTCCCTACTGCTTTTGCAGCTCCTGTAGATGCAGGTACAATATTATTCAATGATGAACGTCCTAATCTGAAATCTTTTTTTGAAGGACCATCAACTGTAAATTGAGTTGCTGTAGCAGCATGAACCGTTGTCATTAAACCTTCAACAATTCCAAATTTATCATTGATAACTTTAGCAATAGGTGCTAAACAGTTAGTGGTACAAGATGCGTTAGATACAATTGTATTAGCAGCAGTAATATTTTTATGGTTTACACCCATTACAAACATTGGTGCATCTGCAGATGGTGCAGAAATTGCAACTTTTTTAGTTCCAGCAGTAATGTGTTTTTGAGCACCTTCTAGGCTTGTGAATATACCAGTACAATCTAAAACAACCTCAGCTCCTACTGCATCCCATTTTAAATCTTCTGGGTTACGTTCTGCAGATATTCTAATTTCGTTTCCGTTTACAACTAGATTACCATTTTTCACTTCAATAGTACCATCAAATTGTCCATGAACTGAATCATATTTTAATAAATACGCTAAATGATCTACGGCTAATAAATCATTAATTCCTACTACTTCTACATTTGGTCTACTTACTGCTACTCTAAAAGCAATTCTTCCAATTCTACCAAATCCGTTAATTCCTATTTTAACTGTTGACATTTTATTTATTTTTATTAGTTTCTATTATTATTCTATTTTAAACTGAAGTTATTTCAGCTACTTTTAGTAATTCTGTATTAATATCATTATTCATTTTAATAGCCTTATCCAGCTCAACTTTTGATATTTCATTATTTGTAATACCAATCATAACACCTGTTGATTTATCTAACAAAGCTTCTACTGCAGCAACTCCTAATCTACTTGCCAATACTCTATCAAAACAACTTGGAGAACCTCCACGTTGCATATGGCCTAAAACAGATACTCGTATATCATATTCTGGGAAATTTTCAGTTATATAATCTGCTAATTCAAAAACATTTTTTCCTATTTTATCTCCTTCTGAAACAACAACAATACTTGATGTTTTACCATTCTCTCTTCCTTTGTTAAGAGACTCTACAAATTTTTCTAAACCTACATTTTTTTCAGGAATTAAAATTTCTTCTGCTCCTGCACCAATACCAGCATTTAATGCAATAAAACCTGCATCTCTTCCCATTACTTCAATAAAAAACAATCTATTATGCGAACTTGCTGTATCTCTTATTTTATCAATTACTTCAACAACCGTATTTAATGCTGTGTCATATCCTATGGTGTTATCTGTACCATAAATATCATTATCAATAGTTCCAGGGATACCAACTAATGGAAAATTGTACTCTTCTATAAATTTTAACCCTCCTGTAAAAGTACCATCACCTCCAATAAGAATTAAACCTCCAACTCCATGCTTTTTCAAGTTTTTATAGGCTTTTGCTCTTCCTTCTTTAGTTTTGAATTCCAAAGAACGAGCAGACTTTAAAATAGTTCCTCCTTTATTTATAATATTACTTACATCTCTCGCTGAAATAGTTTCAAAATCTCCTTCTATTAAACCTTGGTAGCCTCTATAAACTCCAGCACATTCAACACTGTAATAACTACAAGCTCTAACTACCGCTCTAATAGCTGCATTCATACCTGGAGCATCTCCTCCTGAAGTTAAAACTGCAATCTTTTTTATAGGTTCATTCATTAATTAAAAATATGCAACAAAATTACTTTTTAATGGATTTTCTTCCTACAAATATAGCCTTTATTCACTAAAACGATTTCGTAAAGAATACTAAAAAAAGGGAACTGAATTTCATCCCTTTTAAACATCATTATACTTATTTTCAATACATTAATTTATTAATATTTTATATTCCCAAGGTTTAAATAATTGGGGATTATCTTTAGAAAAAGTAATTTTTTCATTCGACAAATAATCTACAAATTCCCCCTCAATTTCTGAAGTAAATGAAATTTTATTTTTTGATAAATTAGCAATAAATGTAATTTTATCACCTTCTTTTTCTCTAGTAAAAATTAATATATACTCATCATCTGAAGAATTAATTTTAACGTATGAAGCTGCATTTTTACCACCGCTTAATGCTTTATTATTGTGCTTTAATTGTCCTAATTTTTCTAATATTGGCCAAACTTCACCTTTTGTCTTGTTAATAGAATCTTTTTCAAAAAACAACAATCGTTTATCCATATCATACTCTTGTCCGCTATAAATCAATGGCATTCCAGGTGTACAATATGCTAATGCTAGCATAGCTTCAGAAGCATCTCCCATACGTTCTTTTACACTTCCATTCCAAGAATTTTCGTCATGATTGGTTATAAAATTCATTAAAATATCATCTTTTTTGTAAAGTGTATCTACTTGATTCATTCTGTCATCCCAATTCTTAACAGTTTCATCTCCTTTAGCAATTTTATTCATCCTATGATGTGTATCCCAACCGTAAACCATATCAAATGCATTATTCATCAACTCAGATTCCCAAGCTTCTGCTAACATAAAAATTGGTTTTACCTTTTTTAATTCAGCAACCGTATGCTCCCAAAAATCTACCGGCACCATTCCTGCAACATCACATCTAAATCCATCAACATCAGCCTCTTCAAGCCAATACTTCATATCTTTTAACATTTCAGCACGCATTTCTTGATTGTCATAATTTAAATCAGCAACATCAGTCCAGTCAGTTCCAACGGTATGTGTAATCTCTCCTTTTTCATTTTTTGTATAATATTCTGGATGCTCTTTTAACCAAATATGATCCCATCCAGTATGGTTAGCTACCCAATCTAAAATTACATACATTCCATTTTCATGAGCTGTTTGAATTAAGTTTTTTACATCTTCCAAATTCCCGAATTCTGGATTGACTTTTGTATAATCTGAAATTGCATAATAACTACCTAAACTTCCTTTACTTTTTGTTGTTGAAATTGGATAAATTGGCATTAACCAAATAATTTTAACACCTAATTCCTTTAATTGTGGAATATCTTTGGTAAACTCACTAAATGTTCCTTCTTCAGAATATTGACGAATATTAGCTTCGTAAATAATTGCATCTTCTAAAGTCTCATTTGAAATTGGGGATATAATTTCTTTTTTGGTAGCCATTTCATCTTTTTTGGTTTCCGTTTTACAAGCAATTGTTATAATTAAAATTGCTATTATTATACTATTTTTCATTATTAATTATTTATTGGTTTTAAACTTATGGCAAATCCTCCTCCTGGAGCTAAAATTAATTTTAATTTTGATTGATTTGTAATTTCAATTTTTCTGATATTTAATTCTGTAGGATTTTTATCCCAGTCAGCATCTTTTCCGTCTTCATAAATTATTGCTTCATAAGAAATTCCCTCCTCTAAAAAACTAAAATCAATTTCTAGAGTTCTAGAGTTTTCATCTGTGATTCCACCTACAAACCAATTTTTAGAGTTTTTTTCTTGTCTAGCAATGGTTACAAAATCTCCAATTTCACCATTCAAAACTTTTGTTTGTTGCCAATCCACTCCAACATCTCTAATAAACTGTAATGCTGGATTCCCTTCATAGTTTTCAATTAAATCTGCTGCCATTTGAACCGGACTATAAATTACAACATATAACGCTAGTTGTTGAGCTATAGTTGTATTCACCTGATTGTTCTTTTTCCATGTATCAAATTTAATATCAAAAATTCCAGGTGTATAATCTATTGGGCCTGCCAACATTCTTGTAAATGCAACAATTGGTAAATGTTCTGGTGGGTTTCCACCGTCTGATGACCACGCATTAAACTCTTGTCCGCGTAACCCTTCTCTTGAAATTGTATTTGGATATGTTCTTCGTAAACCTGTAGCTTTAATTGGTTCATGTGCGTTTATTGCAACCTGATATTTTGCAGCTTTTATAACTGCATTATTATACTGGTTTACCATATATTGCCCATGATGGTATTCTCCTTTAGGTAATATTTTACCAACATAACCCGTTTTTACAGTATGAATACCTAAACTCTGCATGAGTGCATACGCCGTATCTTGTTGTTTTTCATAAGTTTCTGTAGCTGCTGAAGTTTCATGATGCATAATTATCTCAACTCCTTTTTCTTTAGCATAACGCACTACTTCTTTTAAATCATAATCTGAATATGGAGTCACAAAATCGAAAACACCTTCTCTATCCTCAAAACCAATCCAATGTTCCCAACCTGTATTCCAGCCTTCAACCAAAACAGCTCCAATATTATTTTTTGCTGAAAAATCTATGAATGCTTTTGCATTTTCAGTAGTTGCTCCGTGTTTTCCAGAAGCCATATCCCAAGACGATTTTCCTAAATGCATTTCCCACCAAATACCTGTATATTTAGTTGGCTTAAACCAAGAAACATCTCCCAATTTGTTTGGTTCATTAAGGTTAACTATTAAATTAGACGCTATTAAATCACCTGCTTTTTCAGCTATTTGAATAGTTCTCCAAGGAGTTTTAAAAGGCACGGTTCTTTTTACTTTATAGTCTAAATTATCTGAACCAACCAAGTTGCTTATCATTGTGAAATTAACAGTATCAACTTTTAAAGTCATTCCCGAATAATCAACCAAACTTGCTTCGTGAAAACTCAAATGCAACCCATTTTTCGTTTTCATGGTTACAGGTGTGTTTACTGCATTTTCTGGTATTGAAGTTTGAGCTAAATCATTATGATTTGCTTTAGCCTTTGCATCAATCTTGGAAAACTGAGTTGTATTATACAAATGTTCATAGATATCCCAATCACCAGGAATCCACCAAACTTTATGGTCATCTGATAATTTAAACTGTGTATTTTCTTCAGTAATAAAAACTTCTGAAAGGTTTTCTTGTTCAGGAAATTCATACCTGAATCCTATTCCATCATTATAAACTCTAAAAGTTAGGTTTAATTTTCGTTTTAATTCTGAAGCTTCTTGCAGCTCAATTTTAATTTCATTGTAATTATTCACAACTTTAGTTTGTTCTCCCCAAGGCATTTCCCAAACTTCATTAAAGCTCCTTTTTTCAGCATTGATTAGCTTAAAATCTCCTTTTAAAGAAGAAATATCTTTTAAATCAAATCCTAATGTTGAAGTCTTAATTACTTCATTATTTTTAAAACTTACTGAATAAGTTGGTTCTCCTTTCTTAGCTAAATTAAAAACTACTTCAACAGCTTTATTTGGTGAAGTAATTTTTGTGTCTAATTTATTTTCCTTTGAACAAGAAAATAGAATAATACTAATTACTAATATACTTATTTTTAAAATTTTCATCTTATTTCTTTAATTCTAATAAAACAATATTATATTCCGTATCTAATTTCACAACCCCATTTTTAACAATAGTTTCAGTTCCCGAATAAGCATCCCTTAACACAATTCCATCATTGAATATTCCCTTAACCGAAATTTCTTTTTTCCCGACTGGATGTTCTAATCCTACAATTATTTTGTCAGAAAAATCTCCTTTTTCAAAAGTTCTCATAAAAATATAAGGCTCTTTATTAATCATAAAATGCTTTCCTGCTCCAATTGCAGGGTGCTTACTTCTAAACTTCCCTAATTTTTGCCAATGCGCTAAAATTTCTTGAGTTTTAGTATTGTTCGCAATTTCTTCCCAATTCATAAGTGAACGTAAGTTTGCATCGCCATTTGCACCTTCAACAACTAAAATACGGGCAGATTCATCTCCATAATATATTTGAGCTGCTCCTGGACTCAATAATAATTTTGTTGCAGATTCAAAAGGTTTTTTACGTTTTGCATCAAAAGGTTGTCCATCATCATGTGAACTTACATAATTTAATACGCTGTAACCTTTTAACTGATTATTTAAAATACTATCATATCTTGAAAACAATTCTTCGGAAGTGTTTTGAGCGGCATTCCATTTAAATTCAAAATTGATTTGACTGGTAAATTTACCATCAAAATAGTTTACTTTTTTATCGCCAAAATCAAAATATTTCCCTCCAGAAATTCCATAATTATAAATTTCTCCAACTAAGTAAAAATTGTTAGTATCCAATATTTTATCAGGATTATTTTGTTTGAATTCGGCAAAAGCAGCATCGCAAACCAATTTAAAATCTTGCCAAACATCTTCCTCTGTATGCTTTACAGTATCAACTCTATAACCATCTATTCCAAACTCGGTAATATAATCCGAGAGCCATTTCATAATATAATATTTTGGAGCTCTTGGATATCCTGTTTTAGCAAAAAAAGCATCTAATTCTTTAACTTCTTCTTCATAACGACCTTCAGCTTTCCATTTTTTAACCAAGTGAGTTGGTAACTCAACATTTTCTGTACTTTCTGTTCTAATATCTGGTAAGTTTTTAACTAAGGTACAGGTTACTGTAGATTCGTAATCTTGATAATTGCATTGTGGTTCCGTTCTCACCCAACTTTCTGGAAAGACAGTATCAATTTCAGTAACTGGCCCAGTGTGATTAATAACTGCATCCAACACAATTCTAATCCCGTTTTTATGAGCAACTTCAACCAATTGTTTTAAATCTTCTTTCGTTCCAAAGTTTGGATCTAAAGCTGTCCAATCTCTTGTCCAATAGCCGTGAAAGCCATAAGAAATTCCAGTTCCTTCATCAACCGAACCGTGAATTTGTTCCACAACAGGCGTCATCCAAATGGCATTCACTCCTAAATTGTTAAAATAACCTTCTTCTATTTTTGTGATTACACCTTTTAAATCTCCACCTTTAAAACCACGTAATTTTGCAGTTTTACTAGTTCTTTCAAAATTTATATCGTTTGAAGTATCTCCATTATTAAACCTATCGGTTAACATAAAATAGATGCTTGCATTTTCCCAAACAAATGGCGTTTTATTCATTATTATTTCACTCTTTTCTTGCTTTTTATCAGAAGTACAACTAATTAATGCAATAACAGAAATTGTTATAAGAATATATTTTTTCATGTGTCTATATTATTTTTTTTAACGGTCACATGCTGTTCGCTATTTGTCATTTCATTGAGTGATAAAATTTTTAGCATGCTCGTTTCATTAAAATTTAATTTTTACGATTTTTGATTTCGGATTGTCTAAACGTATTGAAATATTTAACGTTTTATTTTCGGAATTCCACTTGTATTTATACTTTTTAACCTTTTTTGGTGCTGTTAAAATATTATGAATCACTAAATTTATTTCTTTTGAAGAAAAATTATAATTAGTTCCAAGTTCTTGCTCAATTTCTATACATAATCTATTATTTTTATATCCACTTTCAAATTCTATAATTTCATATTTCCCTTTTTCAAAAGCATTTGAAATTTCTCCATCATCATTGTACAATTTATCCTCACTTTCTGAAATACTTTCATCAAAATAAAAGTGTAAATCGAAGGATTTAAAATTATATTGAGTTGTATTTTGAATTGGTTGACTCATAGGAATAAACGAACCTCCTTTTACATACGTTGGAATACTTTCTTCATTTAGTTGAACAACTTTTGTTTGTCCTCCTTTAACTTTTTCATCCGTATAAAAATCAAACCAATTTGCATTTGAAGGAAAATAAACTTTTTGTTCTTTTAAGCCAGCTTTCACAACCGGACTTACTAAGAAGTTATTTCCCCATAAGTAAGTTTTATCATTTAAAAATAAGTTATTATTTCCATTTTCTTCAAAAAATAACGGGCGCATTAAAGGTGTTCCTTTCTGATTATTTTCAAAAGCCAATGTATAATTATAAGGGAGTAATTGATATCTTAACTCTATTGCTTTTTTTGCTAAAGCCATTGTTTTTGGTTCTCTAAAAACGGGTTCCGAAGGCACATCTTCCTGTGCATGTGGTCTATAAATTGGTTGAAAAACACCATATTGTAACCACCGCGTATATAATTCATCATCTAAATTAGCGCCTGCAAAACCGCCTAAATCAGAGTGCATAAAGCCCATTCCCTGCATTCCCATTTGCAAGGCAATTTCTGGTTGTGACTGCAATCCGCCCCAAGTTCTATTTACATCGCCAGACCATGGAATCATTCCATAATGCTGCGAACCTGAATATCCTGCTCGCATTAAAATAAACGGACGTTGGTTAGGATAATTTTCTTTATATCCTTCAAAAATAAGTTTTGCCCAGTTATGACCATAAATATTATGAACCTCATCAGCAGTTCCTGTTGCGTGTAATAGGTCCGACGGATGCACTTCCGGCTCTCCTAAATCTCCCCACCAACCTTCAACACCATAATCAGCATATTTTTGATAAATATCCCAAAACCATTGCTTTCCTTCAGGTTTAAAAATGTCTATAATCCCCGTATTTCCAAAGTAAAAATCGTATGTATAAGGTGCTCCTTTATCATTGAGTCCTAAAATATTTTTTTGAACAGCCTCATCCCATTTCTTAGAAGTAGTTAACACAAAAGGTTCTGTAATTAAAATGGTTTTAACTCCTTTTGCCTTTAAATCAGCAATCATTTTTTTAGGATTTGGAAACGAATCTTTTAAAAATTCGAAATTCCCCATCGTACCTTTAATATCTTTTCCAAACCAATACAAATCTAAAATAATGGCGTCAACTGGAATTTTTTCTTCAATAAATTTATCAATGGTACGCATTGTCTCTTCCTGAGAGTGATAGCCAAATCTACTTGAGAAATTCCCCAAAGCCCAACGTGGAATCATTGGTTGTTTCCCTGTTAAATTTGTGTATTGATTTACTAAATCTTTCCAAGAATCTCCAGCAACAACTTGATATGTTTTTCTACCAGAAATGGTTTCATATTGTAACGAATTGTCTTTTTTACTATCTAAATCTAAAAAACCAATGGGTGCATTGTCAAAATGAATTGCATACAAATTAGATGAATACACCAATGGCATTGTAAAATTCATTAATTCTGAATGCGTTTCGTAACCGTAATGTGCTCGATTATATAACTGTAATCTATTTCCTCTTCTATTCATTCCTAATGCACGAGCACCTCCACCAAATAGTACTTCGTTTGATGTTAAATTAAAATCTAACACCTCATTTTCTTCATTTTTAACATAGCCTTTTCTTTCAGAAATAAGTGGTTTGTTTTTATAGGAATAAGAGATTTGGAAAGGGGTTTTAGTAATTTCTATTGAAATACCTGAAGTTTTCAATTGAATTGAATTTTCACTTTCTTTAATTATAAATTTAACTTCAGAAGTGTTTAAAACTACTGCATGAGAATTTGGATTAAAAACCTCCCCGTTTGGAATAAATGATGTTTCAATTATTTTGTTTGAATACGGTTTTATTTGATAATGACCATCATTAGTTTTTATTTTAATAATTGCATTGCTTTTATGAAGGGAAACAAATTTTCTATCTGTATTTTGTGCATTTAAAAATGAACTTCCTACAATAAAAAATAATACGTAAAGCTTTAGTAATTTCATTTATTCTTTTTTTAATAAAAATTGAACAGGAATTTGAAATCGTTGATTCCAAGAATTTTCTGAATGGTCATGGCCTTCAAACTTTAAATTTCTTGAATTTGATTCGTCATACCCTTTTAATTTTAAAACCTCATTAACTCTATGTTGATAAAGTAAATAATACTGGTCTAAGGTTTTTGTACCATAATCAAAATAAATTTTATGCTTTTTTGAAGAAGGTAAATTCTCTTCTAAATACATAAAAAATGAAGCGGGAACAATACTATTTTCTTGCGGCATAAACCCAATCCAATGAGTTGATAAACAAGCTGCACCTCCAAATACTTTTGGATATTCACACAAAGCATACATAGAAATTAAACCTCCCATACTTGATCCAGCAATAAACGTATTTTCAGCATTTGGATTTGTTGAAAAATTAGCATCAATAAAAGGTTTTACTTCTTCTACTATAAACTTTAAATAATTATCAGATTGCAATCCTTTAAACTTTGTTCCTAATTGCTTTTGTCCTTCAGATAAAATTGAATCTTTAAATTTTTGTGGTAATAATTCAAATGGTTTTTGAGGATAATAATCTGTATGGCGAATATCTGAATGATTCCAAATTGCAACCACAATGGTATTTTTTATTTTTTTAGATGAAATTAAATCACCCATAATTTCATCTACTTTCCATTCTTGCTTATTCCAAGTAGTTTCAGCATCAAATAGCATTTGTCCGTCGTGCATATACAAAACTGCATACTTTTCATGCTCTGAATAATTATCTGGCAACCAAATATCTACATTTCTTGGTCGTACATATTTTGATGGAAAATTCTCAATTCTTTTAATAACTCCATTTGAAAGTTTAATACTATCTAAAACTTCAACCTTAATTTTAGATTCAAGTGGTTTAACAACTTCTTTCTTATTTTCTTTACAAGAACTAAAAACAACTACAATTGCAAAAAGAAATTTTAAAGCTTTCATACTTTACATTTTTGTTGTTAATAAAACTACTCCTTTTGAATTAATTTTTAATGATTTTTCCCAATTGAATTTTTCATTTGAAACAATGTTTTTTACTTGTCTTCCAGTTAATCCAATTTCTTCAAAACGAGTTAAATCTAATGTTATAGCCTTATTATTTTTATTTAGAATTACGGTTACAATTTCATCGCCTAAAATTCTAAATAACACATAAATCCCATCATATGGTGCAAAATGAATTGTTTTCCCATTATGAATTGCATTACTATTTTTTCGATAATTCAACACTTTTTTCAGAAAAGATTGCATTTCTTTTTGATCTTCACTTAAACCCTCTCCAATAAATGCATTTATTGTATCACCTTCCCAACCTCCAGGGAAATCGGTTCTAATTAAACCGTGATCACCTAGTTTTGCAGAATTTTGCATTAAAATTTCTGTACCGTAATAAATTTGTGGAATTCTTGGCAAGGTTAACATATATCCTAAAGCCATTTTAGTATTTACAATATCTTCTTTTAATTCTGTAAAAATTCTATCCTTATCATGATTGTCTAAAAATATCATAATATCACTTGGGCTTGCATAATTAAAATCGTTCGCCAAACCTTCGTACATTTTAACAAAACCTGTTCCCCAAGTTTCATTTTCATTTAAAGCATCTGCTATTGCTTGTTGCATTGGAAAATCCATTGTAGAAGTTAAATTTGACTGGTAGCCATCTTTATTAATTTTACCTTGCTGCCAATAACCAACCAATAATGGATTTGAACTCCATTCTTCACCTACAATACTAAAATTTGGGTATTCAGCCATAATTGATCCTGCCCATTTACTCATAAATTCTTTATCTGGATACGGGTAGGTATCTTGGCGAATACCTCCTAAATCTAATGTTTCTATCCACCAAATACTATTTTGAATTAAGTATTTTGCCAATAAAAGATTTCGCTGATTCAAATCTGGCATTGTACTTACAAACCAACCTTCGGACATCAAATTTTTGTCCTTTATGGAAGCGTAGCTATCTTGATTTGTTGTTCTACGATGATTTGTAATTACCAAATTATTATTTAAAAATTCATCTTGATAATTAATCCAATCTTTCGCTGGTAAATCTTTCATCCACCAATGTTCAATACCAATGTGATTGGCAACTTGATCCATCACAAGTTTAATTCCTTTTTCTTTAGATTTTACTGCTAATTCTATATACTCATCTAAAGTTCCAAACCTTGGGTCGACCTGATACAAATCTGTAATTGCATACCCGTGATA
>Ga0307989_1001582_pt1 | contig 11926 bp, 9 predicted proteins | sample EllFjometagen185_FD_203164 | JGI IMG/M metagenome (GOLD analysis project Ga0307989, IMG submission 203164) | Marine microbial communities from Ellis Fjord, Antarctic Ocean - #185 | ecosystem: Environmental > Aquatic > Marine > Unclassified | place: Southern Ocean | collected 2014-10-08 | reverse complement strand
ATGGACACATGGTCACCGCTTTCCAACCCCAGGTCATTTAATCCCAGGGACAAGTGCCTTACCTTTTCCAGGTATGTCTGCCATGAGATTTCTTTCCAGATCCCCTTGGTTTTTTCCCGCATGGCAACCCGGTCTTTGTACTTCCGAGCCTTTTCAACCAGCAACTTGGGGTATGTGGTATTTGGTTTTTCCATTACAACCCTTTCTAAGTTCAATAAATTATATTTTCTGAGTTTCCCCAAGATATGCTTGAATGACTTCCGGATTACTGGCAATTTCCTGGGGAGTTCCTTCCGCAATTTTATTCCCGAAGTTTAACACCATTATTCTGTCCGAAAGGTCCATCACCACCCCCATTTCGTGTTCGACAAGAGCGATAGTAACATTCATCTCTTCGTTCACATCTAACAAGTACCGGGCCATGTCTTCTGTTTCTTCTGAGTTCATTCCGCTGACCGGTTCATCAATCAAGAGCAACTTTGGTTTCATTGCCAGAGCACGAGCTAACTCCACCCTTTTTTGCAATCCATATGAAAGACTACTCACCGGTTTCTTTCTGAAATTTTGCAAATCCAGGAAATCAATGATCTCCTCCACATCATCTCTGCAACGGATCTCATTTTTCGAACATCGGCCTAAATAAATGGCAGCTTCCAGTAAACCATATTTCATTTTATGGCCTTGGGCCGACATCAGGTTGTCTAATACAGTCATGCCCTTGAACAGTTCAATATTCTGGAAGGCCCTGGCAATACCAAGTTGGGCGATCTTATGCGGCTTCATCTTTATAATTTCCTGGCCTTCAAACTGGATATTTCCTTCTTGCGCCCGATAGATACAATTAATGCAATTAAAAAGCGTTGTTTTACCGGCTCCATTGGGGCCAATAATAGCGAAAATTTCCCCTTTCCCTACAGAAAAAGAAATTCCTTTCAACGCTTCAATTCCTCCAAAATACATTGAAAGACCTGAAACCTGTAACTGTTTGTTATTTTCTGTTTCTATGAAAGCCATCTTTTTCGTCGCTTATAATGTTTAATCTTCCGGTAGTCCTTACGTTGACCCGTCTCTGACAATCCCAGGTAAAATTCTCTAATATCTTTATCCTGTCTAAGTTCATCACTGGAACCTTCCATGACAATTCTCCCATTTTCCATAATATAGGCATAGTGAGAGATGGAAAGCGCCATATTTGCGTTTTGTTCCACTAATAAAAAGGTCAGGTTTTCTTCCTGGTTGATTCGCTGAATAATATCAAATATTTCATGCACAATTAATGGAGCTAGTCCGAGTGAGGGTTCATCAAGCATGATCACTTTAGGGCTTGAAACCAGTGCTCTTGCAATGGCTAGCATTTGTTGTTCTCCTCCACTCATGTAGCCGGCGAGTTGAGTGATTCGTTCTGATAGAATGGGAAAATATTCAAAAACTTTCTCCCTGAGGTTATGATACTCATTTCGATTTGCCAGAGAATATGATCCGATCTTCAGATTCTCGTCCACTGTCATTTCAGCAAATATTCGCCTGCCTTCGGGGACTTGTATAATCCCCTTGGATACAATTTCATAGGGCTCTTTGTGAGTCAATATATTGCCTTCGAATTCGATGACACCATCTTCAACTTCAAGATTAATCGTATGGCGAATTCCGGAAATAGTATTAATCGTCGTTGTCTTCCCTGCACCATTGGCACCCAACAAAGTGACGATTTGCCCGGGTGTGATCTCAATAGATATTCCTTTGAGAGCCAAAACAATATCATTATATGTCGTCTCAAGATTTGTAATTTTCAACATGATGAAATATATTCTATGTTTGTTATTTCAACGAAAGCAGGAATCAAGAACAGTCTTTTTGGGCCCATAGGATAAATTACAATTATCGGCGGCTCTTCTTGTGCAGATTTAGTGCCGAAATTTATGATGATTAAATATCAGTTGGTTGAGAAAATATTTGACAAATTTGAATAGCTAAAGATCAATATATTGACTATCGAAACCTAAATGCTGACCTTTTCTGTGCACAATACACACCCCCATAATTTCATTGTCATTAAAAACAATTTACCGATCTAGCCTTACTTGTAATTTATTTCTATACAGAGAAATTTGAGAAAAGAGCAATTTTTGATAAAACAGTACTGCAGAAAAGAGGAAAAGTATAGTATAAAATTCGTCTGTCAAGTAATGAAAATCCCCAACGGCCGTGTACTAAACTCGATGCTTCACAATAAAGAAAGGGGAACAATTTTGCTTATTCAGAGAAACGACTATGCTTTAAAGTCCCAATGGTTTTTATCCAGGAGATGGGAAAGGTGAACATTTTTTAAAGAGGTAAGCAAACTACCTGGAATTTTGGGGTTGAAAGCTTCTAAGTCTGCCAACAGTTTTTTAATCCTTTCCCGGGATCCATCAATTCTCTCTTCACAATAAGTATTTGTCACCACGGGAACACCCATTTCACTAGCATAATCGGATATCAATTTTTTGGAAACATAACACAGGGGTCGAATAATCGTGTTTCTCTGATCATCTGATATCAGCTTAGGCGGCATGGATTCCAACTTTCCCGCAAAAAACATATTCATCAGAACCGTTTCGTTTAAATCGTCCCGGTTATGTCCCAGTGCAATTTTATTAAATCCATTATTTGCCGCATAACTATACAAAATCCCTCGTCTTAATCGGGAACAGATCTGACAGGCTGAAGTTTCTGCTGGGCCTTTATCTTTAACTTTTTCAAAGATATCAAACTCTAAAACGGTCAGCTCAAAACCAAGCTGTTTGATCCACTGCTTAAACGCAGAAATATCCATGCCGGGAAATTTCTGATCCAGTATAACCGGTTGGATCAGAAATTTGAATTTTGACCGACGCTGGATCTCTTTCAGCAAAATTAATAGAGCCGATGAATCCACTCCCCCGGATACTGCCACGAGCAAATTGTCCCCCTCTTTAATCATACTGTAATCGGCTAGAGCGTTCACAGCTTTTCGACGGATTTTAGGGGCAAGTTTTGATTTCACGATTAACATCCATATCTGTTTCAGATTTTGTTTGTATAACAAGAGAATATCTTAGGGTCAATTCACAAATCTGACAAGTTTTTCTAAATCAATATACAAAAGTAGCTCTACTGATTTTCATAAATCGAATTATATTTCGTTAAAATCCGAATGGCTGACAAATACTGATGATTAAAGAATTTCCGCAATTTGACAGGGTTTTAAATTCTGCTTATCATTTGACAAATAAAGCGCAAAATTAAAAAACGCTGAGCTATTTAAATAAAACAGTGTTACTTTATAAAAAACAATCCGAACGCTAAAAATATAAATAACATCATGTCTATGGACTTTTCCTGGTTATCTGTCGGATTAATAATTTTGAATATCGTAGCAACTGACCGAGGACTCAATAGCGAGCAACTCTTTAATCAATACCGATTTCATATCGGTGATATTCTGCATAAAAAACAGTATTACCGCCTAGCCACCTCTGCCTTTTTACACACCGGACCCTGGAATCTGGTTTTCAATATGATCTCTCTGGCTGTCGTAGGTTTTGCAGTAGAGAGCGTGACCGGTGGGCTTTTCTTTTCTATTGTTTACTTTGCAGGCCTGTTTATTGGTAATTTAACCGCTCTGCTTCTAAATCGCCACCAAAAAGACTATCATGCAGTCGGCTCTACTGGTGGCATCTATGCGGTGGTTATTGTCGCTGTTTTTCTGTTCCCGCAATCTACGCTGGGAATTCTATTCCTGCCCATTGAAGCACCTGGATGGGGGCTGGCTATTATTTTTTATGTCATTGCATCTTACACGATTTTTGACAATTCAAAAAACATAGGACATGAAGCCCTGATGGGCAGTTCCTTTTCAGGAATTTTACTGGTTGCAGTATTTTATCAGGATGCGCTGCTGGAAAATATTTATCTCTTAATGGGTATTGTTTTCGTCACTCTTTTTATTGTTGCCACACAGACTAATTCCAACAGCAGACTCCTACGAATGTTTAATTTAGGATTTGGAAAAACAGGGAAAAAAGGAGTAGGAAGTAAATGGCCAAAACTGTCAAAAAAAAGGTTTGACAGCTCTTCTGATCCTGCATCTCAAAAACCACAGAAAGGTCCGGCGAAGGTACTTCATCTATCCAAAAAAGTGATCTGCAGAATTCAACTGTTTGACGGCATCGCGCTATGCATTCATGGAGAGATTTCTCCAAATTTACTTCAGAAATGCACCTCTATTGCCAGAGCAAACAGCCTGACAGAAGGAAAAATATCAATGATTCAAACGGAAAATTCTACCTTCCTGGAGTTCTCAGAAGATTTTGATCAGGAATCCCACCAATTATTCAAAAAAGTTCTTATCACCGAAACCAGGCAAAGTTCCTGATATTGGTTGATCGCTACTGATATACATCTTTTTTTGCTAAGAAACTCAACACAAATAATACTTATGCCGGGGTTATAAAAAGCACCTCAAGATTCTAATTCTGTGAGTTAGACACGTTTTTTATGTCCACGCAGATGAATATCAACTAGTCCAGACAATATTAGGCAATGATTCTCAAATAAAGGGCTCGTTAGATATATATTCATCATTTATTGATCTCTACATTGACTGAGACTCGAATTGCCTGCTATTCTTTGAAAAGATTAATAACAAACTATAGATCCGTTCAAATAAGGTATTCCCCCCCTTAAACGGAGGTAGATGAGTCTCTGGTGGGCTCCCCGGTCTTCAAAACCGTGCGTGGGGCTGTAAAACAGTCCTTGGTATGTTCGATTCGTACCTACCTCCGCCACTTTTAAGCTAAATCCGAAATAAATACTTGCCTCATTCCTTGCCACACACAGCTAGTAAAAGCTATGATTTTCCAATCGCTTATACAGGAATAAACCCCTCCTTTTTCGATTTCTATAATTCACGATACCATTTGCTCTTTCTGATTAACCTTCTATAGGTGTGAAAATGAGAAAAGGACAAACAAAAACAAAGACTGGAAAAATCGGAGCGGTTTTTTTTTGCGCTTACTTTTTATCTTACTGACATGATAATCCTTATGCAATCGCCCTCGTCCACCTTTTTTATCAGAAAGACTCTTCTTCGCCATATTTTTTGACGACTAAATAGACATTGAGTTGAATTCTGAAATGATTGCTCTGAACAAAATTAGATTCGTTGTTAATAAGGTTGATATGGTGATTTGTGTTTCTCAACGGATTCGAGATGAGTTGCAGAAGAAAGAAGTCGAAGAGTCCTATTTCAATAGGTCAGCAGGTTCGCTGGTCTATTGTCGATAGAAATTGTATTTACAAGTGAATGTCTTGAATTTGTTCCTTTATTGGAGGATTTTACCATTGATCTGTGATTGGTAAGACAAATTAATTATGGTTTTTCCTTGATTATAAGCTTCCTGGATAAATTATTTGTCCAAAATCATACCTCCTAATAAAAACGAGTGGTATATCAGTGCATAGTATTCAAGATTCTAAACTCTCATCGCTTTTTTACAGTTCTTCAGCTTGCATCAAAACAGATTTTTTTTTGTGTAATCGCTTTCACACTTGCTGGTACATTTAATCTTTCGCAAAGCTACTGAGTACCTGTTTCATTTTTAAAGTGAGAAAAAAAACATTACGCCCAAACAGCGTGGCTGTTAACCGCATCAAACAGTTAAAATTAAGCGGGTTCTGCTTATATGCTTTAATTAGAAAGCTTCTGCCTTTTCGCATTTGCTTGGATCGACAATGTAACATCCCATCTACTATTAAATTTTGCAATATCGCTTTAGGCGAATTCAGAAATTCTTTTTCAAATTTTTTTTGAATTATTTCATGCGCCCTAATTCTTTCAAAGATAAAAGAGTCTGTTGTTAGACTATCGTTTCGTTGATAGGACATAGTGTATACTTCATCAATAAAGTCAAAACAATACACTTTTGAAAGTCTGATCCACATTTCCCAATCACTAGCACACCATAACCTTTCATCAAAAAATCCAACTTTATCAAAACATTTTTTTCGAATAACGGCAGACTGTATACCCACGAAACAGCAGCATAACAATTCCTTGAGTATCATACCCTCTTTATGGATGATATTTTTATTAGGTATAATCAGGGTATTACCATATACGGATTTTCGAAATATTTTGGTATAAACTATGTCAGCAGTCCTTTTTGTGCACTGAAATACGGCCATTTGAGCCGCCAGTTTTCCTGGTAGCCATTCATCGTCAATATCATTAAAAGCAATAAACTCTGATTCAGCATGTCTTAATCCAGTATTTCGAGCCGCCGCGACCCCTTTATTTGTTGAGTGTCTGAAATATTTAATCCGCTCATCTTTAAATTGGAATACGGCGTTTCTGGTATTGTCGGTCGAGCCATCATCAACAACAATGATCTCAAAATTCTGGTACGATTGAGTCAGAACGCTCTTGATGGATCGATATACCAGATGCGCCCTGTTATAAGTCGGTATAATCACACTCACTTTTGAATTTCTATTCTCAATTGCTGCTGTCATTATACCCCTGATAACAATTAACGAACCTTTGAATTACTTAAAAGACTGTAGCTGATATAGTTAAGAAATTCTTTTCTCTGGTAGTCGTAGGTCTTCTTGTTCTGTATTTGAAACACTCTTAAAACTCAACAAATCCTGGTAAATTTCAACAAGGCGCTTGTTTTGTATTTCACTATTATAATTTTTCTCAACATAGGCACGACCAGCCCTACCCATCTTCGGCCAAATTTCAGGGTGCTCCAGGAGATATTCAATTCGTTGAGCTAAGGCGTCAGAATCTTTCTCTGGTATAAGGAACGCTGATTTGCCAGAAACAACACCTTCTGAGATTCCTCCTGTATCGGTCGTCATTATGGGCAGGCCGGAACTCTGGGCTTCCTGCAATACAAGCCCTTGTGCCTCCTGTTGGCCTGATGTTGCTGTAACGCTAGGATGTACAAATATTTGAGCCATATTGTATAGTTGCTTTATTTCTTCAATTGTTTTCCATCCCAAAAAATGCACATGCCCGGCAATTCCCAGTTTCGTAGCCAATTGCTCCAGCGAAGGCCTTAACTTGCCATCTCCCACAATAGTATATTTCAGTGGCAAACCTTTTTTGATTAACGTCGCTATTGCCCGAATGGAATACTCAACACCCTTGCACTCCACCAATCGTGACACCGTCAAAATTCTAACTTCACCGTCAGAATTTGGTTGCCGTTCTTGAAAGTTTATTTCATTTACCTTTATTCCTAAAGGGAGAAGCCGGATTTTATCCGCTGGACACCCCAGTTTTTCAGCACTATTAAAGGTATATTTTGAGTTTGCGGTAAAGGCATCGCCTTCTTTGAACAACAAATTATAATCAGGGATATTGTAGCTGCCAGCAAGACAGTTAACGTCATATCCATGAAATGATGTAATTATCTTTCCAGAAAAAAAGCCTAATTTTCGCCACCAAATTGCATCTACCCCATTAGGGGCGAAGTGGCAGTGAATCATATCATATGATCTAGCACTATTCAACGACCAACTCCAATATAATCGAAATGGAAGTTTTCTATAGCCATCTCGAAAAACATTTACGGCCCTGAACATTTTTCCCAAGCTGTAGATGCTTAGTTTCAAAATGATAAGACAAATCCAAAATATCCTATGTAACTTCTTTTTGGGAATCTGGGGGAAATAAAAAGTGCGACGATCCAACCCATACCGGTTCACCTTTTCATGAACCACATCTTCACTACCGGCTATCCTGGCATAAATATCCACCGAGTGCCCACAATCAATAAGATCCGTTATCTGATTGAGGATAAATGTTTCAGAAATAGTGGGAAAAGCGGTGACTACAAATGCAATTTTCATTATTTGAATAACCTGTTAGAAGGAAGTTGCCCAATTTTTAACTTTCTCGCCGAAATTTCTTACCAAATCGATCTGAATATCCTTGATGGTGATGTTTCCGATATCTTCAAAAGCGCGCTCCATATCATTCCATGTGCCAGCAACAACCCCATTCCCATAAAGCCGATGAAAAGCCCTGAGTTTCTCATCATAAGGAATAATAATGTATGGAATTGATAGCCCGTAAGCTATAATCGCCCCATGCAAGCGTGTGGTAATAACCAAATCCGTGTTACAATAACGGTAGAGTAGAATATCATACAATCCAAAGTCAGTTCGTTGAATATTATCTGTAAAGGCAACTGATCTGGCTATTTTTCGTACTGTCTTTCTTATATCACGCTCATCCTTTGTTGGAACCAGCTCCTCATGACTAGCGTAAAGCGGTTTTCTATCGACGTTTATCCGGGATCTGAATTCATCCAGATATTCGATTGTTGGACAAGGGCTAATACTGGCATTACTGATTTCATAGTATTCTGCTGTTATATCATCACGGAGATTCACATAATCGCAGCGCCTCATCACGCTAGACCCGATTTTTCGGTTAACTAGGCTTTTTCGATCAGAATCTACAAAACAACCTCCCACACCCCAAACCACCATTGGTAACTTGCATTTTTTCGCGAGTAATTCCCAAAAAGGTTCAAAACTCTGATGCAACAGGCCAGCCCCTCCAATAATAACGCCCTTATAGTGTTTGTTGATGTAATCAAAGTCAATATCAACATTATGCATACACCAGGTATCTACCTGAGCTCCAAGCATTCGCCAGATTCCAAGAACAGGAAGATAATTTCCAATATTATTATTTGATGAGTAGAACTGAATCAAGGAAGTACGGCGGGTCCGCATGTCTGCAGATAGATTAGATATATCATGAAAGCGGCAAAGCCGATCAATCCGATTTCGGTTGCGGAATTTCGAAAAAGTCCTGATTAAGTCTGACAGATCTCTCATTACCTGATTCTCCTATTGCGAAAAAATGTTCTAACCCCTTCCAGATGCATCATTCCCATGAGAAACACCCGCACTCCTTTCATTTGAAAGGATTCATCCAGTCTTATCATAATCTTTTGAGCTACTGATTGTTTTAATCATATCCATCATTTTCAACATATCAGCTCTACCATTTGGAAGTGATAGCATTGTTATAAAAAAAGCAATTAGTCCGATTACCAAACAGCTTATTAATATAATTGAACTGGAACCTGTATTTCGGATCAGGGTTAATCGCACTCCAAACATTGTCAGAGCCATAGCAAAACTTGAGACGGCTGGTCGCCAAATTGAATGAATGAGATCGCGCATGTTGATTGGTGAGAATCTGAAAGCCCACCAAAAACCTGGAATTCGAATAAGATTAGCGGAAACAGCATAGCTTGCAGCCACGCCAATGGCACCCCAAGGTAAGCCAATAATAAATCCCAGGACTATCACTGGAACTGATATCAACCCCCATCGGAACATTCGATTCGTTTGCCCCAGTGATGTATAAATCCAACCGTTTGCGTTGGCAATAGGCTGCCCAAACGCCGCAATCGCAAGTATTATAAAAATGGAGGAAACACCATCCCATTGGGGACCCAAAACGAGAAAAACCATCTCATCAGCCATTACGGTTAATCCAAGAATCATAGGGAAGGTCATGTATGCAATTAAACTGAGAGCATTGCAATAATAACTTTTATAGGATTCTGGCTCATTCTGAAGTCGACTTAAGGCAGGAATAGCGACATTGGCAATGGGTCCATTAATGAGAGAAAGTGGAAGCATTAAAAGCCCATACGCTTTATTATAGATCCCCAAGGAGCTAGCGCCACAAAACTTACCGATGAGGATATCATCAAGATTGCGGGCAAAGTAGTTCAGAACATTAAATCCCGTTAAATTCGCACCATAAAGCATCAACTCTCGTATATTGGCATTTCGTGCGGGACCCCCTGGAAACCACCCACAGAAAAACCAGACTAGTACCGTATTGGTAAATGACTTTACAAGAATCATTATTACCAGAGACCAGTAACTCGCCCCCATAAGAGCAGAAATGACCGCGCTTGTGGCTCCGGCTATCAGAGCAATAACAGGAATTATCGCAAGAGGTACAAAGCGCATTTGCCTTCTCAACAATGCCTGGTGCTGAACCGCAAATCCCTCAAAAATAAATGATAGTGATAAAAAAATCCCAATAAACGTCAGGCGTTCGTCGCCATAGAAAACGGCAATAAGAGGTGCAAGTGCTGATGTCATCAAGGCGACTAAGATGCTGATTAGGACATTCAACCAGAAAAGAGCAGTTACTTGCTCGTGTGTAATTGTTTCCTTTTGAATTGTGGCCATTAATAGCCCCATATTCTTGAACAGTGAGGAAAAGCCAATTACAGCTGTAACCATTGCTATCAAACCATAGTCCTCCGGCGTCAGGAATCTTGCCAGAACTGCTATTGAAAGCAATTGAAGCAGAAATAGAATTCCCTGACAAATGAGCGTCAAAACCCCTCCGCGTACTGATCTCCCCTTAAGGTTGTTTTTGAGGTAGTCTGTCTCAAAAAACAACTCCCGATCACTTGAGGATAGTGCCCATGAGCCAATTCTATTACCGCGTCTCAAAAATTATTCCCCCTCCTTTTTGAAAATTAAGATCCCTTTTAAAAAAGGTTTGGTGTCCAGTCAAACCAGAAGTTATTGAATAATACAATCTAATCAAGAATCAGTATCTCAGTAGTCAGGTGAGCTGATAGTTTCCACTACTTTGTCCATCTAGCCATACTTAGTAAATGATAAAAAATGTTTTTTTTGGATGAAAGTAAAAACGTAAAAAGAGGGAGAAAAGGATCGTCAAGTTCCTGAAGACTTGTCTGCCGAGCAGATCGCGGTTAGAAGAATGGTACGCAGCTCACCAGTATGTTTTACCGTTCCGGTCTAGATGGTAAGAAATTGCTTTTTCCAAGTCAAGTCCTTTTTCCCTGTCTTCGAGATTCTTTTCAAAAATATGGGTGAACCTTTACGGAAGGATCTGTTTTATCGCCTTCTCAAGTTTTAGCATCTGTTTGAGCAATGCTTCTGCCTGTTTAATTTCTTCATCTAAATTCATGGTTTTGATTTCTGTATATGGGTTTCATTTTTTGAAATAATATCTATTGTATCTAACTTTTCGAGAATCATGTTTGTTTTGTCTGATAAATCTTGCAGTGAGTCGCTTATCCGAATGGATTTTTATTAAAGGAAAAGGTACACTTTAGGCGGGTCTCTCAAGTATGTAGTATTCTGGCAGGTACTGAGTTATTGGTTAAAGTATGTTTCCCCTGGGTAGCCACGAAACGAATCCGGCCGGTAATTCTTATGTATCGATACATTGTTAAGTACTAACTTCAAATTATTTTTATTTAAGCCTAATATCTCCTTGATACTCTCGACCAAATTTTGAAGCGATTTCATCCCAAATCCCAAAGCTTTTAAAAGTGTTTTCTATAATCTTGGTTTTCTATACTCGCAAAACCGCTCCAAACAAGTTTTGGTGTTTGACCACCTAAAAATTTGTATAACTCGATTTTGGTTTTTGTAAAAGTAATTGTCTCAGTTACAGGTATATAAGTTGTCTTTGTACTTGAGGTAGTACCTGAATAATATGTTTTGCCAACATATCCACTTTGATATGAAGTAGTCGGTGTTGTTAAAGGGATACTATAGATCTTTGCAGTTGAGTTGATACGTTATAGTAGCATCGAATAAATATAATATTTAATAAATCTAGATATGTGCAAATAGTTATCTGATATCAATTCATATGCGAAGATCTATAGTAGTTGAAGAATGGCTTGTATCCCAAAGCCTAACCGTTATTGGAAAGACTTTTCTTGCTAAGTGTTTCGCCTATATGCTATAGCGGCAGAATCGGTATGCGAATCTTGTTTATGGAACAGAATTTGACATTTTCAAAGCATTTTGAGCTGCCGCATTTTGTATAAAATGAGCAATGTTGATTTTCCTGATAAAATGTCGATCT
>Ga0307989_1001581_pt1 | contig 11929 bp, 9 predicted proteins | sample EllFjometagen185_FD_203164 | JGI IMG/M metagenome (GOLD analysis project Ga0307989, IMG submission 203164) | Marine microbial communities from Ellis Fjord, Antarctic Ocean - #185 | ecosystem: Environmental > Aquatic > Marine > Unclassified | place: Southern Ocean | collected 2014-10-08 | reverse complement strand
TGCCCAATTTTTTCTAAGAGCCTTGCCCAATTCCCATATTTTTGTAGAAATTGCGCTGGTGCTTCTATTTATTATTTTGGATATTGCCTTTATATCTTCAGAAGATTCATATAATTCTATTAGAACTTCAATTTCATTTTCAGACCAATTTGGTTTTCGTGTGCTTATTTTCTTATTTAAACGTTTTTCTTCGCGTTTTTTTCTAAAATATTTATCACACTCTTTGCACATTGACTGTACGTAGTTGCCATTTTGTCTTTTATAAAATTCTGTTCTTAATTTAGTCTCTTTACATTTACTGCATTGTTTTGTCTTCATACTATAATATAGTATGCAATACACCAAATGTCAAGCAATTTTTCTTGGTATCTCTGGGTCGCCTGACATTGAGCCCGAATCGTCTATACATACCACGATCGCGCCCTTTTGCTTCTTTTCTTTTCCTCTAAGTTCATATTGCATTAACTTCTTTTCAGAGTAGTCTTTGTAGAAAAGTTTCTTGGTGGTATGATGTCTCAATTTCATTAGCTCTTGAGGAATTAGTCTTCCTAAGTCGTTTCCTAATGTAATGTCATAGATTTCATCCATTCCCTTTTTAACTTTTTCACGTTGACGTTGAGTAGCTATACGTTTAAAACGTCCAGCCAACTCTGCAATTTTCTTGAGTTTTGTACTATTACGTAAGCGTTTTAAGAGTGCCATTTTTTCGTGGTAAGGCATGTTCGTAAACGAATCATCGCCTTCTAAACCCCAGTTCTGAATCATGTTATCAGTTTCAGTAATGTGATCGTGCGTCTTCTGCAACATCGCATTAATAGCCTGTTTAACTTCTTTCTTCTTCATAGATTGTCTGAAGCTTTTCTTAGCTTCTTCTAACCTTTTCTGGGCTTCAGTCTTTGTTATCTTTTCAGTGTCTCTTACCGAGTCTCCGTCACCTGCGCCACCTTGGGTGCCTGCTGTGGCTCCCTGCTCTCCATCTGCATTCCCCTCAGCGTCTGCTGCGGCTTGTGCTTCTAGTTGCTCTTTCAGTTTTTCCATCTGCTCTTTGAGCTTCTTGATTACTTCATGAGCTTCATCACCAAGAACTTCAGTTCCTAGTGTGGAGTTAATCTCGTCAGAACGTGTAAGAGCTCGAAGCTCTTTGTACTTTGGAGACTCCATCACATCTCCCATAACATGATAGTTTAGGAGATGCGTGGATTTAATTTGGTGTTCTTTCAAACGGTGAGGTTTATATCGGTAAAGTGAGGAGAAAATGTCTTGTTGAAGTTCTTCGAACTGTTCATAACCTTCCTGGGCATCTGCCAAGGTGTCTTGAATCTTTTGATTGTTCGCTTTCACTTCCTCGAAAAAGTGTATGTCCAACTTGTCTGTATCAACTGTGTATGGACTGTATGCAATCTCTTTATCAATAAAGTTCTTGCCTTTGGCTCCTAGTCTCTTCATAAGTGCTCCTGTTTAATCCAGATTCGGATCAATACCACAAGATTCTGTAAAGACTCTTGCTAGTAATTCGTTCACTTTTTGATCAACTTTACGGACTTCTCGAGTATCTTTCTTTTTCTTCTCCATGTCACCGATATGTTTAGAAATCTTTTTCTTGATCTCTTTCAGCTTAGCAGCGGTATCAATACCTTTTTCAACGCGTTTCTTGTCGTCTTTCTCTCCAAGGGTTGCGTGTGCTACTTCTTGAGCTTTCTCAAACAGTGTAATAATTTTACCTTTTTCAGGTGAGATCTGGTCTAATATGATTGTCCATACAACCCTTTCGTCCTTTGGATCAGTCCAAAGTACGTGACGCAGTACATCGAAGTCGTCTTCAATAATCTGGTCTCTACCATGTAAGAAAGCTTCTGCTTTCAAAATTCTAGTAGCTGTGTTATATGTACGGTCAGTTGGGAAAATACCCTGGTGACTCATTTTCCGTCTTAATTTAATAAGTACGTCTGCCATACCTTCATTAATCTCTACTGCTTTTACCATTGATCTTGCCTGATCAATCTCATCAAGAGATAAGATAGTAACAGGTTGTGGTATTTGGGTTGAGATCATTTGTTTAAAATTAGCTTCTTCTTGAATAGGCTTAACCATAAACTTTAATAAGAATCTATCATACAAGGCTTCTAAGCCATCTTCTGCGTCAGGAATTTCGTTACTTGCACCAATTGTAGTCAGCAATGGTATGTCGTGTGCTACTCCATCATTGTGGAATACGCGTTCGTTTAGAACAGGTAGCAGTGAGTTTAATAGTCCTGAGTTACATTTAAAAATTTCATCTAAAAATGCAAAGTGCGATTCTGGTAGTTTGTTATATGTTATCCTTGAATAGCGATCTTCTTCCAATGCCTTTAAAGACAGTGGTCCGAAGACTTCTTCTGGAGTAGAGAACTTCGTCAATAACCATTCAAAATAGTTAGCGCCTGAGATGTGTTCTCTCCATTCCCGGACTGCTAATGATTTAGCAACTCCTGGAGGGCCTAGTAATAAAATATTGTTTTCTGATAGCATGGCCAATGCTAGTCCGTGAAGTACTTCTTCACGTTCAACAAAATAGTCGTTTAGTTCTTCTTCAACTTGTGCAAATTTTTCGTGTAGCTGCATGTTTCGTGTGTGTTCCTATGATTCCTCTATTTAGGGAATCTCTTTTAATACTGTATCTTCTGATACTTTGTCGTCGAGGTGTTCGTAAACACCATCTACGAAAGTAATACCAGCTAATACATGACTTCCCAGATCTGTGTCCAGGACAAAATGATTGACTACGTTTGAGGCCCGCATTCTAATATTATATGCTAATAAAATAGTGAGATCGCTCTCATCTCTTTTAGTATTTAATACTTGGAATGTATCGTTCGATGTTGGTTCTGTGGGTCTCTTTTTTTCTTCGTCTTCAATCTTACTTTCATTTTCGTAAGCTTTACTTAGTAATTCTTCTATTCGATCATCAGTTAACTGTTTGGTCATTTGATAACCTTCCAGTCCTTAGAGTATAGCATGAAGTACATAATTTCAGTTCTTTCACTATCTCTGTCCCATGTGTTCTAGTCTCTCTGACAAACCCTGCTTTGTCTTTATGTTGTTTGACATAAGTTTTGGGTCTAGTTTCAGTTACTAGTTTGTTACATGGTTGTTTTGGTTCCGTAGTTTTTTTACAATCGTCACAAATATATGACACTAATCTTGTCCTTTCTCTGATCCCTCAGTTTTTTTACAACAATCGTCGCCCTTGCAACAACTGTCTTCTTTGCAGCAATCTTTCTCTGGTAGATTTTCATCTATGTACTCAGTAGCCGCTGCTTTCAATACTTTTGCTAGTCCATCTACTATTGCTTCAATGGCATCATTTACTTCTGTTTTCATTTATTATATTGGTTATGTAAAAGAATGGTATACGGCTGGGGATTAACCCAACCGTATATATGTATGTGTTTATGACTTGCCGACTCCATCAGAGCCTTCATCGCCACCACATCCTAATCTTTTCTTTACCATTCTTACTCCTCTTGTTTATGCAAAATAGGGGTTGACATGTTACCTCTATGCTCCTATATTATAGTAGGAGGCTTCAGTATTATTCTTATACCACAAAATTAAATGAAACAATCAACCGCCTTAGACTGGCAACGACAAAATAAAGAGATTCAGGATACAGTTGTTCGCAGCATCCAAAAAGAATTTCCAATAGAAAGCAACAAGCGTATCCTCAAAGTTGAGAACATACAACTAGAGGACACATTTCCAGGTAACGACTCCCCTGCCATTAAAGAACTTAAACTAAAAAGACGTAGCTATCAAATACCAGCTTATGGTGAAGCTACTCTTATAGATAAGGAAACAGGCGAAGTAGTAGACCATATTAAGAAATTTAAGATAGCTAATGTGCCTAAGCTTACACGCTGGTACAGTATGGTTATAGATGGTAACGAATATCAAACAGTTAACCAGCTTAGATTAAAATCTGGAGTCTACACACGTAAGAAAGCTAATGGTGATCTCGAGTCCCGTTTTAATCTTGAGAAAGGTTTTAATTTTACCATGATACTTCCTCCTGAACGTGGAATAGTCTTTCTTGTTACACAACACGCTAAATATAGAGTATATAATATACTTCATGCCTTGGGTATGCCTGATGCCAAGATTTCTGAGGCATGGGGATTAGACTTATTTAAAAAGAATACCAAAGGCGCCCTTAATACAGAGCAGGGCGACATCAAACAATTATATAAAGAACTAACGCGTGAGGATGCTGATTATGCTACCTCCGTAGTAGGACTCAAAGAGTATTTCGATTCAACTAGAGTGAATCCTGAAACTACGAAAATAACATTAGGGGCCGCATACGATAAGGTATCCCCTGAGAGCTTACTAGCTACTTCTAAAAAACTAATAGAAGTTATGCGCGGCAATCAAAAGCCAGATGAGCGTGAGAGCTTGATCTTCAAAGACTTATATAGCGTTGAAGATCTGACTACTCAGTACTTCGAGAAGAATAAAGAAGCCCTCGCTAATAAGCTCAAATTTAAAATGGATAAGAAAGATACCATTAGGGAAATTATAAGTAGTAGCACTTATAGTAAGCCCATCAAGAACTTCTTTACTACTAGTGATCTTGCGTCAACCTCTGAGCAAACAAACCCAGCTCAGATTATGGCCAATGCTCAAAAAGTTACTTTCATGGGTACAGGCGGTATCGGTAGCCGTCATGCTGTTACCACCGACGTTCGTGATCTTCATCCTACTCACATCAATTTTATCGATCCTTTAGCTACACCAGAAAGTTCGAAAGCTGGTGTTAACCTTGGGCTTACTCGCGATATTATCAAAGACGGTCATGAAATGAAAACTGCCGTTCGCATGCCGGACGGTGAACGTAAATTTGTAAGTGTCGGGGAATTCGCTGACATGAAGATAGGATTTTCTGATCAGTATGCTATGGTTGCTAAAAAGCCACGAGCTATAAGTAAGCGTGTTAAAGGTATATATAAAGGCAAATCACAGATGCTTCTTGCTAGTGAACTTGATGCTTGGATGTTTTCGCCTTCTAATATGTTTAGTTATACTACCAATCTAATACCTTATATGGCCAACGACTCTGGAAATAGAGTTGCTATGGCTACACGCATGCTTGGGCAAGCTATCCCTATCCTTGGTAGAGAGGCACCTTATGTTCAGACTAAATGGCGTGGAGAAGAAAGTTTCCAGAAAATACTCGGTAACTTTATGAACCCTGGTCCTGGAGAAGGGTGGGGAGGAAAAGTTAGTAAGGTTGATACAGATTACATACATCTTAAATTGGATACTCCTGATAAGAAGACTGGTAAGAAAGATGTTAAGGTTGGGCTATTCGATAATTATCCACTTAATCAAGAAAGCTTTATACACAATACTCCTAAGGTAAAAGTGGGAGATTCTGTTAAGCCAAATACTTCTTTAGCTGAGAGCAACTTCACTAAAGATGGTGTACTCGCTATGGGTGCAAACGTTAACGTGGCTTACATGCCATGGAAGGGTTTAACCTTTGAAGATAGTGCTGTAGTGTCAGAGAGTTTCACTAAGCAATATACTTCTGAAAAGGTAGTTCAGAAAAATCTATTCTTAAATAATAAATTGGATATTCTGGACTTAGCTAAATTCAGGGCAGTGTTTCCTGATGTTCTAACTCCAACCAATGCTAAGAAACTTAGTGCTGATGGACTAATTAAGCCCGGTCAGGTTATTGAGCCTGGTGAGATGCTTGCAGTATTCTTATCTGAAATTGATTTGTCAGATGAAGAAAAGATACTGCGCCAAATGAACCGTGGTATAGCCAAACCATATTCTAAACGAGTTCTTGAGTGGGAAGATGACAATCCCGGTACAGTTTTATATGTAACTCAGGCTGGTCGTCATGTTGACATTCATGTCAAGGTTAAATCCCCAATGACAGTTGGTGATAAACTAGCTGGGTTACATGGTAACAAAGCTATTATCTCCCAGATAGTTCCTGACGATGAAATGCCTCACACCAAGGGTGGTGAGCGAATGGACATGATCTTCAGCCCTGTGACAGTTCCAGGTCGTATGAATATCGGTCAGATAGCTGAAGCAGCCGCTGGTAAATTAGTAGGGAAGACTACTGGTAAGCCTTTGCTGATTGATAACTTTACTGATAAAGATCAACTAAATAAGATTAGAGACGGTCTAGTAAAGAATAAGATACCAGTAGAAGAGCTGTTATATGATGGTAAGGGTGGTAAGGCTTTTGGTCAGAAAATCTTCTGGGGCAAACCTTATATATTAAAACTTCGACATGTTGTAGATCACAAACTTAAATCTCGTAATATCGGTTCCTATGATATTAATATGCAACCTTCCCGTGGTAAGGATTCGGGTCAGACTATGGGTAACATGGAAGTTATGAGTATGCTGTCACATGGAGCTAAAGCTAATATGTGGGAAGCTACTGCTCTTAAAGGGCAAGAGAATGATGAATACTGGCGTGCATTACAACTAGGGTTACCTACCCCAGTCCCTAAGAAAAACTTTGCCTTCGATAAAATGATTGCTTATTTAAAACAAGCCGGTGTTAATGTAGAGAAGGAAGGCGACAAATTAACAGTTATGCCAATGACTGACAAAGAAGTTAAAAAGATAAGCAACGGTAAGGTTACCGATGGTGGTCAGATGCTTATTGCTAAAAACTTAAAAACTATTAAAGGTGGTCTGTTTGATCCTGAAATCTTCGGCGGTGCCGGAGGTAAGAAATGGGGACATATAGAGTTAGCTGAGAAAATACCTAATCCAATGATGGAAGATGCCATCGTTAAAGTGCTTAATATAACTAAGCCCAAATTTGAGAATATCATTGCAGAGAAGGATACGATTGCAGGAGCTACTGGTTTAGGAGCTATAGGGAAAGCTCTTAAGGAGTTAGACCCTAAGAAAGAAATTGAAAAACTTAAGATTGAGCTTGTTATGGCTCCGGAACAAAAAGTAAACAATATTAATAAACGTATACGCTATCTGGAAAGCCTTAGTAAACTAAACTTAACCCCAAATGACTATATGATAAAGAAGGTTCCAATTTTACCTCCTATCTATAGACCTATTTACCCACTACCTAGTGGTGACTTAATGATATCTCCTATAAATAAACACTATAGAGATGTTAGTCTTATTAATGACTCAGTTAAAAAACTAAAAGCTTCTGGTTTAGACGATGAATTTAATGTTAATAATAAAGTTGTACTTTATAAATCAGTTAAAGCTCTACAAGGATTAATAGAACCTGTTACTTACTCTCAAGAGAAGTATGAGGGTGCTATAAAAACACTATCTGGCCCAGCTCCTAAGCATGGGTTTATTCAGGACAAACTGTTCTCTAAGAAACAAGATATGTCTGCACGTAGTACAGTAGGACTAGACCCATCTCTCGGTATAGATGAGGTAGGTCTTCCTGACGATATGCTTAAGAAATTGTTCAAACCTTTTGTTATGAAGAAGTTAGTTCAGAGTGGTGTTGGGGCAGTTGATGCTACTAAGGCTATTCGTGAATGGACACCAGCTGCAGATGCAGCATTGAATATGGTTATTAAGGAGCGTCCAGTTCTGCTTAACCGTGCCCCATCCCTGCACAAGCACAGCATACAAGCATTTAAAGTTAAGCGTGCTCCTGGCAAAACTATCAAGACTAACCCAATGATTAATGCTGGGTTCAATCTTGATTATGATGGTGATACTATGGCTGTCCACGTACCAATCGGGGTAGATGCCGTGAATGAGGCTTGGGGTATGATGCCAAGCAAGAATATCTTCAGACATGGTGATGGATCAGTGGTGCCGGAATTGGCGCAAGAATATCAATTTGGGCTGTACTTTTTAACTAAGCCAGGTAAGGACACCAAAAAGACATTCAAGTCGCTTACAGAGGCAAAAGCGGCCAAATTAGACTATACTGACGTATTCACTATGGGAGGCAAGAAGACTACAATAGGTAAAGAAATTGTGAATTCTACCATACCAGTCAAATATCGTAATTATAAGGATGCTTTTAGTAAAAAGGTAGTTAACGGTATTATGACAAGAATTGCTAAAGAGTCCCCAAATGACTTCCCAGGTGTTATGAATAGCTTCAAAGATTTGTCACACCGTTATGCACATACTCGCAGCAGTACTACTTCTCTGTCAGACTTCACTGGTTCACGTAAATATCGTGATGACATCTTAAAGGTGTATCAAAAGAAAGTAGATGCTACTACTGATAAAGACAAAAAGATTCAGTTGTGGTTGGAAGCTACTGACAAAGTGCGTGCAGCTCAGAATAAACAATACGAAGGAAAGAACAATATTTATGAATGGTTAGAGTCTGGAGGCCTTTCAGGGTCTAAAGCTCCTAACGTATCACAGATCTTATCTATGCCAGGGGTTGTTACTGATGTGCGTGGTAACGCTATTGAGGTACCTATTCTTAAATCATATGGTGAAGGTCTAGATGCTGCTGATTATTGGAACACTATGTATGGAACACGTAAGGGTATCGTTGATACAGCTGTGTCTACAAGTGCTCCTGGAGCCCTAACTAAGGCCCTTATAGGCAATGTTTGGGGAACTCTCATCACTACAGATGATTGCAATACCAAGAAGAATTTAGAATTAACAGTTAAAGGTAATGAAAAGGATATTATAGATAGATGCTTAGCAGAACCTGTCCCAGGAGTTGGTAGTCGTAATGATATCATTACTGGAATAGTTTATAATAAACTAATATCTAGAAAAGTAAAAAGCATTAAAGTACGAAGCCCACTAACTTGCGCAGAAGTTAAGGGATTGTGCCAACTCTGTTATGGCGTTTTACCCACAGGTCAATTCCCTGAACTGGGGTATAACGTTGGCGTGGCAGATGCTCACGCTGTAACAGAAAAGTCGACTCAGTTGGTTTTACGTACTAAGCACACAGGTGCCGCTTTTGCTGGACAAGAGGATGCTGCGACGATCGGAGGGTTTGATCGTCTTGTCCAATTACTTGAAGTTCCTGCAGTTGTTCCCAAGAAAGCTATACTTGCTCCACAAACAGGTACTATTAATAACTTACAAAAAGACGCTCTTGGTGGGTGGGATGTTACTATTGATAAGAAAGTAGTAAACGTGCCATCTGGTAAGAAACTTCTTATAGGTAAGGGTAGTGTGGTTAATAAAGGAGACAAACTGTCTTATGGTTCAGTTAAGCCACAAGAGCTGGCTGACCTTAAAGGGCATCAAGCAGCCCAACAACAAATTATTGAGGAGTTAGATGAAATCTATGGAAATGATTATCATAAGCGTACTTTTGAAACAGTCTTGCGAGCTATTTCTAGCAACGCAAGAGTCACAGAGTCTCAGAAGGATTCAACATATCTACGTGGAGATGTCACGTCAATTCAAGCTATTGACGCGTTAAATCTAGAAAGAAAAGAAAATGACCTATCACCGATTAAATACCAGCCGTACTTTAAGTCGATTCAGGTCTTACCACAAGACCGTGAAGATTGGCTTAGCCGTGTTGGTACTAATCGTATCGTTCAAGCTATTAGAGAATCCGCAGCAACTGGTGCGGCCTCTAATATACATGGGTCAGACCCGATCCCAGCATATATGTATGGTTCTGAATTCGGTAAGAAGAAGGACAGCTTCTATTAAAATAGGGTAAAAAAAGAGAGTCGGTACCGACTCTCTTTTCTTTTGTATCAGTTTCTAACGGGATAGTAGTGCACCTTACGCTTCTAGGGAGCTTCCGTACTGATACATGCGATGACTAATTAGGCGGTTGTGGGTTTTTCTAGGGTCTGATTGCTAGTCCCTGATTTAACTACTTCGTATTCACCCTACCGTGCCACGGACTGAACAGGTTAGAACCCTTCTAGTCTACTCCACTTTCCCTCTCGGGTCAGCAAAGAATGTTTGTGAGTGGAACCCGCAGGCTCCTTTATGACCTCCGCCTCCATGCTTTGCAGCAATCTTGCTTAGATCAATTCCATCTGCCTCACCTTTCTTAGCGTGAAACATTGTATATATAAACTCTTCTCCAGTGAAGTGCCATGTCATGAGACCGTCACAAGTGCCGTCATCAATATACATGAATGCTTTACTGTTGCCAGGTTTATTCATACAGAGGAAGGTCAGTCCCTCAAATTCTACTTCATACCCTTTTGCTTTACGACGCCACATATCAGAGTTACTCTCTAATATTTGACCAGCTGTAATACACTGTTCCAATTCGGTCTCACCTCCTTCAAATAGTGGGTCCCAGAATATTGTATTCGTGGGGTCTCCGCCGCTGTATAGAAGCATGCCCAGTCTAAACTGGTCACTCTCTTCGTATTGATGAATCCATCTATCATGGTCATCAACATACTCAAGAGCACGCGGAACTGGCCTACCTTCAGCCAAGAATTCCCATGCTAAGTATGCTCCAGATCTATCATTAGATCTTACGCCTTTAATCTTCTTCGTAAGTTCAGGATGGTCGTCATACTTCTCAATTGCTGATTTGTGATGATCTATCCACCGAACTTTACTTGTTTTCTCTAACAAGGCTTCCATGTCTTCGACCTGTAAAGAGAAGTCTACAATAAATACTACTTCGTCTTTCTTAATGTCGTCGATAGGGAATGTCTCATTATACAATATAGGAATGTGTTCTATATCGTCTAATGAGCACGCCTTTTCAATCTTCCTGTACCAATAGTCTACAACTGCTGCTGCAGCTACGCCATCGGCACAGTGTTTGTGTGAAAATATTTTCAATGAAATCTCTCTTTCAATTTAAATAAGGAGTTTGCCTTAACTGTTGTAACTCTAGTATCTGAATGCTCTGGCTTAACTCCAGCCTCGTACATTCCACACCATCGCTCAATTATTGCTATCTTTGCTTTACCCTTATCTATACTATTAACAGTACCAACTACATTTGTAGTGTAACCGTTATTACATCTATGATAAGCGTATACTCCACCAATCTCTATTTCGTCGCCTATGGCGTCTTTTGTGTTATCCGCCATTAGTTTGGTTCTCCTAAGGCGTATGGGTTCTCCCCATGTTTATATCTTTCTAGAACTGATGCCATCTTATCATCTTCTACAGCAGACTTGCTAGTCACTGCTAGTACTGTGTGGGCTGTATTAACTAAGGCGTGCCATAGCAATGAGCTGTTGTCTGGAAAATTTTCATCCGTACATGATAGCATCATATGATTCATTAGATTGAATCTTTGTTCTATGTCAACTTTACTTAGCCAGAGTGTCAATGTTGCCAATCCTTCAGGTTTAGAGAATCTTGACATGAACGTTGATATGTGTTCCTGTTGCCCATCTAATTCTGGAGACATCATTAATGACATCAGTTGTTCTTGGAGAATTTCTCCGATTGATTGTGACATGTTACTTCTTTCTTTTTGCTCGTTGAAAAGTCATTATATCTGGTTTCTTAGATTTTGGATCTACAATTCTAGGATCAAATATATAGCAGAATTTCCACCCTTGTTTACCAAGTTCTGTCATCATAGTAGTTTTAAACTTACTATCTATTGGTATGAGTTTGGTATCCCAAGTGACCTGATCAGCAACTTCTGCGATCAATTGCCTTAATTCTTTTGTGTTGTCTTTGGTCTCAATAATAACTCTTTCTATTACTTTGACGTATTCTACCTTTGGAGGTTTAGGTGGCTGCTTAAGCTCCTTTGGGGCTTCTATTAATACCTTAGGCTGCTCTACCTCTTTCAAGTATGCTTCTACCTTTGGGGTAGGTGCTTTTGCTGGTATTGGTACAGCCATTTCTTTCTCTTTCCACTTTTCAAAATCTACACCCTTTTTCTTGAGTGCTAGTGGAAATTTCCATTCAGTCTCTTCTTTAGTTCTACGAACTACTCCAGCTGTCTTTGGTTTACCATTTGATTTAGGTTTTATGTTCTGGTCTT